>Ga0208589_1000572_pt1 | contig 17102 bp, 13 predicted proteins | sample NGESurshal092012_2_FD_184486 | JGI IMG/M metagenome (GOLD analysis project Ga0208589, IMG submission 184486) | Arctic peat soil microbial communities from Barrow, Alaska - NGEE Surface sample F53-2 shallow-092012 (SPAdes) | ecosystem: Environmental > Terrestrial > Soil > Wetlands > Peat ... | reverse complement strand
CTGGAGGTGGTGGATTTGTAGTGAAGACTTTTTGGCAAAAACCGCCGCGGCGCCGTCGACAAAGGCGTTTTGGTCATTGAACTGCGGAAGTTGGGTTAGGGTGAGGGGCTGTATTTTGTTTGCGGATGCCATTCTGTCCGCTCGACGACCCTCACCCCAACCCTCTCCCAGAGTACCGGGAGAGGGGGAAATGCCAAATGCGATTGCTCTCCCGCGAAGTCTGTCGCCACCTCTTTTTCCAGCACGAAAGAACCCCCACCCTAACCCTCCCCCTGGCCAAAGGGAGAGGGAACATGCGAGGAAAGGTCGTCGATGAAATCACGCGGCCGATGTCGAACAGGCGCCTCATCCCGGCGAGGCAACGACTGAATCGCCGCTGTCAGCGCCGATCACCGTATCCTGCGGGCCATGCGTGATTGAATCATTCCCCGCGCCGCCCGCAAGGGTATCTAAGCCAGAGCCAATCGTGCCGCCGGAGATCGTGTCGTCGCCTGAACCGCCAACGAGCGATTCATGGCCGCCGGTTCCGAACAACACGTCGTTGCCGGCATTTCCTTTGAGCGTTGAAGCCCCGGCGTTGTCGCTGAAGCGGGCGACGATGGTGTCGTTGCCGTCGCCGCCGTCCAGGACGGCGCGGCCAATGCCGGCAACCAGGCTGTCGCCACCGCCGTCGCCGGTGATGGCATCCGCTCCGGTTCCGGCGACGATGGTGTCGCCGCCGAGGCCGCCATCCAGCGATTCCTTGGCGCCGCCGCCCTGAAGGGAATCGCGCCCCGCCCCGCCCGAGAGAAAATCCCTGCCTTGATTGAGAGCGGTAATCGTGTCGTTGCCCGGGCCGCCGCTGGCGGTCACCGCCGACACACCGCTATTGATATCCAGAATGTCGTCTCCACCCAGAAGATTGATACTGATGCCGGAGACCTGATTCAGCGGGTAGTTCTGCTTGAAGCCGCTGTCGACAACAATCTTCAGTTTGCCATTGGCGACGCTCAACGTCACGAAATCGTTGCCGCTGGTGCCGCGGACCGAGACGATCTGATTGTTATCCGTGATAACCGGAATGATCGCGTCGGCTGGAGCCGCGCTGAGAAGCCGGCGGTTTTCAAGCGATTCACACTGCGCCAATTGTGATGAAGTATTTGGAATCATGATTTACTCGTTGAAGAAAAATTATCACACAAAACGTCACGAGACAACATCGCGCGATCCCTGCTGCAGAATGGAATTATTGCCGGTGCCGCCGATGAGGGTATCAGCGCCCGTCGAGCTATTTTGGGTACCCACCAGCGTGTCATCGCCCGGGCCGCCGGAGAGGACATTGTTGCCGCCGCCGCTGCCGTCAAGGCTGTCGTTGCCGTCGTTGCCGCGGAGATTGTTGTTCCCGGTGCCGGCAATCAAGGTGTCGTTGTTGTTGCCGCCAAGCAATATGGAACTGCCGCTGCCGCCCATGAGCAGGTCGCTGGCGTTGTCGCCGGAGAGCGTATCGTTGCCGGAACCGGCGACCAGGGTATCGCGGCCGGTTCCGCCGTCGAGGCTGTCGTTGCCGCTGCCGGCGGAAATGGAATCGAGGCCCGCCCCGCCGCGCAGGGTGGTCGCGGCGCTGCTGTTGTCGACGATCGTGTCGTTGCCGCCGGCGCCGCCGACATTGCAAGACGGCACGCCGGCGCCAAGCGTCACGGAATCATCGCCCGCCCCCATGCCGAAGTTGATGAATGAAATCTGCGAAGTGGAAAACGTGTCGTTCACCGAGTCGATGCTGAGATGAAGAATGTTGCCCGCGCCGGCGGTCACCGTCACGGTGTCATTGCCGCTGGTGCCGGTGACATTAATAACGCTGCCAGTGTGGGACACGATCGGAACATTGGGCGTTGTATTTAACGAAACTTCCACGGTGCCCGTCTGGGTTCCGAGGGACATGAGATCCGGGCGGCCGTCTCCACTGATGTCGGTTGCAACCGCGTCGATGGGGGCTTGGACCTGAGTAGTCTGATCAATCGCCACCGGCCCAAATGTGCCGTCGCCGTTGCCCAGGAAAACCCGGACATGGCCCTTCTGGCCGCCATCGCCGGCAACGATCAAATCGGGCTTGCCATCGAGATTCACATCCGAGATGGCCACTGTATCGACGATGTGTATCAATGAAAGTTGCGTTGCTTTCTTAAATGTGCCGTCGCCGTTCCCCAACATGACGCGGACAATCCCACTCTGCGCCCCGATGATCAGATCGGCATTGCCGTCGTTGTTGATATCGCCCACGGCGACCGATAGCGGCGTCTGGCCCGCGCCATAAGTAGAAGCCGCGTTCGCCGCCTTGACGAAATGGCCGTCGCCGGTGCCCAGGAGCACGCTGACCTTGCTGGTTTGCTGGTTGATCGCGATCAGATCGGGCTTGCCGTCGTTGTTTACATCACCCAACGTGACAAACTCGCCCCCCACGCCGTTGGGAATATTGACTGTAATCGGATTGAGAAACGATCCGTTGGAAACAAAATTGCTCAGGAAAACAACCGCCGTTCCCTGATTGGTGCCGACCACCAGGTCGGTGGCCCCATTGCCAGTTAGATCACCGGCCGCAAAGGATTCGCTGTTTCCGGCGGGAAGGTCCATGAAGCTCCCCGTCAGGGCGTCGGCAAACGTTCCGTCCCCATTGTTTCTCACAATGGCGATCTTGCCGCTGCTTCGATTACCCAAGGCAATATCGGGTACGGCCGTGTTACGGAAATCCCCTGCGACAATTACAGTGGGGGAATTCTCAGAGAAAGACTGCGGGGAATCCTGGGATAACTGAAACGTGCCGTCGCTGTTGGCAATGTTTACATGTAGGGCGGTATAATTTGCCGTGACAATATCCGGCCTGCCGTCGCCGTTGACATCGGCGGTAATGAACGAAGTCGGACTAATACCGGCGGGATAATCCGTCGGCGCACCAAAGGTGACGCCGCTAAGCAGCCGGCGGGCTTCAAGGGATTCCAAGGCCGCCTTCAGAAGGCGGGATTTGCTGCGCGACATCAATGAACCCTCATTTCCAGAAAAAAACGCTGCGGCACAAGGCCGCATAACTCCCGCCAGACAATTATACTCGCGCCAGCCCCTGAATGTCGGGAAAAAGGTTGCCCATGCGGTTTGTTGCCTGGGCCATCGCACTGGGAATAACACCCCCCCCCCTCTTATCCCCTCCTCTGGTACTCCGGGGGAGGGTTAGGGTTGGGGTTTGTAGCCAATCAGCGCCCACAAGCCATTGCTCTGGGTTTACCGCAAAGCAAGCGAACGAATGGACATCCGGCAGCGCAGGTTACCGACTCATTACAATGTATCGCTGGCAAAAAAGCGGTTCAGCGGCTGCCTAGGAGATGCCCCTGACCGTGTCCCCCAGAGTTCCAGGGAGGACTGAATCGTTTGGGCTTTGGAAAATAAGGTCGTTGCCGTCGCCGCCGACCAGGGTGTCAAAGCCGGGGTCGCTGGCGCTGGGGCCGATGTTCGCGGTAATGGTGTCGTCACCTGGTCCGCCCGAGATGCTGTCGAACCCGATTCCGCCGATAAAGACGTCATTACCCTGATTTCCGCGCAGGGTGTCATTACCGTCACCGGCAATGAGCGTGTCATCCCCGGCGCCACCGCTGACAAAATTGGCCCCCGACGAATCCGGGGCGCCATTTCCAGTTTGCCCATCGATGATGTCATCGCCGGCGCCGCCGCGGAAGCTATCGTTGCCGCTGTTCTGGATGAAAATGGTATCGCTGCCGCCGCCGCCGCCGGCAAACACCGCCGGGACACCCGCGCCGATGATGATCGAATCAGCCCCAGCGAATCCGAATATGCTGATCGAACTGACGGAATTAACATCGAGGGTGCGCATCGAGGAGTTGACCTCGACCGTCAAAGACGTACCGACCACGCTGAGCGTGATGCCGTCATTGCTCGTGGTTCCTTCGACGACTAGCTGGCCATTCGACAAGTTAATCGACGGCTGGTTGTTATTGGTATTGAGAATGACCTGGACCTGGGCCGATTGCGGCGTGTTTCCGAAGACTGCAACCGGCGTAGTGTTGGAACTGACGACCAAATCGAGCGGGCCGCCCACCACTCCATTTAGATTGGCGGCAGATACTGACGCCGGAGTCGCGCCCAAGGCGACATCCTGTTTTGCCTGAAAGGTTCCGTTTCCATTACCCAGCAGCACGCTCAAAGACTGGCCGATGGCGTTGGCCGTCACGATGTCGGGTTTGTTATCGCCGTCAATGTCCGCAACCACCAGGGCGACGGGATCGCTGCCGGTGGCGAAAGTCTGTTGCGCCTTGAACGTCCCGTTCCCGTTGCCCAGCAGCACACTCACGGTGTTGTCGCCGGAGTTGGTGGCAATAATGTCGGGTATGCCGTCGGCGTTTACATCGGCCACGACGACCGCACTCGGCAGATTTCCCACCGGATAAAAATGCTGGATTAGCTGCGATCCATTGCCGGAATTGAGAAGCACGTCGATGGTGTTGTCGTTCCGGTCGGCGACCACCACATCTTCCACTTGGGCGCCGCTAATGGAACTATAGGTTCCGCGAAGGTCCGCGATGGCAATGGCAACCGGACCGTTGCCGACCTTGAGCTGGCGCGTGGCGGTCGCAAAAGTGCCGTCGCCATTGCCGGCGAGGATGGCGATTGAATTGTTGTAGAAATAGCCGGCGACGAGGTCTGGAATGCCGTCGCCGTTGACATCGCCGATGGCGGCGGTGGTCGGAAGGTTGGCAATGGCATTGGGCTGAACAATCGTTTGGGTGGCGTTGCCGAAAAGTCTGGCCCCCTGCGGCGCGCCCGTTCCGCCCGAGGAGGCGCCATAGTTGCTTAATACGACCTGGAAATTCGCCGGGACATTGGAATAATTTTGATAACTATCCAGCAAAACGAAATCGGGCGTGCCGTCGCCGTTGAGATCGGCCGATGCAAAGCTCAGCCCGTGATTAAAGGTGGCCTGATTGGACGCGGATTGGAATGTCGCGTCACCGTTACCCAGGAGTACATCCAGGCCGCCGCTAAGAGTTACTTGTTTGTTCGCACCGGTCGGCGCAGCATAGCCGGTTGTGATATCCGGGATGCCGTCTCCATTTACATCGGCGATGACGACCGGATAATTCTTATCGCCGGATATGGGATAAGAAATCGGCGCGCTGAGAAAACCCAGCCCGTCCATGAAGATTCGAGATTCCATCTGCTCGATGACGCAAACCCTCTTTGCGGCTCGAGCCAGACGCGCATTAACCGAGTCCCCCGAACGCGGCGGCACAGACAACGGCATAGAACGGCCTCCACCAAGGACTAACACTCGTTCATCTTGTAAAGAAGGAGACGCTGCAAGTCAATCGGAATTAACAATAATTATACGCGGAGTGAAGGTTTATGTTCGGGGATAGTGTTCGGTGGCGGAAATTCGTCGGCCCACCAGTTTTCAGTTTTCAGTTTTCAGCTAGGAGGCAGTGAATTTGCCCTCCTAGCTGAAAACTGAAAACTTCAAACTAACAGCGCTGCTGTTGCTGCTGCTGTTGCTGATGTTCGATCTGCTGATTCACCTGTTCGCGATGGATGGTCTGCGCCATGGAAGCCACTGCAACATCCAGCGATTCCACGCGTTCGGCCGCCAGGCCGGCCGGAATCTCCGGCAATTCTTCGCTTCGCACGCTGACTTCGATGGTTTCCTTGGCGCTGCCGGTGTACTGCCCTCGGTTGGGCGAAACATCCTGGTAATCGCGCCCGATGGCCACCTTCACGAAATTCGCGCCCACCACGCATCGATTGGTCGGATCAAACCCCACCCAGCCCGCCGTCGGAAATAAAAGCTCGCACCAGGCGTGGGTCTGGGTAAACCCACGAAACCGGTTGGCGTCGGGATGAATCAAGCCGCTGACATATCGCGCCGGAATCTTCATGGCCCGCGCCAGGCCGATCATCAGGTGCGTGAAATCCTGACACACGCCGGCTCCGCTGGTGAGGACATCGGTAATCGGGCTGGCGGAGGTCGTGACCCCCTTTTTGTAGGTGAATTTCTCGTCAATGAGGTGAAGCATGCGCAGGACAAGCTCTCCCATGCTCATCCCCGGCTCGGTCGCCAGCACGGCTACCAACTGACGCAGTTCGGGCGAATCGACGATAGGCCCGCCGAAGTGCAGGTAATCGTACATGTCATAGTCAAACGTGTTTTCCGCAATCGGCCAGCGGTCGGCAAACCGCTCCGGCTGCTTGCGCGGCCGGTCGGTCTCCACGACGCTGGTGGCAATGATGCGAATCTTTTCGTGCGGCTGCGAGATGGTAAAGGTGTGAACGGTATTGCCCAGCCAGTCAAAATAGCTCGCCGCGGCTGCCGCCGGGCCTAACGCCAGCGAAAAGCTCAGCCGGTGCTGATCCTGCTCCTGGCGCGGAGCCATGCGCAGTTCCATCACCGTCTCGCGGACCGCGGCGGAGTAGGTCAATTCAGTGCAATGGTTGAGTTTCAAAAGCATGTTTCAACGTTTCATTTCGTCTAATGCAAAAAGTAAGCCTGCTGCACGGCAATTGCCGCGTCGGCAAGCGAGGTCTCAATCCGCTGCAAATAATCCGGCAGGCCCTGAGCGAGGATTTCGCTCATCTCCGCGTATTCCAATTGGGCATCCAACCGCCCCAATATTCGTTCGGCGGCATCAATCTCCGTCGGATTGGCCGCCGCCCGAATCTGGCTGATCGCCTCGCGCGCCGCCTTCACACAAAACCGCACGGTGCGCGGCACGTTGGTCTCAAGCAGCAAAAATCCCGCGACTTTCAGCGGGTCCATGTCCCCCAGATACCGGCGGCGGTACGCCTCGATCGCGCAGCAACTTCGCAGGGCCGCCATCCAGTTGAGATTGTGGACGGTCGATTCGTTCATGGCCTCCGATTCCAGCAGCGCGTGCCGCGTACCAATCACGCGGCAGGTGACGTCGGCGCGTTCGAAATACTTGGCCAGCAGTGAGAAATGCCAGCGCTGGCCGTGCGGCATGGTTTGATCCGTCAGGCCCTGAAAGAGCATGGAGCTGTTCATGATGCTCCGCCAGAACGCATCGGGCGATTCTTCGTAGCGGGCGACCGTCTCCTCCGAGCGGATTGACCAGTACAGCGTATTGAGCGCCTCCCACATCTCCATCGAAATATTTTCGCGGATGCTCCGGGCGTTTTCCCGCGCCCGGGTGACACACGCCAGCAAGCTGTTCGACTGTTTGGGGTCAAACGTTAGCGCCTGCTGCACGGCCGGCCCCAGCGGCCGATCACGCTCTTCGGGCATCTCCGGCAGCCGCAACACGGCCAGCACGCTCTGCCACAGTCGATTCTGCATGCGCGGCGCCAAATCGCCGACGTCGATCAAGAGATTGGAATGCACGAGCAGCAGCCGCGCCACATGCTCGGCGCGTTCGACATAGCGGCTCATCCAATACATCGCGTCCGCCTCGCGCGCCAGCATCGCCCGCGGCGGACGATTGGGCAGCACCGCCGCCGCGACAGGTTTTATGGAGGCGGAGATTTCGTGTTCTGTGAAAGCAGACATAGTTTCCATTTAAATAGTTTGAAGTTTTCAGTTTTCAGTTAAGACTGGACGACTCTTTCCCGAAGCTGAAAACTGAACACTGAAAACTTCAAACTCCCTTTCACTCAGTACCATCCTCCAACACCCAGGTATCCTTACTTCCCCCGCCCTGCGAGCTATTCACGACCAACGACCCTTTCCGCAAAGCCACCCGCGTTAAGCCGCCCGGCATCACCACGACTTTTTCGCCGTACAAAATATACGGCCGCAAATCGATGCGCCGGCCCTCAAACCGCGGCCCGTTTTCGGTATCGACGATGCTCGGATGCTGGCTCAACTGCACCACCGGTTGTGCGATAAAATTCCGCGGGTCGGCCTTGATCTTCTCGGCAAACTCATCCCGCTCTTTCTGCGCCGCCTGATGGCCCATGAGCATTCCGTAACCGCCGGACTCGTTGGTGCTTTTCACGACCAGTTCGTGCAGATGTTCTAAAACGTATTTGCGATCATTCTCGCGGGCGCAGATATAGGTCGGCACGTTGGGCAGGATCGCCTCCTGCCCCAGATAAAATTTGATCATGTCCGGCACAAACGGATAAATCGCCTTGTCATCCGCCACGCCCGTGCCGACGGCATTCACCAGCGCCACGTTTCCGCAGCGATAGGCATTCATCAATCCCGCCACGCCGAGGCAACTGTCATGGCGGAAGCAGAGCGGATCAAGAAAATCATCATCGACCCGCCGGTACAGCACATCCACCCGCCTTAAGCCTGCGGTGGTGCGCATGAAGACCATGCCGTTTTCGACGCAAAGATCGCGCCCTTCGACCAGTTCAACGCCCATCTGGCGGGCCAGGAAGCTATGCTCGAAGTAAGCCGAGTTGTAAACGCCCGGCGTGAGGATCGCGACCGTCGGCTCGCTTCCGCGCTGCGGGGCGACATAGCGCAATACCTGCAATAAATTAAATGGATAATCCTCGATCGCCCGCACTTTGTACTGCGTAAACATCGCGGGAAACACCCGCTTCATCACCGAGCGATTTTCCAGCACATAGCTCACGCCGCTGGGCGTGCGGCCGTTGTCTTCGAGCACATAATAAATGCCATCCGAGCCGCGAATCAGGTCGGTGCCGCAGATGTGAATGTAAATATCCCGCGGCACGTTCACGCCGAACATCTCGCGGCGGAACATCTTCGCCCCGTAGATCAGTTCCGGCGGGATAATCCGCTCGCGCAGAATTCGCTGCTGGTGGTAAATATCCTGGCAGAACATATTCAGCGCGGTAATGCGCTGAATTAGCCCGCGCTCGATCAACTGCCATTCCGCGGCGGGCACCAGTCGCGGCACCAGATCAAACGGAAAAATCTTCTCCACGCCGCTGGAGTCGCTGTAGACGGTGAAGGTGATCCCCTGATTGCGAAACGAAACATCCGCCATCCGCCGCCGGCTCTGGATGGCTTCGGTCCCCATCGCCTGAAGGCGTGAGGTAACATGCTGATAATGGATGCGCGGCTCCTGGGACGAAACAAACATCTCGTCGAAGATGCCGTCGACTTCGTAATTTTCAAACATGCCGATGGACTTCCTCCCCCAATCAACTCGTCCATCCGCCGCCGGGAGGATTCTATGCGCGGGGCGGGAATTCACAAGGGTTGGTGAGCCAACCGCTGCAAATTCTCCTTCGCCGACATATACCCCGGATCAATCTCCAGCGCCCGCCGGAAATATTCCGCCGCCTCCACGGGCCTGCCCTGCCGGGCCAAGGTCGCGCCCATGTTATTGTTGGCGGTCAGATCATCGGGATTAATCGCCAGCGCATTGGCGCATTGCGTTTGGGCATCCGGCAAATCCCCCCGCGTCAAATCAATCGCGGCCAAATCATTGTAAGCACTCACAAAATCCGGGTCTGCCGCGAGGGCTTGCTTAAAATGGCCCGCCGCTTCCGGCAGCCGACCCTGGCTCATTTCCATCTCGCCCCACTCCCAGTAAACCGGCGCAGGACTCGGCGCCAGCCGGCTGGCGCGATCAAACTGATTTGCCGCCTTATCGAAATCATTCAATCGGCGGTACAGCCGCCCCATCTCCGCCGGCGGACGCGGATCATTTGGCTTCGTTTGCGCGGCTTGGACATAATCCGCCATCGCCTCGTCGAATTTCCCGCGGGCTTCGGCGACCGAGCCTAATCCTAGCGCCGCCTCGGTCCAATCCGGTCGAACGGCCAATGCTCGAATGAACAACTCCTTCGCCGCCGGCAGATCGCCGTGCGACTGGAGAATGACGGCGAGATCGGTCAGGCCGATCGGTGAATCGGGGTCTTTGGCTACGACATCCCGCCATAGAGTTTCGGCGTCGGCGTAAATGCGGCATTGTTGAAAGGTTGAAAAACCAAGGACAACGAGCAGCACCATCGCCACGGTCCGCCATCGGTGCAGTAGATACGCCACTAAAGCGATTGGGCCGATACTCGCCAGGTATTGAAAATGATCGGCTACGAAGGAATAGCGCATCGGATAGACATTGATGAATCCCAATGCAGGGATGAGCGTGATGAGGAAAAAAAGCCCCGCAACCATTGCGCCTGTTGTTCGTTTGCGCTGCGCGAGCCATCCAACCAATAAAACTGCCCATAGCGCGACCCACAGCCACATCATCCAATTCGCGACGTCGATTTTCCATCTCGCATAGACAAACGAAAGCGGATGCGGCCAGACAATTTTCCCCAGATAAAACCAAACCGCGTGCGAAGCGATCAGCACGCGCTGCACCCAGGTAAAATTCCAATCCGGTCCCGTCGCTCCAACGACGTGCATTTCCATCCACGAGGTTATCGAGCCTATCGCCGCGCCAAGAGCGAAGAATGGCGCTAACGACGCCGCATCCCGCCATGTCACGCGGCCGCGCTTCCACCAGATCAAAAGCAAAATGATCGCCGGAAAGCTGGCGGTTACGGATTTACTTAGCAGCGCCAGGGCAAACAAAACCAGACAAATTAAATACCGAGCTACCGCTCCCTCTTGTCCCCTCTCCCGGTACGCTGGGAGGGGGCTAGGGTGAGGGTCTTTACTCTGTTGCATTCCGCTGTTTTCTTGGAGTTCAAAACCAAGACCCTCACCCCCACCCTCTCCCAGAGTACCGGGCGAGGAGGAAATACTGGCCGCAATTCGCGTCGCCCACCTGCGCGGCGCAATCCCCCACACCTCCAGCCCCACCCACATCGCGGATAAATACATCGCCCCCGAAAGCACATTCTTCCGCTCCGTCACCCAGGCCACCGACTCCACCTCCACCGGATGCAGCGTAAAGATAATTCCCGCCAGCCAGCAACCCGGAACACCGAGGCGGCGCAGAATGCGCCAGACCAGCAGCGCGTTCACAATATGCAATAAAACATTGTCCAGGTGATACCCGAACGGCCGCAATCCCCAGAGATGGTATTCAATCCAGAACGTCGTATGAGTCAGTGGATAATACTGCGGCACCGCACCCGGCCGCAGCCACAGCTCGCGCAAGCCGTGGAGGGTGTGCAGATGGATGTTGCCGGTGACGTAATGATCGTCATCCCAAACCCAGCCTGCCCACAAAGACGGCAGGTACGCCAGCAGCGTGGCCGCCACAATCAGCAAAAGCACCGCAGGCTCACCGGGCCTCTTTCTCATGGTCCGAAAACTCGGCGCGTCAGGCTGCTCCACTGTCATCGTCCCCCCAGTTTATACTGCCGGCCCGCTTTCTATCAGACCCCGGGCGATCAAATTCAAATTGCATCATGCGAACCGTGGGGTATGATGCAGCCAACTTGCTGACCTCGCGCATTATTTGCGCGGGAATCCAGCGGGTAGATTTGCCAGCGGTTACATGTCAGTGCGGCACAACACATGGATCGGGGACCAAACTCCCCGTAACTCGATGTCCGGCGTCAGTATGCCAGTCACGCGGCCCACGGGAAGGGGCCTGCTTGTCGGCTCGCCCGCCGCCCGCGCCGAGGCCGCCGAATGGCTTAACCGCCTCGGCTGTCAGTGTCTGGAACTTGATGACCCGTACGCGGCAATGGCCGAACTCTCGCAACGGCCTCTGGCGTACTCGGCCATCGTGTTAAGTCTGGGGGCGCTCTTCAAGGAAGAGTTGCAGATCATTCCGGTGATCAAGCGGCGATTCGTCCATGTGGACATCTGGCTGGCCCGCACCGAGGGCCGGCAAACCGCGGTCGATGAGGCCATGCAACTTGGAGCCGACGGCTATGTCGCCGAAGACGGGCTGCATCGCCTGCCTTCGCCGGAGGTCGCGGCGGAATCCGGCGCGACGGGGACCACAATGGCCGCACCCGAACCGGGCGTTTCATTGCAGGCCAGTGCCCGCCTCGATGATCTGCGAATCAGCGAGCCGGTTCTGACGGCCGAGGAATTGCGAATGCTTTTGGATGACAGTCCGCCGGCGACCAGCGCCTGATTAAATCACTCTGTAGTAAACGCGTGTATCGAGCTGTGAGCTGAATCGAACCAGGTAAATCAAACGATGATCCGAGCAGCCCGACAACGTCTCCTTCTCATCGGCGATGACGACCGCCAGTTGCAGGCGGCAGTCGCGCAGGCGATGCCGGGGACCGCAATCCATCACGCGCCCAATGTATTCGACGGCCTGGCTCAACTCAGCGAGGAACGCTTCGGCGCTGTGCTCGCGGCGGTTGAGCCGGTGGGTCGGCGTCCGGAAGCGGCGGTTAAAACGCTGCGATCGCTCGCCGGCGACAGCCGCCTCATTTTATTCGGCGACGCCAGCCATGAGCCGGTGAGTCAGCGCATGTTGAACTTCGGCTGTGATGATTATCTCGTGACGCCCGTGACGCCGGGCCAGATCAAGCAGGTTCTTTCCAACAACGTGATGAGCGAGCCGGAGCCGCCGCTGCGACTTCACACCGATTACGACGCCCCCCGGCCCGCCCAGCCGCGGCCGGCGGAAATCGCGCCCAAGCCGGCGCCGACGGCGATCCCCCCTGCCGATCTGAGCGGACTGCCCGCCCGCGCGCGCAGCGAATCGGTCCGCCCAGCTGCGCCCGTTTCCGGCAATTTCCACCTCGGCGAAATTCTCCTCGAAGCGATTCTTGAACATCCCGGCGACGCGATTGGCTATTCGATCACGCAATTTAACGCCCGCCTTGGCCATATGACGGGAATACAGTTTTCGTATCTCGCCGCCGGCACGCGACCGATGACGATGACCTCGCCGGATCGTGTTGATCTCTCGAAAGTCATCGAAGGCCCCAACGGCATGATCGGCACGCTGATGCTTCAGGCCCCCTCCGCGCAGGAGGGTATCGGCCGGATCATTCTCGACGAACTCGCCCCACTGTTGGCCCGCGCCGCGCAGATTCAGCTCCGCCATGCGAAGTTGCAGAAGTTCGCCTTTACCGACGAGCTTACCGGCCTGTTCAACAAGCGGTACTTCAATCATTTTCTCGCGCGTACGTTGGCCGAAGCGCGTAAGAGCCGCTTCCCCGTGACGCTTTTCCTATTCGACATCGACAATTTCAAGAGTTACAACGACCGCTTCGGCCACGCCTGCGGCGATGACATTCTCAAGCAAACCTCAAACCTGATGCGGCGCTGCGTGCGCGACCACGACCTGGTTGCGCGCATCGGCGGCGACGAATTCGCCGTGATCTTCTGGGAAAAAGACGGCCCGCGCACGCCCCGCGATTCCAGCGTGGGCGTCCCGGGACGCCCGCCATCGGAGCCAGAACAAATCCTCGCCCGCTTCCGGCGTTCGCTGCAATCGCAAAGTTTCCCGCTGCTTGGCCCGAGCGGGCAAGGCACTCTCACCATCAGCGGCGGCCTGGCGGTTTTTCCGTATGATGCGTGCGATTTACCGACGCTGGTTGACGCGGCGGACAAGGCGCTGATGTTTGGGGCGAAGCGCTCGGGGAGGAATTCGATTCATCTGGTGGGTGGGGATAAACCGGTGCTGGGGTAGGCGTCTTTTCTAAGCAAACGCCGCTGTCGCCACGCTGGCGATATGCAGCCAGGAACAGTATTCGAGGTTGTCCGACGGGCTGCCATCCTGCTCAGGCAGGACGATCACCAATCCGCTCTTCGCGACAGAGGCCATTTCGGGAGGCTTGATCTCGAAAGTCCGTCCGCGGCTCAACGTTACTCGCATCGGTTCGAACGGCTGCCGCGTCAACATCGCTCCGATTGCTTCCGAGGTCATTGAATTCAATAATAGTCAATAATTCAGAATTTCTGCATGGATTTGGTCTATTCACATTTTGTGGCAGAACAAAGGAACCCCGCTCCCAACCCTTCCGGATGTAATCGGGTGCGCCTGGAGTCATAAGGTCTCCCGTCGCACTTATTTTCGTTATCGCTCCATACTCCGGCGATTCCAAGTTGCCCTGCTCTCGATTTTCTACGACCATAAGCCACTCCAAACGCTGGTCGTCAGGAGAGGCCCAAAAGCGATCCGATTATGGATTTTTCCATTTCCAATTCCACCATCATCCATCGACTCGGGTCATTGACCCTGCTTCTCCTGGCATCGACAAACGTGTCTTTTGCCGACGACGCCTCCACACAACCCAGAACTGAACCTGACTCCACCCCCGCGCCCCTTGCGATATCCAAGGGCATCACCGGCGAATGGTTCGGATACCGCCCGAAAATTGCCGACCTCGGTTTCACCGTCGGCGGAGCCATTGACTACGATTTCTCAAAAAACTTCCGCGGCGGCCTCAACACCGCCGATTCCACCGGACGCGAAATCACCAATCTCAATTTTATGCTGACCACCGACCAGGCAATGGGATGGCATGGCGGCACGTTCTTCCTGAATTTCCAGAATCATGAAGGGCGCAACGGCACGGAAGACCTCGTGGGAGACGCCCAGGGCTTCGACAATCAAGATGGTCCCCACGCGTCTCAGTTTTCCCTCGCCTGGTATCAGCAGACATTTGCCGATGACACGCTCCGATTCAAAATCGGCCGCGTCGATGCGAATACGGAATTCGCATATGTCATCAACGGCACTCAGTTTCTCAATTCCTCATTCGGCTACAGCCCCGCAATCCTCGGGCTGCCAACCTACCCCGACGCCGCTTTGAGCGCGAACGTCTTCTGGACGCCCAACGAACATTTTTATCTCGGAGGCGGCGTTTACGACTCAAACAACACCGAGCGCAGCCTGATACTTTCGGGCCATCCCAATGAACTTCGTTCCAACTCCGGCGGCCTATTTTCGATTGTCGAAGCCGGCGCCAAGTGGACCGTTTTGCAACAAAATCTCCCCGGCCGCCTCGGATTGGGTGGATATTTTGCAAGCGGCCAATATCCGCGCTTTGACGAGTCTATGCAAAATGGCGCAAGCGGCCCCTATGGCGTCCTCGATCAAACCCTTTGGCAGAACTCCGCTTCAGACGGGAGTACCACCGGCATCGGCCTCTTCGCCCAAGGCGCGCTTGCCGACAATGACTTAAGCCTGATCGACCGGCAAGCCGGCGCCGGCTTCGCCTGGACCGGCCCCATCCCCATTCCCTCTCGCGCCGCTGATTTGTTCGGCATCGGCATCACCTACGCGCATTTCAGCTCGGAAGCGATGATCGCGAAAGAATACGAACTGGCCATTGAAGGTTTTTACAAAATCCAATTCACCCCCTGGTTTGATGTTCAGCCGGATATCCAATACATCCTCAATCCCGGCGGCGACGGCAAACCCGACGCAGTGGTCGCCACAATTCGCATCGAAATTGATTTTTAACATGTTGTTTCTCTTGTAACGCTGCCGTAAAAACCGCCCCAGGTTCAATTACTCCTGCGTACTCGCCGCCGACCGGTTGTATGCCATGACCACCGCCAGCGAAATAATCCCCAGCGCGCCCACCGCCCACCACGCGTGCCCCAGCGCATCCTGCTCGTAATCCGCGTAAACGGAGATTGGCAACGTCACCCGCGAGGCCTGCCAGCCGAACACCATCACCGTCGCCCCAAATTCCCCCAGCGCCCGCGCGAAAGCCAGCATGAGGCCGCTGAATATTCCCCGCCGCGCCAGCGGCAGGCTGATATGCCAAAACACCTGCCGGCCGCTTGCGCCCATCATGCGGGCGCTGTCCTCCAAATCACGACTGATTGACGCGAACCCCACCTTGGCCGGCAGATAAAGCATCGGCAGCGCCACCACCGCGGCGGCGAGAACTGCGCCTTCAAAACGAAACAGTATCGTGTATCCGAACGCCTGATAGAGCCAATGACCAATCCATCCCCTCGATCCGAATAGAATGATAATTCCGTACCCCACCACCGTCGGCGGCAGCACCATCGGCACGACGATCAGGCCTTCAATCAGGCTTTTGCCGGTGAATCGCCGCCGCGACATGAAGAGCGCCAGCGGCACGCCGATCAGTGCAACCAGCGCGGTCGCCGTGATCGCGATGCGAAGGGAGAGAAACAGCGGATTCCATAGTTCACTCATTCAGACCTGATTCATTTGCCCGGACCACCTGCCGCACCGACCGCTGGTTCAGCGGACGGATTCGTTGCCGCGGTCGCTCCTCGCGTAAAGCCGCGTGCGGCCAAAGCGGCGAATCCCTTCTCGCTTCCGAGATAGTCGAGGAATTTTACCCCAGCCGGCTTCTTCGAGCTATTCTTGATGACCACGGCGGGGTAAACAATCGGCTGATGCGTGGATGGGTCGGCTGTTGCCACCACCTTCACTTTCGCCCCCGCCTCGGTGGCGTCGGTGGAATAAACCATGCCCGCCGTAACCTCGCCGGTCTCGACATACTCCAGCACCTGCCGGACATTGGCTCCAAATATCAATCGCGGTGTGACCTTCTCTTCCAACTTCAGCGCCTTGAGCACTTCCATCGCGTACTGACCTGCCGGGACGGTCTTTGGCTCGCCTATCGCTATTTTCTGCATGGAGTCGCCCGCCAGTTCCCCAAACCCGGCCGGCGGGCTCTTCGCATCGGCTGGCACAATCAACACCAGCGCGTTGCCCGCAATGACCCGGCGCGTGGAATCATCCACCAGGCCCGCCTTGCTGAGATCATCGACCTGTTTATCGGCGGCAGAAATGAACACATCGACCGGCGCCCCGTTTTGGATTTGCGCCGCCAGTTGGCCGGATGCGCCGAATGTGAAGGTCACGGCGTCGCCGCCATCGGCTTGATACGCCGTGGCCGCATCCGTTATCGCTTCGCGCAGACTGACCGCCGCGGCGACATTGATCGTCTCGGCCGGCGATACGGATACTCCGCAGAAGAGAGCGGCGACGACGAAAAACCATTTCATGCGCATGAGAACATCTGCCGGCTGGTAAAGGATTTGGGCCGGATGTCTTTGTATAATCGAGTATATAGCGGGTCAAGTTGGAACGGCTTATTTCGAATAGACTGGGTCAAGAGATTCGGGGAGCAGTAGCCGTTGGCATTTCCCCCTCTCCCGGTATGCTGGGAGAGGGCAGGGGTGAGGGTTCTTCGATACTTCAATTCGATTTTGAAATGAAAAGCGACCCTCACCCTAGCAGCCTGTGGCAAAAGTCCCGCGGGTCATGCTCGTGTATTTTGGCCGCGTGCTTCGTTGCTCCTCCTCAGCGTATTTGGTT
>Ga0208589_1000571_pt1 | contig 17106 bp, 15 predicted proteins | sample NGESurshal092012_2_FD_184486 | JGI IMG/M metagenome (GOLD analysis project Ga0208589, IMG submission 184486) | Arctic peat soil microbial communities from Barrow, Alaska - NGEE Surface sample F53-2 shallow-092012 (SPAdes) | ecosystem: Environmental > Terrestrial > Soil > Wetlands > Peat ... | reverse complement strand
GCCTTGCGGGCCGCCGCGCCGCTGCCGGTGGCCTGGTCGCAGCGGGTCACCTTCTGCGAATCCCTGTCCGGGCCCCGCATCACCGACTTCGACGGTGCGTTCGGGCTGGTGACGGGCCGGGACGAGCGGTTCGCCGAGGCAGGCCAGCAGGTTCCCCAGCCGGTCGTGGAAGAGGTGCTGCGCGCCCACGTCCGCGCGCAGCCCGGTGTGGACCTGCGCCTCGGGCACGCCGTGACGGGCCTGGCCCAGCGGGACGACGGGGTTACGGTCGCGGTGCGGGACGCCAGCGGGTCCGGCTACCAGATCAGGGCCGGCTATGTGATCGGCTGTGACGGTGCCGCCGGGGTGGTCCGCCCGCAGATCGGGGCCCGTTACGCGGGGCACTCCGATCCGCGGCCCAACTTCAACGTGGTGTTCCGCGCGCCCGCACTGGACACGCACCTCGGCCCGGCCGTGCAGTACTGGGTGCTCGGCGCGGCCGTCCCCGGGGTGCTCGGCCGGCTGGACCTGCACGGGACGTGGTGGGCCATCCTGCCCGGAATCGAGCGAGCGTACGGCGCCGCGCACGTGCCGGAACTGATCACTGGCCTGGTCGGCCACCCGGTCGAGCACCAGTTGCTGGCGTCCGACCTGTGGACGGCCCGGATGCTGGTCGCGGACCAGTTCGCGGACCGCAGGGTGTTCCTGGCTGGGGAGAGCGCGCACGTGAACCCGCCGTGGGGCGGTCACGGGTTCAATACCTCGGTCGCAGACGCGGTCAACGTGGCGTGGAAGATCGCGGCCGTCGAGCAGGGCTGGGCGCCCGCGGGGCTGCTGGCCAGCTACGAGCCCGAGCGCCGCGGCGTCATCGAGCAGACCGTGGCCAGCGCCGCGGCCAACATGCGCAGCCTGGCCCGCGACCTGCCGCCCGACGGGAAGGCCATCCAGGCCGCCAAACGATCCGAGTTCCACAGCCTCGGGCTGGTGCTGGGGTACTCCTACGCGGGCTCGCCAGTCATCCAGCCGGATCCCGGGCCCGCGAGCGCTCGCGTCCAGGCCGGCGACGTGAGCAGCTACACGCCGGACGCCCGTCCGGGCGCGCGGCTGCCGCACGCGTGGCTGCCCGGCGGGGTATCGCTGTATGACCGGCTGGGAACCGGATTCACCCTGCTCGGGCCGGCCGGGGAAGCGGACCCCGGGGTGACGGCGCTGCGGGACCGGGCGGCCCGCCGGGGGATCCCGCTGGAGGTGCTCCGGCCGCCGCCGGGCTACCCGTGGGGCCAGGAGTTCCTGCTCGTCCGGCCGGATCAGCACGTCGCCTGGCGGGCGCGCAACCCCGCGGAGATCGACCTGGACCTCGTCACCGGCCAGCTGAGCCGCCCGGCACGGAAGCGAACGGAGGAGACGGTGTGAGCAGCATGGAATCGGCAGCGGCCGGGAAGACGGCCGTGACGAACGTGCGCGTGTTCGACGGCCACGGGTTGCGCCCGGCTGGGACGGTGGTCATCGAGGGGGACCGGATCGGCACCGATCCTTCGGGCGCCGAGGTCATCGACGGGGCCGGCGGCGTGCTGCTGCCGGGGCTCATCGACGCGCACGTCCACGTCCGCGACCAGGACACCCTGCGGCGGCTGTGCCGTTTCGGGGTGACCTCCGTGCTCGACATGGCCAGCGGATCGCCCGCCCTGGTGGACTCGCTGCGCGCGGTCCCCGGGCTGACCGGCCTGCTCAGCGCGGGCACGCCGGCCATCGCGCCGGGCAGTCTGCACGCCCGCTTCCCGGTCATCGGCGAGCGCGGGCTGATCAAGGGCCCCGACCAGGCTGAGCAATTCGTGGCCGACCGGGTTGCCGAGGGATCGGACTACATCAAGATCATCGTGGGCAGCCCGGGCGCTGACCACGACCAGGCCACGGTGGACGCCCTCGTGGCCGCCGCGCACGGGCACGGAAAGCAGGCCGTGGCGCACGCGTCTTCCTCGGCCGCGGTGGCGAAGGCCCAGCACGCCGGGGTGGACGTGCTCACCCATGTGCCGCTGGACCAGGCCCTGGACGAGGCCGCAGCGGCGCAGATGGCCGTGGACGGCCGGATCCTCATCCCCACCCTGACCATGATGGAGACCCTCGTCGCGCTGCTCGGCCGCCCGGGCGACGGGTACGCCGCGGCGCGGGACAGCGTGGCCGCGGCGTACCACGCCGGGGTGCCGATCCTGGCCGGCACCGACGCCGACGCCGACGCCGACGCCGGCAGCCCGGCCGCGGTCAGCCACGGCGACAGCTGCACCATGAGCTGGAGCTGCTGGTGGACGCCGGGCTGACCTGGTGCTCCTCGACGATGATCCGCTCCAGGACATCCGGGCGACCCGGTCGATCCGCCGCGTCTGGTGCGGCGGGGCCGGGCATGTTCCACTGTCTCAAGGATGAGGAGGTCCGATGAGCCTGCACGGACTGCTGTCAGTCACCATTGGCGTGCCGAATGCCGGCGAGACCGGCGCCTACTACGCCGACTTCGGCCTTACCCCCGAGAGTGACGGCTGGTATAGCACGGCGGACGCCGGGCGCCAGCTGCGGATTGTTTCCGCGCCCACCCGGCGGCTGGTCGAGATGCGGGTCGGCGTGGATGACCCGGACGACCTCGCGCGCGCCGCGGCCAGCCTGGAGCGCCTCGGCGTGCCCGTCAGCCTCAGCGGGAGGAGCCTGCAGGCGGTGGAGCCGGTGACCGGTACCCGGGTCTTCCTGGACGTCGCCCCGCGGATCCAGCAGAAACCGGCCGCCGCCGGGCGGTACAACGGGCCGGGCCGGGCCGAACGGCCGGACAGCCGGGCTCCGGGCTTCTTCCGGCCGGGACCGGTGCGGCCGCGCAAGCTCGGCCACGTCGTGCTGGGCAGCACCGACCATGAACGCTCGATGTCGTTCTTCACCGACGGCCTCGGTTTCAAGATCAGCGACCGGATAGCCGGAGTCGGCGCGTTCATGCGCTGCTCGACTGACCACCACAACGTGCTCGTGCTGGCCGCACCAGTGAACTTCCTGCACCACACGTCCTGGCAGGTGGACGACGTCGACGAGGTGGGCCGCGGCGCGTTCGCCATGCTCGAGGGACGGCCGGAGCGGCACGTCTGGGGCCTCGGACGGCACTACGCCGGGTCTAATTTCTTCTGGTACCTCAAGGATCCGGCGGGCAACTTCTCCGAGTACTACTCGGACATGGACTGCATCGTGGACGACCAGCTGTGGACGCCGGAAGATCTCGAAGGCGCCCGGGGCCTGTTCGCCTGGGGGCCGCCGCCGCCGGCCTCCTTCCTGCACCCCGAGGACCTCGCGGCCATGATGACCGGCGCCCACGCCTCGCGGTGATGGAGCAGCCCACGAGCAGGCTCGCAGGCTTAGCGGACGCCGCTGGCATGAGGGCGGTTGCGGCCGCGTCAGACGCCCTCGCCGCGGATTCCTACCCTGCGGGGGCCCTTCCGGAGGGGGGACGTGCTCCGGCTTCGCGCCGGGATGTACCGGATCATGTACGTCATCGAGGGTGACCAGGTAACGATCCAGCGGGTTGATCGCGTTAGTGAGGGCTAACGCCGGATCTGGACGCCTCAGATCGGTTCGGGGTCTCCCGGACGCGACGAGGCCGTAGGCTTCCGGCCGTGATCGATCAACGGCTTCAGGAACTGGGCATCGATCTGCCCCCGGTGTTCCCGCCCGCGGGCAACTACCTCGGATGCGTGGTGGATGGCGGCCTTGTCCACGTCGGGGGGCACGGGCCCATCAATGGCGAGAACGTCATCCGCGGGAAGGTGGGCGGCGATCTCTCGCTGGAGGAGGGACGGCAGGCGGCCCGGGCGACGGCCCTGTCGATCCTCGCCACGTTGCGGGCTGAGCTTGGTGACCTCGATCGCATTGCCCGGATCGTGAAGGTGTTCGGGATGGTCAACGTGGCCCCCGGCTTCAACCAGACCCCAGCGGTCATCGATGGCTGCTCCGACCTGCTGGTGGAGGTCTTCGGCGAGGCGGGACGCCACACCCGCAGCGCCGTCGGCCTCGCCGAGCTGCCCTTCGACATCGCGGTGGAAATCGAGCTGACGGCGCGGCTGCGGCCGGCCTGACCGCCGCTCCCCGGCTCGGCGGCTGCCGCGCGCCGGAGTGCCCGCCGCCGGGCAGTGCTACCAGCAACTCCGAACCATCTGCCCGGCACCGCCAGCCGGCGGCCGCGCCGCAGTGCGAATCCTGCCCACAGCCAGCGGCTACCGCTCACAACCCCACGCTTCATGACGACGGAGCCGCTATACCGACGATAAACTCGTGCCGATTTCCGGTGTATCGTCGGTATACATGAGATCGGGGCGGACGCGTCTGATGGAGGCCGCGCGTTCGCTGCTAGCCGAGCACCCCGAACGTGAACCCAGCACCCGAGAGCTTTACGAGGCGGCGGGTGTGGCCCCGCCCACGCTGTATCACCACTTTGGTACCAAGGGCGGTTTGCTCGAGGCCGTGGTTGAAGAAGCCTTCTCCGCTTATCTGGAGCGCAAGCGTGGAGTTCCCCGCACGGGCGACCTGCTCATCGACTTCGCGGCGGGGTGGGACATGCACATCGGCTTCGGCGTGGAGAACCCGGTTCTCTACGCTCTCATGTACCGCCGCGAGGATGGACGCCGCTCCCGGGCTGCGCAGACGGCTGAGGCGGAGTTGCGTCGCGGCCTGGAGCAGCTTGCCAACGCCGGACTCCTCCGGATAGGCGTCGATGAGGCGATGGCCGTAACGACGGCCATGGCGACTGGCTGCGTCACCCAGCTCATTCACGATGGGGGATCTGCCACCGGAACGGTGGCACGGTCGATGCGTGCCGCGCTGATGTCTGAGCTCACCGGGGACTCGCCGGAGCGCAACGACACCGACCAGGCTGCCCGGTTGCTGCTCGCTCGGCTCGGCTCGGTGCCGGGCCTGTTCACCCCCGCCGAGGAAGCACTGCTGCGTCAGTGGTTGCACACCCTCACCAAACACTTCGGGCCAATGCCTGGAGACGTCGACCGAGGCGTCGCGAGGCCGGTACTCCGACCAGGCGCACGAAAGAAGGAACGAGAAGATTGACCAGTTCCACCGGTGAGGAGTTCGTCGCCACCCACCTGGTGGGAGGGCAGGACCGAGTGCCCCGACTCGGATACGGTGCCATGCAGTTGGCAGGCCCCGGAGTGATCGGGCTGCCCGAAGACGTGACCGGCGCGATCGGGGTCCTGCGCCGAGCCGTAGACCAGGGGGTCCGGTTCTTCGATACAGCCAACGCCTACGGTCCGCGCACCGTCAACCAGATCATCGGGCGGGCACTCAGCCCCTTCGCCGACGACATCGTGATCGGGAACAAGGTTGGGGCATGGCGCGACCCAGCCGGTGGCTGGGCGACCGACAGCCGGCCGGAGACGGTGCGGACCCAGGTCGAGGATGCGTTGCTCGACATGCGCGCCAATTCCAGTCCGCTCACCTACCTGCGTCTGCGGGGCGACAGCCAGGCGCCGGGGAACGTGCCGCCTGAGGAGGTGCCGCTCGAGGACGCACTAGGTGCCCTCGTCGAACTGCACGACGAAGGCAAGATCCGCCACATCGGGTTGTCCGGCGCCTCTCCCGAAATGCTGGAGCGTGCACAGCAGGTCACGCCGATCGCCGCCGTCCAGAATCGCTTCAATCTGATCGACCGCAGCGGGATAGAGGTGCTGGCGGCCTGCGAGCGGCACGGGATCGCCTTCGTGCCGTTCTTTCCCCTTGCGACCGGTTTCCTCGGCGAACCCGCGGCGCTCACGCGGCCAGCTCAGCGGCTCGGCGTCGCCACGTCGGCGGTGGCCCTGGCCTGGCTGCTTCGGCGCTCGCCGGTGATGGTCCCGATCCCGGGTACCAAGTCGCTGGAGCACCTGGGTGACAACATCGGCGCGACTGAGGTCGCGGCCCAGCTGACCGACGAAGAGGTCCGCGCGCTGACCGCGGTCGAGGACGAAGAGTCCGCGACGCTGAGCAAGATGTCGGCCCAGATGGCCGGCGCTTTGGGGCGTAGCCGACGCAGGTCCGCCGGACGGCCGTAGCGGGCGAAGTGAGCCCGGCCATATTAATCGCCGTCCCCGGTGCCTTCCACGCCGTCAAGCTCGGCACCAGCGCCGCCGGCGCGGTTCGTCGCCGCGCCCAGCAGGCGACGCTAGCGCGTCGGGGCCGGAAGGACGACCCGCTCTACGGGCATCGGTTCGGCGGGAAGGCTGTGCCACCATGCGGTGATGGAGCTGACGCTGCGGTTTGAGATCTTTCCCGATGACCTGGACGCCACCGTGGACTTCTACACGAGAGTGCTCCGCTTCACGGTCACGAAGGATGAGCGCGGCGATCCGAGCCCGTATGTCTCGCTCACGCGCGGCAGTGTCCATGTCGGGGCGCTCAGGACAGAACCCACGGGTGACGCCCGTGCGGCTCGGCGGCCGCCTGCCGGAGTGGAACTGGTGCTTGAAGTGGACGACGTCATCGGGGAACGCGACTGGGTCGTCGCGGCAGGGTGGCCGCTCACCGAGGATCTCCAGGACCGTTCCTGGGGCCTGAAGGACTTCCGCATCCTCGATCCGGCGGGTTACTACCTGCGGATCACAGACCGGGCATAACGATCACCTGGATTGTGAAGGGGCACGCCCGTGACGCCTGCGGAGGCGTATCGCGAAATCGCACCGACCGGGGAGTACGTGACAAGGTCGGCGCCGCCCACCTGCCGTTGCCCGGGGCACGCAAACCCCGGGGCCGGTCTCCGGTGACTGGAAGTGAGACGTGCTGAAGGTCTCTTCCCAGCTGAGGATTGACCATGATCTGGATCGCGGACCGTAACCGGGCGCAGGGCGAGCTGGTCGCGGAGACTCTCCGGGCCGCTGAGTCGGTACCGCGGGAGCGCAGCGCCATCATCGTCGGCGGCCTGCCGGGAGCCCCCAAGGATGCCGTGCTGGAGGGGCATGGCGTTGACCGGTCGCGGTACCTGACCATCAGCATTGATCGTGTCCTGGCCGCGATGGCGGCGGGCCGGCTCATCCCAGAGGTGGAAGGGCGGTCGCCGCTGGCGGCCGCTGACCTGGTCCACGCCGAGGCGCAGTATGTGGCCAAGCGGATCGCGCTGGCCGCGGTCAACGATGGCTGGAATGTCATCCTGGACGTCTCGCTGGCATCACGGCCGTCCGCTGAATCCTGGGCCTACGCACTGCGGTTCGCCGATTATGCCGTAACGGCCATGCTCGCCGATATCAGCACTGAGGACTCAGTCGCCTATGCCCTCGCGGCTCAGCGGCGCGGCGAGGAGGAGCACAGGCACGGCCGCGGATACGGCGGGCGGCACATCCCCGCCGAGGCGATCAGGGCGCTGGACGGCCCGGCCGTCGCCGGGGCCTGGAACAGCATCCGGTGGGTCTCAGGAGCTGAGCCCGCCAGTGTGACGGCCGGGAGTCCCAGAGGCGGGGGGCTGCCCGGCGGCGCCGTGGCCGCCATGATCAGCGCCTACCAGCGCGGCCAGCTGGGCCTGGAAGGGCTGGGACTGGAATTCCGTGTCCGCCGGTGGCCCACGGTGCCGTCAGCCTGCCCGCCCGGGCTCGGCCAGGCCCGGGCCGCGATCGACGATCTCGAGCCATATGTTCCCGGCTCGTTCGACGATGTCGTCCTCGCTTATGACCTGGGCCGGCTGTCGGACAAGGAGTATGAGTTCCTGGCTGAGTCGGCGGCAGTCTCCGCCCCCGATAATCCGTGACCCGGGCAGTGCGGCGGCGCGGGCGGGCGTCTTTCCAGCATCAGCGGGGTGCCAGCCCTGGACAAGCTGCTGGCCGAGCAGGACCTGCCGTTTCTACTGGCGGGATAGCACCCGGGTGACCCCCGCGGCAATGGTTGTGGCGAGGATCCATCCTGCCGCGATGAGCGATGCTGCGAGCCAGTGGTGCCACCCGAGGGGATTGAAAGCGGTGCGTTGCCCGAACCCTGCGATGGGGAGCAGCAGGTCGAGCGCGTAAAGAAATGGATTGAACTCTGGCGCCTGGGTCTGGTCGAGTGGCGCTGGGTGGTCGGCAGCGAAAGCGGCAGTGCCGATCGCCAGCAGCACGGCCAGCCAGAGAGCCGCGCGTTGCGGACGGTACCCGTATCCCACGATGCAGTCCTGCAGGTAGCCCCAGATCTGCGACGGTGCGGAGAGCGTGCGTCGGCGCCTGCGCTGCTTGGCCAGCAGGACCGTGCGGGCATCACTGTCGTGTCCCATCCTGCGGTAAACAGCCGCCAGCTGCTCGTAGGGCTGAGGCTGGTAGCTGCCGGAGTCCCGGGCAATCCAGGGGAGGCGGGCGGCTGCGGGCAGGGGAGACGCCGCAGTCGTATAGGTGAATCCGTCCAACCGGACCGTGGCTGGCCACCCGCCAGGATCGTCGTGCAGTACCTCGACTGAAGCGTGCTGCAGATCCAGGATCCCCGTGATCGTGGTGCGGGCGTCTGTCCGCAGCGCCGTCGCCCGGACGAAACGCAGGTCGAGCCCGGCGCGGATAGCGGCCGCCTCGAAGGACAGCTCGCGGTTTATCCGTGCGTGGACCATGGTGACCGGCCCGTCGGCGGTGAATTGGCCATCGCAGCTGACCCCCCCGCCCACGGTCATGCCTTCCGCATTCAACGTCCGCCCTGATGAGTTTGAAAGCCGGGCTGCCGTGAGGTGCAGGCCGGAGCCGATGCGTGCGTCCACGAGACGGATTTCGCCCTGCGCCATGAAATCCGAGCCGCAGAAGAATCTCCCGGTCATCTCGAGGCGGTCCCCGAGCAGGGCCACCCCGCCGGGATTGAGCAGGCGTGCGCCGGTGAAGTTCGCGGAGCCCTGGATCCGCGCTCCGCCGATCTGGACCTCGCCGTGGGCGGCGAAGTTCTCCATGGCGTAGAGGCCGCTGTCGATCACGGTTCGGCCTGCGTTCAGCGCGATTCCGGAGGGATTGCGCAGCGTAGCGCCGTTAAGGCTGAGCCCGCCGCGGATGGTGGCACCCCGTAGCAGAACCTGGCCGTCGGCGGTGAATCCGCGGTTCAGCGCCAGCTCACCGTCGACGGTGACCCGCTCGGCCGCCAGCGCGACCTTCCCTGGATTTCGTAATGACGCGCCGGACATGGTGACCCCGCGGCCGATCTGGGCATCGGGGAAGCGGACCCCGCCGTCGGCGGTGAAGCCCTCCTGGCAGAAGACACCCCGCTGGACGATCACCCCATCCGCCGTGAGTGCCTGGCCTCCGGGATGGGACAGGTGCGCCCGGTCCAGCACCAGTCTTCCGCCTATGTGGGCGCCGGCCAGTACGCATTCGCCGTGGGCCGTCATGCCCACACAGACCAGCTCACGTTCGACCGTCAGGCTCACAGCCTTCAGCGCCGGATCACCGCGCAGTTCCGCCCCGGTGAGGGAAAGGATTCCGCTCACGTGCGTGCCGGTCAGGTCAACGCGGTCACGGAAACGGCATCTGTCCAGCAACAGCAAGCCATTGACCTGGGCATCTGGCATTTCCAACCCTGGCAGGCACGAGCCGGACAGGCTGACCCGCCGAAGCTGCGCTCCAGCCAGCCGAGGCTCCTCGTCCCAGAAGCAGCCCCGGAGCGAGGCGGCGTAGTTAACCTCGGCGAACGACAAATCCAGCTGGCCGGTGATCCGGGCGCCTGACAGCCGCACCGCGGGTACCCGCCCGGGCTCGACCGCTCGCGCCCCCAGCAGCAAGGCCGAGATCAGGTCAGCCCGGACGGACCGTTCCGGCCCCCATCCGGCGCCGTCGGCCGGGTCATCCGGCACGCCGCCATCCGGCCGCAGATCGACCGATCCGGCCTGCGGGAACGCTTCCCAGAGCTCGGCCTCGGCAGCCGAGAGATCCGTGACGTCCACTGGCGGCTCCAGGAGCGGATGCACCCGTACACATCCCCGCCCGAGGCCAGTGGGGAAACGAGGTGAGGAAGAACTACGTTACAAGCGATCTTGGTTCAGTTCGGCGCACCGGGCAAGCGGCACCGGCTACGCAATGGCTTCCGGGTCAGCGGCGCGGCCGGTCCGGGGGCCGGCGGGGGCGGGTCTTGAGCAGCGCCAGGGCGGCGATGAGGGTGAACGTGACGATGTTGGCGGCGAACACGGCGGGCTGTGCGGCGAGCAGGCCGTAGGCCAGCCAGCCGAGGACCCCCGTGGCGAAAACGCCCAGGTAGGTATAGGAGATGTCGTCGGCGCGGCCACGGCGCCAGGTCCGCAGCAGCTGGGGGAGCCACGCGCCGGTCGTGAGCAGGCCGGACAGGAGTCCGAGCGTAATGATCATGGCGGCTCAGGCGCGCGAACGGTACTGGCCCGGATGATCAGCCGGGTCGGATGGACCAGCCCGGTCCCGGTGCCCGGGGCGATCAGCCGGCAGGCGCAGTCCTGGCCCTGCTGGTAAAGGTCCTGGTGGACGGTGGTCAGCGGGGGAACCGCCCGCCCGGACTCCTCGATGTCGTCAAAGCCGGTTACCGCCAGGTCGCGGGGAACGTCCAGGCCGAGTTCGCGGGCTGCTTGAAGCACTCCGAGCGCCAGCACATCGGTGCTGGCCAGCACCGCAGTGGGGCGTTCCGGGCCGGGCGGGCTGAGCAGGACGCGTCCCGCGGCGCTCCCGTCGGCGACACTGTGGCCGGGCTGCTCCCACACCCGGACGGCCGAGGGTGGCAGGCCTGCTTCCGCGGCGGCACGCTGGTAGCCCAGCAGCCGCAGGCGGAACACCTCATAGCGGGCGCTGGCCTGCCTGGCCTGGTCGGCCCACCCGGTAAACCCGTCGGGATGCAGCCGCCAGGTCACGACGCCCAGCCTGCGATGGCCGAGGTCGATGAGGTGGCGGGCGGCGGCCGCGGCGGCGGCATCGTTGTCGATCGTGACACAGTCCGCTCCCGCGGCGGCGGGTCCGCCGGACACCACCGTGGGCAGCCTGCGGCGCAGGGCCGCTGCCAGGGCCGGGTCATCGTCGGCCGGGGAATGGGCGATCAGCCCGTCGACGGCCGCGTCCCGGACCAGCCGCTCCGCGGTCTCCGCGGCGGCCGGGATGAGCTGCAGCGCCAGGCCGGCGGCGGCCGTCGCGGCGGTCACGCCATGCAGGAAGGAGACGGTACCCGGATCCCCGAACGCGTACGGCAGCGCCTCGGTGAGCAGCACCCCGAGCACGTCACTTCGGCCTCTCTTCAGTGCCCGCCCGGCTGCGCTGGGGCCGCCGTAGCCCAGTACTTCCGCGGTCGCGAGCACCCGCTGCCGGAGTTCCGCCGACAGCTGGTCAGGGTGGTTGTAGGCGTTGGACACCGTCATCCGGCTCACCCCGCACCGGGCCGCCACCTCAGCGAGCGTCACCCGCGCCCGGTCCCGCATCTCATCGCCCACAACATGACTTTACCGATAAAGACTGTATCGGTAAAGCCGTTAGGGAAGGTAGTCAGGCCCCTTGGCGCGGATCGGGCGGTGGAGCATGCATCGCACGAGGACCACCAGGTGTACCGGCGCTAGCCTGGCGGGCATGACGGCGGCGAGCGACAGCGGGTTCCCGGGCCACGTGCGAGCCCTCACCCAGGGGGACGTGCCCGCGTTAGTAGGGCTGACCCGTGATCGCGGGTGGAAGGCCGGGGAGGCGATGTGGCGGCTGGTCCTCGAGGCCGGTGACGGCTACGGCATCGACGCCCCCGATGGCGGGCTGGCGGGTGCGGTGGCCCTCGCCCGGTACCCGCCCGGCCTGGCGGTGATCGGCATGGGAGAGCGAGACCAGATCTACGCCCTCGTGATGCAGGCGCTGGGCTGACCCTTTCCGGCTTCCCCGCGCAGCCGACATCGCCGATCTGGGCTGCGGCCCGGCCCGCGATGGTGCGGCGTTCGCGGACGCGGGGCATCGCGTCACCGGCATCGACCGCTCGGCGGGCATGCTGGCCATCGCGGCGAGGGCGCTCCCCGGCCGTGCGGTCCAGGCCGGCCTGCGTGCCTGCCGCTCACCGGCGGGAGCCTGGATGGGATCTGGTGCTGCGCGGCGCTGCTGCACGTGCCTCTGGACGAGACCATGACGGTCCTAGGCGAGATGCGCCGCGTTCTGCGCCGCGGCGGCCATCTGGCGCTGGTCACCGCGTGACCCTCATCTGCGGCGATCACGCCGGAGGGCCGGACCGCGTGCCGTGTCGGAGGGGCACGGCAAGATGGGATTGTGGCCAGCAGCGAGAATGCGGGGTGGGAGGGAGACGATCGCGCGGTCCGCGTGATCCGCCCCGATCCGGGCATCCGGGTCGACACCTCCAGGTGGCCAGCCACGGTCCCGGCGGTGGAACAGCTGCTCTGCGAGGGCCTGGAACTGCCCGCCGGGCTGACCGTGCTGGTGGGGGAGAACGGTTCCGGGAAATCCACCGTCATGGAGCTGCTGGCCGAGGCGTGCGGGTTCAACCCGCAGGGCGGCTCGGCCCAGGCCCAGCTGTTCCGTCTCAGGGACAGCGAACCGGGGGCCGGCGCGCAGCTGATCGTCGAGCGCGGTCCTCTCCGGCCCCGCTGGTCTTACTTCCTCCGCGCGGACACCATGCACAGCCTCTACACCTATCTGGAAGAGCACCCTGGGCGGGCCCAGGAGCGCTTCCATGAGCTGAGCCACGGGGAGGGTTTCCTGGAGATCCTGCGCACCAGGGTCAACCAGCCGGGGTTCTACCTGATGGACGAGCCGGACGCGCCGCTGTCGTTCACGGCCAGCCTCGGGCTGGCCGGCCTGCTGCACGACCTGGCCGCTGAAGGGTCGCAGGCTGTCGTGGCCACCCACTCGCCGATCGTCGCCGCTGTTCCCGGCGCGGCCATCTGGGAGCTAGGCGACTGGGGCATCCGCACGTCCCGGTGGGAGGACCTGCATATTGTCGGCGCCTGGCGCGGGTTCCTGGCCGACCCGGGCGCCTACTTCCGGCACCTGCTCAGCGACTGATCCCGGCGCCTCCCAGGCCGCGCGCCGGAATCAGGACATGGAACGCGGCTCGGCCGTGGTCTAGCGTGGCGATTATGGACGACGCGTCGATCCGGGTGTCGGATGCCGAACGCGAGCAGGCCGTGGTTGTGCTCCGCGAGCACCTGCTCGCGGGCCGCCTCACGCTGGACGAATTCTCCGAACGGGTTGAGGCGGCCCTCCAGGCCCGGGTGGGTAGCGAACTGGCGCGTGTCCAGGAAGACCTGCCCGCCGTGCCCTCCCGCATCTCCCGTCCCGGCCGCAAGCCAGCGCGCTTCACTACCGCGCTGCTCGGTCATGTCGCGCGGCGCGGACCGTTGCGGCTGCGCCGGTGGACCCTCGCCACCAGCGCTCTCGGCGACCTGGACCTGGATCTGCGCGAAGCCACCATCGACGGGCCGCAGACCGCCGTAACCGTCCTCGTGGCTCTCGGTAACGCGGATATATACGTGCCGGAAGGCGTGAGCGTCGACGTCAGCGGGCTGACCATCTTCGGTCACCGCCGCGAGTGGGGCCGCGATACCGGCCGCCCGGACGCCCCGGTGGTGCGGGTCCGCGTTCTCGGCTGGTTCGGGACCGTGGATGTCTGGCGCGTGCCGCACGACATGCGCGGGAGCTACAGCGATATCTTCCGGCAGCTCGAAGAGCGTCAGCGTCAGCTGCCCGGCTGATACCACCCTGGTCGGGCCGCCCGGAGCAGGGACCGGTCGAGGTCCGCGAGGGTCGCCGCGCCGCACAGGGACATGGTGGTCCGCAGTTCGTCGCCGAGGATGTCGATCGCGTGCCGGACCCCCGCCTCCCCGGCCGCTGCGAGCCCGTAAAGATGAGCGCGGCCGACCAGGACCGCCCGGGCGCCGAGCGCCAGGGCGGTGACGATGTCGCTGCCCCGCCGGATCCCCGAATCGAAGAGCACCTCGACCCGGTCCCCGACCGCGTCGGCGATGCCGGGCAGGGCCTCGAGGGCCGCGGGGACGTGATCCAGCTGCCGTCCGCCGTGGTTGGAGACGATGACGGCGTCGGCTCCGGCGTCGGCGGCCCGCCGGGCGTCGTCGGGACTCAGCACGCCCTTCAGGGCGATGGGGCCGTCCCACTCCTGGCGGATCCAGCCGAGATCCGCCCAGCCCACCGTGCCGTCGAACATCTCGCTGAGCCGTTGCCGGGAGGTCGGCCCGTTCATCGAGAGGTTGGGGAACCCCAGCGCCGGCGAGGTCAGGAAGTGCCAGGCCCAGGCAGGGTGGCGGGCGCCGTTGGCGACCGTGCGCAGCGTCAGCTCCGGGGTGGGCAGCACGATGCCGTGCCGCAGCTCGCGTTCCCGTTTGGAGCGCACGGCGGTGTCGGCGGTCAGCAGGAGAGCCTGGTACCCGGCCACCCGGGCCTGCGCGATCAGCTTCCTGGCGGCGGACCGGTCGCCCCAGAGGTAGAGCTGGAACCACAGCGGGCTGCCCTGGGCGGCGCCGGCGATGGCTTCGAGCGACTGCGTGGCGAGCGTCGAGACACCGTAGGGCAGCCCGGCCTGGCTGGCCGCGCGTGCCACCGCGAGCTCACCGTCGTGATGGAACATCCGCGGCGAGCCGACCGGCGAGAGGGCGAGTGGCAGCGGGATCCGCGTGCCCAGGACCGTCGTGGACGTATCCGGCCGGCTGACATCCCGCAGGACCCGGGGAACCAGTTCCACCTCGCTGAACGCCGCGCGGTTACGGCGCAGCGTCCACTCGTCCTCGCCGCCGCCCTCGAGATAGCCGACCGCGGCGGCGGGCAGCCGCAGCCGGGCCAGGCGGCGAAGGTCGCCGATGCTGTAACAGCGGGCCAGGGCCCGCACGCCGTACGGCGCGTCGCCCCGGGCGACGCGGACGAGCTCACGGATCTCGGACAGGTTCACGACGAACGTCCCCTCGTCACCGGCTGCCGATCGCTGTCACCACGGCCATCACGAACGTGGCCAGGGCGGCCAGCCCGTGCCCGAACGGGATGACCGCCGCCGGGTACACCCGGGGCTTGCGGGGCCGGGGGGACGCGCCCGCGGGCAGGCTGGCGATCACCTCGTCGACGAGCCGCGCCGCCAGGGCCTCGTCGGTAAGCGCGCGGGCCAGCGTGGCGTCCGTGAGCCGGCCGTGTACGGCGTCGTGGGCGGGCGGCGGGAACAGGGCCGCGCTCTGCGAACCGCGCCCGGGGCGGTCAGCCTCCGGAAGGCCCGGGTCCGCCGGGTCCGCTGCGGGCTCCCCGGCCGGCCGGGGATACGGGGTCCACAACGTCACTGTGCAGATGCCCAGGCCGATCGCCGGGGTCAGCAGGACCACGGCCACCCAGGTCAGCGGGCTCCAGCCGGTGGCCACGAAGACGGCCCAGACCACCAGGCCAGTGAGGGCCAGGCTGAAGTGCCCGTACAGGACCCGGGGGGACAGGCCGTCCCGGACCGAGCGCTGCCGGCGCAGGGCACCGTGGATCACCAGGGACCGGAGCATGTAGGCGCCGATTCCGGCGGTGAACATCCAGGTCAGGAGCGTGGCGAGACCCAGCGCGCCGCTGTGTGCCGTGGGGGCCGCACTAGCCACGGTCCGCCACCCGCCAATCTGCCCGCAGGTCCCGGACATGCCCGGTCAGACCCGGTCAGAGCGGGCGGCCCGGCGGCCGAGGAGCACGAACGTGAAGAGCCCGGCGGCTAGCACCAGGAAGGCCGAGAGCAGGAGCGCGGCGTGCAATCCTGCGTAAAACGCACTGTACGCCGCGTGGATCACTTCCTGCACTAGCGAGCCCTGGCCCGCTCCGGCCGCACCGCCCGCGCCCTTGGTGTTCCCGTTGGAGGGAACACCGCCGGTTTCGACGGCGTGGATGACGATGGACTGGAAGTTCGCCGGGATGCCGAGGTGCTTCAGCTGGCTGGTCAGGCTGGACCGTAGTTGCGCGTTGACCAGGGCGCCCAGGATCGCCACGCCGGTCACCGCCCCGATCTCCCGGCTGGTGTTGGTGGCGGAGGCGGCCATGCCGGACCGGGCCGGCGGGACCGCGGACAGGGCCGCCGACGTGATCGGGACCACGGTTGCGCCGATGCCCACGCCGGTCAGCGCGAGGGCCGCGGCGAGCGGCAGGTAGGCGGGGTGCGGGCTGAGCGTGAGCGTGGTCAGCAGCAGCCCGGCCCCGAACGTCAGGCAGCCGATGAAGATCGACCAGCGCGGCCCGGACGGGTCGGTCCACCGCCCGGCGAGCAGGGACGCGGCGATCATCAGCACGGTCATCGGCAGGAAGGCCAGCGCGATCTGGTACCCGGTGTCCCCGACGACCTCCTCGAGGTACAGGGCGGTGAAGAAGAAGACCGCGAACGTCGCGAAGTAGGCGCAGAACGCGACCACATTGGCGGTCAGGAACGCCGGCATACGGAGGAACCGCAGGTCGAGGAGGGGGTGGGCGGCCCGGCTCTCCCACCAGAAGAACGCTGCCGCGGCCACCACGCTCAGGCAGAGCAGGGTGAGCACGCTGGGTGCGGCGAAGCCGGTGTTCTCCGCGCCGATCACCGCGAACACGAAAGCGGTCAGGGCGGCGGCCCCCAGGACCGTCCCGAGGATATCCACGCGGTGCGCGTCCGGGTCGGAGTTCTCCGGCAGCACGATCAGCCCGGCGACCAGCGCCGCCAGTCCGAAGACGAGGTTGAACCAGAAGATCGCGCGCCAGTTCCACACGCCGGTCAGCGCGCCGCCGATGACCGGGCCGAGCGCCAGGGCCAGCCCGGATACCGCCGCCCACACGCCGACCGCCCGGGTCCGGGTGCGCTCGTCGGTGTACAGGTGCCGCAGCATGGACAGGGTGCCGGGCTCGCTGGCCGCGGCGCCGAATCCCATGACCGCGCGCCCGGCGATGACCAGGCCGATATTCGGGGCCAGCGCGGCCAGCACGGATCCGGCGCAGAAGATACCGACCCCGATCAGCATCACCCGCTTGCGGCCGAACTCGTCGCCGACCATGCCGAACCCGAGCATGGCACCGGCGAACGTCAGCGCGTAAGCGCTGACCACCCACTGCAGGGCGCTGACGCCCGCGTGCAGGTCGGCCTGCACGCTGCCGAGGGCCACGCTGACGATCGTGTTGTCCAGGAAGGTCAGGAACAGCACCGCAGTGAGCACGCCCAGGGCCAGCCCGCGGCTGCCACGGCGCGGGGCAGGGGCCCGCTCGGCGGGCGCGCCTA
>Ga0208589_1000570_pt1 | contig 17115 bp, 21 predicted proteins | sample NGESurshal092012_2_FD_184486 | JGI IMG/M metagenome (GOLD analysis project Ga0208589, IMG submission 184486) | Arctic peat soil microbial communities from Barrow, Alaska - NGEE Surface sample F53-2 shallow-092012 (SPAdes) | ecosystem: Environmental > Terrestrial > Soil > Wetlands > Peat ... | reverse complement strand
CGAGTAAACAGGGCCGAACCATGCACCCGAGGCAACACCCCAACCTCAACCGTCACATGACGAATCTCGTCAAACGCGCGATGGTCCGGACGAATCCGCTCATTCAGAACCTGTTCACGGAAGATGTTCTCGCGCAGCAGCTCATAGTACTTGCTCAACTTCTTCGCCGCAGCCGCATCGCCTTCCGGCAGCTCCCGCTTCAGCTCGTCCTTGATGTCCTTCACCAGGGCGTAGCTCTCAAACTTCGGATGCTTCTGTGTATCGAGAGCATCCTTCAAGCGATCGCCCACCTTCGCGGTCAGGCCATTCAGGTACTCTTGATCTGTCTCGACGCCGCCAACCGCGCGCTTGGTCTTACCCGCTCGCTTGACCAGATCCTCAATCGCAGCGCAGATCTTCTTGATCTGCTCATGGCCAAACTCAATGGCGTCGACGACCTGCTTCTCGGAGCACTCCTTCGCGCCGGACTCTACCATGACGATCCCGTCCCGGGTCCCGACCACCATGATGTTCAACTTGCTCTTCGCGCGCTCGGCATAGGTAGGATTCACAATGAACTGATCGTCCACGATCCCGATCCTAACCGCGCCCACCGGCCCGTGGAAAGGAATGTCGCTCAGCGCCAGCGCGCAGCTCGCTCCATTGATACCCAGCACATCCGGATCGTTCTCTTTATCCGCCGAGTACACAAACGCAACCACCTGGGTCTCATTCCGGAAGGCCTCCGGAAACAGCGGACGAATCGGCCGGTCAATCTGCCGGCTGGTCAAAATCTCTTTCTCGCTAGGCCGCCCCTCGCGCTTGATGAAGCCGCCCGGGATACGCCCACCTGCATACGTAAATTCGCGGTACTCCACCGTCAGAGGAAAAAAGTCGATTCCCTCTTTCGGGTCCGGCGAAGCCACTGCCGTTGCCAGAATTACGTTGTCGCCGCTTGAGGTCAGTGCCGCGCCCGAGGCCTGTTTCGCCATGCGCCCGGTCTCAAATTTAATCTGCTTGCCGCCGGCAAGCTCTACTGTCACATCCTGTTTCATGTTGCCTCTTTTCTCTCTCTATTCGTCTCTAAGCTTTGGTTCGCGTCATCCGCCAAGCGGGCGCGAAAAAGCGCAGCTCGATGAAGCGGCTATCGTGCCGTCAACAAGCTGCACTCGTAAAAATGTTCTGATGGAGCACACCCACCGAAGCTCAAAATACTGGAAACCAAAACGTCACCCTTCATCGTCGGCAACCCCTCTGGCAAAGTCTGGCCCGACCTTGCACGAAGTTTGCCGCCGAATGCCAACGGGCCGTGAATGCTTCCATGTATAACGGTGCTCCGGAGAGTGGTGCGGTTACTTGCGGATTCCCAGTTTGCCGATGACCTCGCGATACCGGTCTGCGTCGCACTTTTTCAGGTAGTCCAGCAAACGGCGCCGCTTGCTGACGAGCATCAGAAGCCCGCGGCGTGATCCGTGGTCTTTCTTATGTTCCTTGAAGTGTTCCGTCAACTCGCCGATGCGCTCGCTCAAAATCGCGATCTGAACCTCGGGACTCCCAGTATCAGAGTCATGCGTGCGAAACTTTGCAATAATGTCTGTCTTTTTAGCGGATGCCAACACAGCTGTTCCTACTCCTGATTCTTCTAGTTCACTCTTCTCAGTGTCCACCTTAGAATAGCACTGCTTCGGGAAGCGCGGCAATCAAACCCACGCCAAACTATTCAAAGATTTAGCCTAGCCCTCAAGCCACGTTCCTCTTCAGAAACTCCAGCGTCCGTTCCCGTGCCTGACGCGCAGCAGCCTCATGATACTTCGTCGGGTCTACGTTCCGATTGAACGCATGCCCCGCGCCCTTATAAACATAGATCTCCACCCCCTGGTGCGCCGAGCTGACGGCATCAATCTGGTCTTCTCCAATGTGCGAGTCATCCCCTCCAAAGTGCAGCATCACCGGACAGCTCGGCTCCTCCTCCGCAAATTTTCCAATTCCCCCGGGATAATACCCAACGCAGCAAGAAGGCTGCATCTTCAGCTTCTCTCCTCGCGTCGCCGTCAGCCAGCTCAGCAACCCACCATAGCAATACCCCACGACGCCAATTCCCTTGCCTGCCTTCTTCGCGAACTCATATGCCGCCGCAACATCTTTCAGCTGCGTATCCGGATCGAGCTTCGAGTAAAGCGCAAACGCCTTCTTCGAATCCTCGCCGTCATACCCCAGTTCCAGCCCACGCTCCAAGCGATCAAACAAAGCCGGAGCCACCACCTCAAATCCATCCTTCGCATATCCATCCGCCACGCCGCGAATATGCGCATTAATCCCAAAGATCTCCTGAATCAGAACAATTGCTCCAATCGGCTCATCTTTCGGATGCGCCACATATGCCTCAAGTTCATGTCCATCAACCGCCGTCAACTTCACCCGCTCGCTCATAACTCTCCTATCGATCTCATCTACAACAGACCACCATCTTACAGACGCAGCTTTCGCCCGCACAGTTGCAGTACCATCCTATTTGGCTACAATCTCGCAAAACCTTTCGCGGCAACTTCACCCTTCACAGCCGCTTCTCCGGTTCCGCATAGCCCCGCATCTCCCCCGTCCACCGCAGAAACCGAAAAAACTGCTTCTTCTCCCGCCAGAACATCTCCCAGAAGTCCCTGGGCCCCACCGTCTCCGCCTTCTTCCCCGAGTAGGTCTCCATCCGCCACCGCAGATACGCGCTCCGCCACGGCCGCAGCCTCGCCCCCCGCGTCGCACGCCAAAGAAACCGAATCCCCTCAACCATATCTACCAGTATAGAAGAGCACTCTCGTTCAGCTCGCCACCGCGCCGCCCTTCTTCCGGTACGGCAGCGAGAGATCCCACGGAATCTTCCGCAGCATCACCAGCGGCGTCGCGCAAAAACAGAACTCCGCCTCGATCGTCTTTGCCGCACCACCTGCGTATAACCCACGCGAACTCCCGAGGAGTCTTCCGCACCTCCGTCACCGGAGCGCCATACTGCACCACATCCCCCAGCCCCTTCGCAAACGCATACGGAATCCGGTCCATCCCGCCCACCGGTTGAAACATCATCGCCTGCGAGTTGCGGTCCTCCTCACACAACAAGCCATCCCAGATGGTTTCTCATCCAGCAGCACGTCCATGCTCAAAGGCGTGCTTAGCGTTCCCTGATCAACCCGCCCTGTCCGACCCCACATACTTCCCCGCAGCATCCAGCGCCCATAGATCAGTCCTGCCCAAAACCTGTCAAGCACCTCACAACCTAAATAACCATGTAACCGGCACAAAACAAACAGGATATTTTCTCCCGGATTTTGGCGGTTTAGTTCCCCCCATCCGTTAAACTAAAAGAAGCACACAAGCAAAAGCCCCGCGCCAGAGCCGGGGCTTTTGCTTCGTCTCAATCAGATCTTGTAACTCCTTCAGAAAGACGACTTTACCCGTAAACCGTTTGAAATGACAGCTTTGGCGACGCAAAAATGCGTAAATTATTGCATCTAAACACGTTAGCAGCAAGGTACCCCCGGGGGGTATCCCATGGCCTCTCAGCTCAGCAAACACGGAATTCAACCTAGTGCATGTAGTCAAACAGAGTATTGTTCTTCTCGAGCGCACTCACCGTACTCAGCAAAGCCTGCTGCTGTGTCTCCGCAGACGAGATCTGCGTAGCCACCGTAGCCATATCCGCCGAAACCAGGCTGCTCTGCTGCACCGTCAGTTCCGACGCCTGCGTCTGTGTATACGTACTCGTCGACTCGACCGTACTCAACGCATTATCCAGAACACTACGCTGATCCGAAGCCTGACCAAGCGCCGTCGACAACGCCGAGGTATCCGCCGTCAGCGTCGTACTCGAAGCCCCGCTTGAATAGTCAGCAATCAACTGGTTCAGCGCCGTAAAAGCACCCGACGCTCCGCCAAACACGGCCGACCCAGCCAGGTTCGTCTGGATCGTCTGCCCATTCGGAGTCTGAATCGACTGCAAATCCGTATCGCCGTTATAAGTCGTCGTAGCCGGAGTCGTCGAAGTATCCAGCGTAAACGGCTGCACCGACCCCTGGCTCCCGCTGAATAAATATTGCCCCTGATAGCTCGTATTCGCCAGCGAAAGCACCTGGTCGCGAATCCCGCTCAGCTTCTGAGCAATACTCGAAAGGTTCGATGCATTCAACGTCCCGTCGTTCCCCTGAACGGCAGTCGATATCGCCGACGTAAGCTGCGTCACCACCTCGCCGAGTGTGGAATCCGCCACCTGCATCCGCGACTGCACGCTCGACGCCGTCTGCACATACGTATCGTCGGCCGTAATCGAGCTGTTCAGCAGCGTGCTCTGCGCCACCGCACTCGGATTGTCCTGCAACGACGACACGCTCAACCCGCTCGAAAGCTCCCCTGTGAGCATAGCGATCGAGCTGTTGGACTGGTCTACCGCCCTTGCAAGACTATTCAGATAATTCGGATCTAATCGCAAAGAAACTCTCCTCTTCGAGCTTTTAAAAACCTGACCGCAGACTAACTGACAGCCGATTCAACGCCCAGGTTCAACGCATCTGCCATCAAGGTATCGGCAATCGTAAACATCTTCGCCGCCGCCTCATACGACCGCTGGTACTCCGTCAGGTTCGACGCCTCTTCATCCAGAGACACCGCCGACAAAGAGTCCCGCTGCGACGTAAGCTGCGTCAAAGTAGCCTGCTGCGCCGTATTGTCCGTCGTCGCCCCAGCCGCATCATTACCAATCTGGCTCAGCAACGCCGCATAAAACCCATTCGCCGTCTGCCCGCCGACAAGAGCCGCACTCGCAAGGCCCGAGAGTGCAGTCGCGTTCCCATTACCCGAAGTCCCCTCACCGACCGCAGCCGCCGCAACCGCTGAAGGATCACTAGTCGCCACCTGAATCGCGGCAGCCGCGCCCGTCGCAGTGGGCGTAAGCGTAAACAACGCCGCGCCGGGGTTCCCATTCCCATCCAGCCCCGCCTCGTTCTGCGTATTCACCTGCGTCCCAATCGCGTAAGCCAGGTTGTCGAGAGCGCTGGCATAAGCCGGAATCTGCTGGTCGCGCGCCTCCAACACGCCGCCAAGTTGGCCGCCGGTTAGCCCAGAAGTCACATCCTGCCCGGTAGAGGAGACGACATCCGTATTCCCACTCACCAGGGTGGTCTGCAACGCAAACGAACTGGCCCCATCCACCAGCACCGCCCCATTGCTGGTCGTCAACGTAATGCCATTATTTTCCGTCGAAATCTGGTCCAGCCCCACAAGCGCCGAGAGCTTCTCAATCGCCTGCTGCCGCTGGTCCTCCAAAGGCCCCGCGTCGCCATTAGGACTCGTACTACTGATCTGCTTATTCAGCGAAGCAATCGTGGAAGTAAGTGAATTCACCTGTCCCACAACGCTTGTCACCTGCTGATTCAGCCCCGAAGTCATCTGGGTCAGTTGGTTCGATGCTGAATTGAAAGCAGAAGCCAACTTGCTCGCCGCAGCCAGAACGCTCTGCCGCGTTGAAGTATCGGAAGGATTGGCCGCCAGCGAGGACAATGAACTGAAGAACGAGTCTACCGCGCTACCCAGCGCCGTCGTACTCGCCGAAGTCGACGTCGAACTCAACCCGAAGATGTCCTCCACCTGTTGTAACGCAGACTGCAAAGCCCCGCTCTGCCCCTGCACCTGGATCTGCTGTTGCACCTCCTGCTCCAAAACTCTGTCCCTCTGAGACACCGCAGTAGAGCTCACACCGGCGCTATAACCACCGCCGCTCAGCGACACCACATCGGTTGTCTGCCACGCCACCACCTCGCGGGTGTAGCCAGGAGTGTTCTGGTTAGCAACGTTATTCGAAGTCACATTGAGCGCATTCTGGTCCGCATTCAATGCCTGCTGTGCGATATTCATCAGTGAAATCAGTGAACCCATCGGTCTCTCGTATCTCCGTTGCGTAAACGGTCCAGTGCATCCAGGTTTGATTTACAGTTCTGAACGATTAACCCGAGCAAACGCTTCTTCGCCAAAACCTTGTTGGAATCGGCCAAAGCCTCAACACGCTCTTCGAGACTCTCCAACTTCCGCAGATCGAGCGCAGCGAGCGCCCAAATGGCCTCATCCAGCAATTGCGTTAGGGTCTTTTCCATCAGCACACTTATTTCAAAAGAGACTGGATCATCTTGTCGGCAACGTCAGAAGACGACACGTTATAGCTTCCCGAAGCTATCGCCAGCTGCAAAGCCTCGACCTTGCCCGTCCGCACATCCGATCCCTCCAAAGCCTTGGAGATCAAGCCGCCAGTTATGCTCAAATCGGCGTGATCTGCCTGTATCGCTGTATTGGCAGTGTCCGCCGCGTCGCCCTGGCTCTCTGTCGCCGAAACCTGCTGAACCGGCGTCGCCGAAGCCGCCGAATTGAGCGAATGCTGTAGGGGGCCGATCCCATCTGTGTAACTCATAGCGTTCCTCCATCTACTTCAATCTATCGGCTGTCCCCCTGCACACTTTAGTACTCAGAAGTTTTATTTTCGGAATTTCTCGTGTGCTCCAACGTTACCTTCTGAATCACCTGCTTTGCGATCCCCAAACCGCCCCCCTTGGCAATCGCGGTCGCGACAGCCTCCGTGCCGAAGCTGCTGACCGTGTCCGATGCCGGATCGTCGCTCTGCTGGTCTCCTCCCCATCCATCCTGGCCAGACTGCATCGGCTTCAAAAGCTCCTGCATCAGCATTCCCTCAAACTGTTGCGCCGCATCCACCAGCTTCGCATGCTGCTCTTTCGCGGCGACAGACTGACCCTGCACTTGATTTGTAACTGCCGTAACCATTGTCATTGCACCTGTATCTCCGCTTCCAGCGCTCCTGCAGACTTCATTGCCTGCAAGATCGAGATAACATCCCGTGCCGTAGCTCCAATCGATTGCAGGCTCCGCACCAGGTCGTCCACCGTTGCGCCCTGTTTCAACTCAATCCGGTTCACCGGCTTGTCCTGCGTATTGATTCGCGTCTGCTGCACCACCTGCGTCGTCCCTCCCGAAGAAAACGGGCTCGGCTGCGACACCTCAAAGTCGCTCACCACATTGACCACCAGTCCGCCGTGCAAGATCGAACAAGGCTGCAGCACAACAGTCCCTCCGATAACAACCGTTCCCGTTCGTTCATTGACGATCACCATCGCTCGCGGGTACACGGGCACTTCCACCGACTCCACCTGGGCCAGCAGCTCTGGCGCATCCTCGCCCTTCTCCACGGACAGATCAATCCGGCGGCTATCCACAGCATGCGCCGCCCCACGGCCTAACGCATGATTGATCGACGTCGCCATCGCTTCTGCGCTACGAAAATCAGCATCATTCAGCAGGAGCGAAAAGTGGGTACGGCCAGTAAGCTCCAGCGGAACGCCGCGTTCCACCATAGCCCCATACGGCACCCGCGCCGTATTCGGCTGATTCGACTGCTTCACATTTCCATTCACATTGACCGAATATCCCCCCACCACCAGCGGTCCCTGCGCCTGCGCATAGATCTTCCCATCCGCCCCATACAGCGGAGTCATCAATAGCAACCCACCTTGCAAGCTCCGGGCGTCGCCCGCAGAAGAGACCGTGATATCGATCTTCGTTCCCGGCTCTGCAAACGGCGGCAGCGTCGCGGCCACGAACACTGCGGCAATGTTCTGCACGCGAATCGAAGCCGCAGGCACACTCACTCCCATTCTCAGCAAAGTCGCCGCCAGCGTCTGCGCCGGAAACGTCGTCTGCTGGCTGTCCCCCGTGCCTTCCAGTCCCACCACAATGCCATATCCAACCAGTTGGTTATCCCGAATCCCTTCGATCGAAGCGACGTCTTTCACCCGTGCCATTCGCGTCTGCGGCGCATCCGCGCCCAGCGCCATCGCCGGCCACAACATTGCAACGATCGCAACCATGCAGGAACAACAGGCGACCTTGCACCTTGCAATCTTTTGTTCGCATCCGTCGATCACTTTTACCCCTCGTTGCCCAACCCGCATAAATCCCTCGCTAAAAAATCAACACCTGCTCCAGAAAGCGCACGATCGGATTCTGCCTGCGCGTGTAATCCGAGACGATTCCCTTCCCGCGCACCTCCAGTTCCAAACTCGATATCGCCGTCGAAAGCACCTGGTTCTCCTGCGAGATGTCCTCTGGCCGCACCAGCCCACGCAGGATAATCGTCTGCGTCTGCTGGCTGAACTCCACCTCCCGCGCCGCTTCAATCACCAGTACTCCGTTCGGAAGCACGGCCACTACCTGTCCACCGAATACCGTGCTCAAGCTCGAAGTGGACGCCGTAGTGCCCTCCGCATTCAGGGCAGAAGCAGACGACTGATTGACCAGATTCTGCAGTGCATTGCCCGCATGCAGCTTGCCGAAAAGCGCTGATATCTGTGAGTTCGCACTCGACGCGCGGGTGTTCTTCACCGACCCATCTCGCGAAGCCTCAAGGTTCTCCATCACCACCACCGAGACCAGGTCGTGCGGACGCATAGCGCGCACATCCGTATTCATCCGTGTCAGCCGACCCGTATCCGTCCAGATAGACCCAGCCGCTGGCTGCACATTTAAATTCTCTGCGCGCACTCGCTCCAGGTAGGACTTGAGCGATTCCGATGCAACGTTCGGCTTCACCGTCAGCGTGCTCTTCGTCTTGGGAGGCTCAGCTCGCAACGAAGCCGACGCAAGCAGCAGCAGCATAGCCAGTGCAAACCACAACGCAAACCGACCCACGCCATCGCACTCCGCTCGTTCAACCGCAATGGGCAGCACAAAATTCCGCTCGTCGCGGTCCTCTTCCCATCGGCGTGAAGTCGCGCGCCTTGAATTCCTCATCGCTCCATCTCCACATCGTGCGGCCCATGAACCACCGCATCAAATTGTTCCTGTATCTGTGGCCCCAAAGTCTCCCGCTGCATCAATCGAACGCGAATCGTCTTCCCCATACCACCACTCTGTTCTGCCATCGCGGCAACTTCGATGCGCAGGTCGCCCTGTGTGCCCCAAAGCTGAACAACGTCACCAGCCCGTACCACGGGCAGCGATGAGAACAAGCCTCGCGGCTCTGGACGCTCCGGTTGAATAAGGTCAGAGTTTCTCCTCGGCAAAGCTGGAGATGGAAATTCAATCGCAGGCCAATCAGGATGAGCACAATTGACCACCAGAGTCCAGCGCTCCCGGAGGACAGGATCCCACCGCTCGGACCGCACCCGAAAGCCTCCTCCATCGCTCATCGTCGAAGACCGTACATTCTTACCCAAAACACTCCCCGTCAAAGCCGCTGCCGGAGTGCTCGTGCAGGCCGCCCATACCGCGCTTGGCAAACCGCATCCCAGCAGGCTCAATCCAATAAGCCGGCATAGCAACGTTCTGCGATACAAACAAAAAAGTGTGCGCATGTCTATTCCTACCGGACCAAATCATTAATGTCGGAGTACATCTCGTCAGCCACATGCACCACCTTGGAGTTACTCTCATAGGCGCGTTGGGCCAGAATCATCTGCACAAACTCCCCGACGACATCCACGTTCGAGTTCTCGGTGTATCCCTCCTGAAGCGTCCCCATTCCACTCGTCCCGCCCGGTGTATCTGTAATCGGGTTCCCCGAGGAATCCGTCGCCATGAACAAGTTGCTCCCGACCGAATTTAGGCCACCGGGATTCGCAAACGTAGCCAGTTGGATCGTTCCCAGTTGCGCGGGATTCGTCTGGCCGGGAATCGTCGCCGAAACCACACCATACTTGGAGATCGTCACCGAGGTCGCGTTCGAAGGAATCGTGATCGCTGGCAACACCGTATTGCCGTCCGATGTAACAAGAAGCCCCTGGTTATTCTTCTGGAAGTTTCCCGCCCTCGTATAGGCAATCGTTCCGTCGGGCATCGACACTTGAAAAAAGCCCGCGCCCTGAATCGCCAGGTCGAGCGGATTCCCTGTCTGGCTGAAATCTCCCTGCGTCATAATCACTTCACTCGCCGCCGACTTCGTTCCCAGGCCGATCTGCAAGCCTTCCGACTGCGTCTGTTCTGTCTGCGCCGAACCGGGCACAACCATGTTCTGGTAGATCATGTCTTCAAACTGCAGCCGCCGGCTCCGAAAGCCCACCGTTGCAGAGTTCGCAAGATTGTTCGCCACCGTGTCCAGATTTGCCTGCTGCGCACTCATTCCGCTTGCTGCTGTATATAACGCTCGAATCATCTCCAGCTCCTTTTCCTGAAACAGTTGGGCGCCTCCCCGAGACGCCACCAACCACCATCAAACGCGCGGCAGGTCTTCCGTCGCCGTCTTGTCCAGATCGTTGTCAAACACACTCAAAGCCTTCTGCATCATCTCGGCCTGGCGCTGCACAAGCACCATCTGCATCGTGCCGTGCATGGTGTCCTCGTTCGAATCCTCCAGCGCACCCTGCTGAATCGAAGCGCTCGCGGCCGCAGGCTTTGCCCCGCCCGCCGTAAACCGATTCGTCCCCTCCGCGGTCAGTGCGTAGTCGTTCGCAAAATCGAACACCCCGACCTTCCCTGCAATGGCGCTCCCATCCAGCGTCGTCACAGAGATCTCTCCCGTGGCGCTCACGGTAATCGTTCCCGTAGGAATCGTGATGCTCTTCATATTGGCATCGAGCACAGGTTCACCCTGGCTCGTCTGCAGCACGCCTGTCGAAGACCGCATAAACGATCCATCCCGCGTATAACGGACACCGTTCGCTGTCTGGATCGCAAAGAATCCCTTGCCCTGCAGTGCAAGGTCGAGAGGGTTCCCCGTCGTCGCCAGTTCACCTTGTCCGAGATCAAGCCTGTCGCCACCCAGCACACCAAAGCCATTGACCGCCTGGCCCACCTGCGACGCCGTCATCGGGTCCTGATCGACCCCTCCGGCCAACACGCCGCGAAAGTAGTCACGCTGGGCCCGGAATCCGCTGGTCCCTGCATTCGCCAGATTGTTGGCTGCCGTATCAAGCGCCTGCGTCCGTGCCAGCAAGCCTGTATAAGCCGCATAGAGTCCGCTATCCATGCACAAGTCTCATGCAGGTCGATGTCCAAACCCAACGCACCCAGAGTTAGAAGGGCTTAACCACAATCACGGCGAGAGTCAATAACACACGCTCAAGCTTCCCCCAAACCATGCCGATACACAGTCAAGACCAGATGTACTACCGGGAGGGTGGGTTTGCGAGCTTTGATTATTGATGATTCAGCAGTAATGAGAAAGGTTGTCGAAAGAGCCCTGCACCAGGCTGGCTTAGACCTCACCGAAGTACTACAGGCTTCCAACGGCGAAGAAGCCCTCCAGGCACTGCGCGACGATGGCGGAAACGCCAACCCGCTTGCCCTTATTCTGAGCGACATCAATATGCCCATCATGGACGGCCTTCAATTTCTCGAACAGCGCAAGAAGGAAAACCTCGCCAAGGGCGTACCCGTTGTGATGATCACCACCGAAGGCAGCGAGCCATTCGTTCTGCGCGCCATCGCAGCCGGTGCTCAGGGTTACATCTGCAAACCCTTCACCGCCGAGCAGGTCAAAGCCAGGGTCTTACCACTCATCCGCGCGGCCTGATCTCATCTACCCTCACTCAACTCGGTTCTCTCTTGCATCAGTCAAAAACCAAAAGACCCGCCTGCCTTCGCTTTCATTCCTCGAAGGCAGGCGGGTCTTTGAACAATTGCTGATTATCGAACCACAGATTGAAAGAGAGGCGAAGTAAGCAGGCCCGCAAACTGGCTATCGGAAGAAGAATAATCGACGGTCAGCGTACCTGCGTTCGAATCGATCGTCGTCTCATCCAGTGCCGACTTTTCAAGCGGCGACCCGGAAGTCTTCCTCATTAGAGACACGCCCTTCATCAAGGTCGCAGCCGTAGCAGCCGTTAGCGTATCCGACATAACGACAGCCATATCGAACTTGACTCCATTCGAAAAGTCCATCGTGTAGCGCGAACTCAACATTCGGTTGCGCACCGTATCGTAATCCGCCAATTGCGCCGCATCGCCTAGAACACTCTTCATCATCGTCTGCGTGCCCTTCGCATCTAGCAGGCTCCATACCGCCTTCTGGTCCACCGAGGCCATGTTGCTGATCATCTCGCTGTTGGAAAGAAAATTCGGTGCCAGTCCATCACGAGCATCCAGTGCAGCCTTCACCGCCGCCTTATCGCCAAAGACCATCGTCGTCTGGTTAAGGAACACAACGCTCATTCCATTCGATCCCATCGGATACACACTGTTATTGCGCAGAAGATAAGGCTTCGTCTTCTCCTTCGCAAAGTGGGCAAGAATCGAATTCGTCTGAAACTGCCCCTGCGCGATTCCGACAATCCGTGTGCCTTTTCCGGAAGGATCCGCGAACGCTGCGAACGCCAGGACATCGGCGTCCTGGTCCACCTTCAGACCAGAGGTCTTCAATGCCGTCTCCAGCCGCTTCAACTCCGGCGGCAACACCCGATCCTTCAGCGCCATCGCCGCAGGAGAATCCTGCATCGCGCGATAGTCGACGACGATCAGTTGCTGAACGTCGTGGGGGATGGCAGCCTTGCCATCGCTTGAAAGTTCAGCGGCAGGTGCGAGGCACGGAGCAAGACTCAGGCCAATCGCGAGAGCTACGGCAAAAAAACTACGTTTCGGTTCAGTCATAAATTACCTTCTGTTTGTGAGCTGTGGGGAGTGGAGCCCATTGAAGCCTATTGTTCCGTGAATACGCGTAAGTAGCAAGAGTCAACCAGTTGGCCTTTTAGGCTACCGTCTGCCACTTCTGTGTCAGATCGAGCCGTTATGGCCACTCAATTGGGGAGTTCAGCCTTCGTTCCAGCACCTTAAGCTCCGGATCAAAGCCAGTTATTTGACGTACCCACTCTGAATCCGGCTCATAGGCATCCTGCGGAATTAATCCAATCAGCTCCGAATCTTCCAGTAAGACCCCGTGCCGCTGCGCCAGGTGTTGCACTGTCTTGTAGACATGGTGCATGGGCGTAACCCGAAAATCCGTAATGTTCATGCTCACCTGGGCCCGCCCATTCGCAATCACGCCAATCGCCTTCACTCCGTGCAGGCCACCGTTCGACGCCCGGATATCGCGAGCAATCGCACGCGCAGCCGAGATCTCCCCCTGGTGCAGATGAACGTTGTAAGCAATCAGAAAACTGCGCGCCCCCACCGCACTCGCGCCCGCCGTCTCATGCAGATCGGGACCGCCGACATCCGGACGCCGTGGCGAATCGCGGCGAACCGCTTCGCGCAACCCTTCAAATTGCCCTCGACGAACATCCTCAAGCTGAACCCGATCCGGTCGCGCTGCCGCCGCTCCATAAAAATAGACCGGCACACCATACCGTCGCCAGATCAGCAGTCCAGCCTGCCGCGCCAGCACCGCACACTCGGCCAACGACGCTCCGCTCACCGGAATAAACGGAATGACGTCGGCCGCTCCAATGCGCGGATGCACTCCACTCTGCCCCGTGAGATCAATCAATTCCGCGGCTTTACCGGTCGCGCGGACCGCAGACTCCACAACAGCTTCGGCCGGGCCTGCAATCGTCACCACAGACCGGTTGTGCGCCCCATCCAGCGACCAGTCCAACAGGTGCGCGCCTTCCACTTGCATGGCGGCGATTATCTGGCGCACCTTCGCGGAATCCTTCCCTTCAGAAAAATTGGGCACACACTCGATAATGGCTTCAGGATTCATAGCGGAAAAAAGCCCGTGCTGATTCGTAAATCGTTAAGATCTTTCGTTGCGTCAAGCTTTCCAGGGCGTTACTTCCACCATGTATAGCCCAGCGAAAATTGCACGCTTGCATTCACACCGGGGTTCTTGTCTCCAAGCGACGAGCTCGAGATATGAACCGCATTCGCCCCAAAATCTATCGACCTCCGGGGGCTCGTAAAAAAGTGGGCCCCCACCCCAAACTGAGGGGTGAAGTTCCACACACTCGTATCAGAGTTGGGGCCATCGTTAATCGGGTTGTAAGGTGGTCCGCCAAACGCCGGATACTTGTGATTGGTCCATACACAGCCGCCAGCCCCTTGTATCCACGGCGATATGCGACGCGTCCCGGCAAAATTCCACCGCAGAATAATAGGCGTTATGGAGACCCCCGTAAACGTCCCCCCTACCATGTAGGGCGCACTACAAACCACACCTGCACCGTCGGGCGTATCACCGATGCACTGCTCCCGCTGGAACTTCGGCGTATAAGACTGCCAGAACGGAAACACCTCGACCGCATACTCAAAATTTCCCCGCAGGAAACCCGGGCCGTAGTTGTTCGAAAGGACTTTTCCCGCATGGACCCCGGCCAGCAAAAATTTGAAGCTACCACGATCCTCCGTCACGCCAAACCCGCTTTGGACCAAAGCTCCAACCTCGACAGGCCAGTGGCTCGACACTGTATGAAATGGTGTTTCGCCAGCCATTGGAGCCTGCGCCGCAGCAAGCCCTTGCGCCGCGGCAAACCCTGTAGATACCAGAAGCGCCAATACCCAGACCGTCGCTCGTCCCATGCGCATACTTTTGTTCACGTAATACTCTCCAGGTTAAGCGAGTCAGTAGAAACATCGGTCACAGAAGAAAGCCGCCGATCAACGGCGGCTTTCTTCAACCGTTGATCCCCGGTACTAACTCGCATTCGCTACGGAAGCTTCATCGAAGTCGAAGTTCGAATACACATTCTGCGTATCATCGAGGTCTTCAAGGGCTTCCAGCATCCGAATCATGGCGTTCGCCTGATTACCCTCCAGCTTCGTATAAGTCGATGCGATCTTAGTCACCTCGGCGTGCTCAGGGGCGATCTTCGCAGCCTTCAAGGCTTCCGTCACTGCCTCAAAGTCCTTGGGATCGCAAAGTACTTCCCAGTTCTCACCCTCGTCGCTCAGGTCTTCTGCACCAGCTTCAAGAACGATCTCCGTGAGCCTGTCCTCCCCGGCAGCCGACTTCGCAATGCTCACCACACCCTTCTTGGTAAACATCCAGGCCACAGCACCCTCGGCGCCCATGTTGCCCCCGTTCTTGCTGAAGGCATGCCGCACTTCGCTCACCGCGCGGTTCTTGTTATCCGTCAGCACATCGACGATCACCGCAACGCCGCCCGGCCCATAGCCTTCGTAGGTAATCTCCTCATAGGAGACACCTTCCAGCTCGCCGGTACCACGCTGAATCGCCCGCTTGATATTCTCGGCAGGCATGTTTTCCGCTTTGGCCGCAGCAATCGCGCCACGCAGACGAGGGTTCCCATCCGGGTCGCCCCCACCGCCGGTCTTGGCTGCAATCGTGATTTCTTTGATCAGACGGGTAAAAATCTTGCCACGTTTGGCGTCAAGCGCGCCCTTCTTATGCTTGATTGTGGCCCATTTTGAATGGCCGGACATGCGCTACCTCGAAGTAATTTTGCCGCGGGCCACGACATGCGCCGCACCCGCCCGACCTTGCGAGTTTAGCATGCTGGACCCACCTCAAGTCGAAGGCAGCACCTCGGGCCCGAGCAGGTCCCGCATCGTCTCTCGCCGCCGAATCACCTTCGCCTTAGCCCCATCCACCAGCACTTCCGCCGGCCTCGGCCGCGTGTTGTAGTTCGAAGTCAGGCTCATCCCATACGCCCCCGCATCCAGCAAAGCCACCAGTTCCCCTGGCTTCACCAGTGCCATCTCCCGGTCCCGCGCAAAAAAATCCCCCGACTCGCAAACCGGCCCCACCACGTCCACCTTCGCCACACGGCCCTTCCCAGCCTGCTTCACCGGCAGAATCTCATGGTGCGCATGATAGAGCGACGGCCGAATCAGATCATTCATCCCGGCATCTGTAATGACAAACGTCTTCGCCCCATTCTTCTTCACATACAAAACCCGCGTCACCAACGCCCCCGCCTGAGCCACGATAAACCGCCCCGGCTCAACCAGCAGGTGCGCCGTCTCCCCCGCCAGCCCCTTCGTCAACGCAGCCGCATACTTCTCCACGTGCCGCCCTGGGTCAAACGCCGCCGTACCATAGTCAATCCCCAACCCGCCACCAGCATCCACATAGCGAATATCGTGACCATCTTGACGCAGCTCGCCCATCAATCCCGCAACCCGCGCCAGCGCCGCCGCAAACGGGTCCACCTTCCGAATCTGCGATCCAATATGAACGCTCACCCCGGCGGCATCCAGCCACTTCAGCTTAGCTGCCTTCCGATAAATCCCCCGCGCCACCTTAATATCAATCCCAAACTTATGCTCGCTCAACCCCGTCGAAATATAAGGATGCGTCTCCGCAAACACATCCGGATTCACCCGCAGCGCAAAACGCGCTCGCTTCCCCAACTTCTCCGCCCGCTCCGCCAGCAAATAAAGCTCCGCCTCCGACTCCACATTGAACAGCAGAATATCGGCCTGCAAAGCAGCATCCATCTCCCAAACCTGCTTCCCCACTCCCGAGAAAACAACCCGCCGCAGCGCAGGCTTATGCGCCTTCCGCACCCGTTCCAACTCCCCGCCCGACACAATATCGAACCCCGCGCCCTGCCTCCCCAGCAGCCGCAAAATGGCCAGCGACGAGTTCGCCTTCACCGCATAACAAATCGTATGCGCCCGTCCCGCAAACACCGCATCGAACAGCCCAAACCGGTACGAAATCTGTTCCGACGAGTAGACATACAGCGGCGTACCATGCGACTCGGCCAGCCCCGCCACACCCACTCCATCACACTGCAACGCACGTTGGAGATAGACAAACGGACGTGGACCTCTCTCTACTGCATCTCTTTTTTTCAAGTCTTAAGCGCTCTTGACTGGAAGGACATAAGGCGCTTCCGGAATAATTACCCACGCGGCGATATAAGCAATCGCACCCACGCCGGTCAAAACAATCATCAACGCCGTCAGCACGCGCACAAGGTTCAAATCCCACCCATAATGCAGCGCAAACCCCGCGCACACACCGGCAATCATGCGACCTTGCAAAGGTCGCGTCAGTTGTCCCACAGACTGATATGATCCATTCCCAGCAAAAGGGCCCGCAGAGCCCACAGCCTCTCCGCACGAAGGGCAAAACCGTGAAGATGCGTCTAACTTGGTTCCACATCGGCTACAAAACATGGTCGTTCTCCGGACGCTTCTATTTTGCCACACCCCGCCCGCACCAGCGCAACATCATGCAATCACTTCCCGACATAA
>Ga0208589_1000569_pt1 | contig 17121 bp, 42 predicted proteins | sample NGESurshal092012_2_FD_184486 | JGI IMG/M metagenome (GOLD analysis project Ga0208589, IMG submission 184486) | Arctic peat soil microbial communities from Barrow, Alaska - NGEE Surface sample F53-2 shallow-092012 (SPAdes) | ecosystem: Environmental > Terrestrial > Soil > Wetlands > Peat ... | reverse complement strand
GTAGTCCCGCCGCCAGCGGCGTCGTAGACATCCGGGCCCACGCCGGCTACCGGCCCGACTATTCCGTCTTGGCCTCGGCGCAGGTCGCCGCCGCCCGCCAGAAGCTCGGGCTCACTTATGCCGGGTTCGCTGACCACCTCAGCGCCGCGCTCGGCTGGCCGGTCTACGAGTCGGCCGTCAAGCGCTGGGAGACCGCGAAAGCACCTCCCGGTGATGCGCTGCTCGCATGCGCCGCCATCCTGCAAGGAGTGCCCAGCCTCGGCGTGCCGCTGCTGGCCGCCGTGCCGCCCGCCTTCCCTGCCGGAGCGCTGGCCGGGCCGTGGCTGACCGTCTACCAGTTCAGCCACGACGGGAAGCCGCGACATCACGCTGACGTCGCCCACGTGGCTGCTGTGTCGGAGGATCGCGTCCGGGCCGTGAACCACCCGCCCGAGCCGCGCAGCGAGGGACGGTCCACGCCGTTCAGCAACGAGATCGAGGCCGGCCTGTTCGGCCGCCACCTGATCGGGCAGTGGCGCAACACGAGCGACACCCGCTACTACGGCACCCTGGAGCTGGCCGTCCTCCCTGGTGAGACCGTGATGCAGGGCGGCTACTACGGCGTCGGCAGCGACATCGACGTCTCGGCCGCCCCGTGGAAGTGGGTCCGGCTTGACCCTGGCCCGGTCCCGGTCCAGGGCATCACCCTGCGGGAGCCGGGCGAACTGTACGACCTGGTGATGGCACATTCGCAACTAGACGCGCCGCTGGCGCTGGCCGATGTGGAAGGGGAACCCTAGTGGGGCTGACCAAGCAGGATGTCCGCGACGTGATCGACGTCTACATCCGGGCCTGGACTGAGCAGGACCCGGACCTGATCGTTACGATCTTCACCCCGGCAGCGACATATCACGAGCGGGTGATGCTGGACCCGATCCCCGACAGGGAGGCCATCCGCGCCTACTGGCAGTCCAAGGTCGTGGAGTCGCAGGCGAACATCACGTGCCGCCTGCTGAGCCTGTACCTGGACGGCGAGACTGCCATCGCCGAGTGGGAGGCCGAGTTCGATGACCTGACGCAGGGCCTCCGCAAACGGATGAAGGAGATCGCGGTCCTGGTCTTCGAGGGGGGCCTGATCGCCTCGCTGCGGGAGTACTGGAGTAGCGAGACAATCGGAGTCGCCCAGCCTGTAAGCGCCGCGCCGGGCTCGGCCTGATATGACCTGCGAAATCTGCGGCGGCCCGATACGTCCGGACAGTCGCTCCGGGGTATGCAGGCGCAACCCGGAGTGCAGGCGAGAGAACATGCGCCGCTGGCATGCAGCCCACACTGCGGAAAGAGCCAAGCAGGACCGCCAGCGGCGCATGAACGATCCGCATCGCATTACCCGTATTTCGTACAAGTCGATGATCCGGCGCTGCCATGACTCTCGTGACATCCACTGGGCCGCCTATGGCGCCAGCGGCGTGACGGTCTGCGAGCGGTGGCGGCTGCCTGATGGCGTCGTCGGGTTCAAGAACTTCCTGGCAGATCTCGGTGAACGGCCCGTGGATGAGCCGGCAACCACACGAACGGGCAAGGTCGTTTACCAGACTCTCGGACGCTACTACGACACGGGCAACTACGAGCCGCGCAACTGCGAGTGGATGACCTGGGAACGGCAGGCGCAGCACAGGGGCCCGAAGGCTGGGAGCGGCGCAATCCGGTCCCGGTTCAAGGGCGTGCATTGGGACAGGAACAACTGGCGCGCGGCCATCTGGCTTGCAGGCGGAAACCGAAACCTCGGGCGCTTTTCTACCGAGGAGGACGCTGCCTGCGCCTACGATGTCGCGGCGCGTAAAACCTGGGGTGCGGATTGCTGGCTCAACTTCCCCAGTTCACGCGACAAGCTCCGGACACTAGACGACAAGAGCAACAGGAGGCCAGCAGCATGACCGCACTACTGGCGATAGGCATGTCCGCGCCGCTATGGCTCGGGTTCAGCGCCATCGGATGGCGGCTGTACCGGGCCCGCCGGGCAATCAGGAGCGCGACGAGAGGCGGGGCGCGATGACCACCACCACCACCGCTCCCAAGCGGATCCAGCGCAAGCGCACCGCAGGCTGGAAGCTCCCCGAGGGCGCTATCTGCGTCACCCGCCCCGGCAAGTGGGGCAACCCGTTCGTCGTCGGCGAGGCGATCGAGCGCGACAGCGACCTCTGGCCGTACATCGCCGACCTGTTCCCCAGCGTGGACGAGCCTGTCTTCCAGGGCGCGAAGCTCGCGTCGGTCAGGCTCCAGCGGGCCGAGGACGTGGTTGAGGCGCACTTCCGGTGGTTCCTCGAGCAGCCCGCGCTCATGATCACCGTCGAGGAGGAATTGGGCGGGCGCGACCTGGCTTGCTTTTGCAAGATCGGCGCTCCGTGTCATGCGGACACGCTGCTGATGGCCGCTCGCGGCTGGGTGGAGTTGCCCAGCACCCCCCAGAGAGGCTGAGACCGTGAGGCGCCCCATGCAAGTCACTACCCGTTTCGGCCGTCTGCGTGCCGCCATGCTGATCCTGCGGGGCCACTCTGTCGCCTACCGGATCAACTTCCTCAAGGACGGCGGCGGTGAAGGGGGAGCACCGGGCAAGTCGGCATACTGGCTCGAATGCCAGTGGGACGGCAGGCCAATGGCGCTGGGGGACGTCTGGCATGGCGACCCAGGCCAGCAGGACATGTCGTGAGCGCCGCCTGCTTGACTAGCCGCCCGCACGGCCCCATCATCCGGGGTGTGAGCAAGCGTGCCGTTTACGTCACCGCCGCCGTCATCCTCCTAGTTGCATGGGCTAACGGGGCTGTGTCCGGCATCCTGGCCACGGCCGGCGTGGGCGTGATCGGCCTGCTGGCGGCGTGGATCCACCCCCGCGTCAGGCACGGCCGGTGCAACGGCTCCGGCGAGCATCACGGGCTTCTCTTCCGCTGGCGGTTCCGCAAGTGCGGCCGGTGCACCAGCGGCAGGCTCATCTCCTGGGGCGCGGGCCACTTCGGCGCTGACCACATCCAGTCGGAGTACGCGCGGGGCAAGGAGTCGAGGGCGAAGGCGAGAGACGAGCACAGGTGGCGGTAGCAGCGGCAGGCACGGGAGAACACGAGCACCCGGCAGCGATGGTGAGAGACTGGCCCGATGACCGGACCGAGATATGAGACCGCTCACGAGCTGGGCCAGCGCCTAGGCCATACCGATAGCGTCGTCTGCGCTGACTGCGGCGTGTTCGTGATGGACGTGGCCGCGCATGACAGGTTCCACTCGATCCTCAGTTCCCACGCTTGGGTGCTGGCCGTCCTCAAGACAAGCCACATCGCCGCGCACGTCCACGACAAGTACGACGCCGTAGAGCGGATCGACAGCAAGAAGTTCGACAACTGGAGCGCCGACGCGCTGGCCGAGGTGACCGGAGGCGACGGCGCGTGAACGTGAACCTAGACGAAGACGCCCTGATGGCCGCCGCCGATCTTGTCGGCCGCACCGGAGCAAAGAGCTTCGAAATCGGATACCTCCACGATGACGTTCCGGCTGCTGAGGCTGGCTGGTACGCGAATGCCCAGTACAAGGGCGCGAGGATCACCGAGGAGGGCGCTGGGCCGATAGAGGCCGCCGAGGCACTGGCGCGGCGGCTCCTGGCAGGGGGCAAGTGCACCAGGTGCGGAGGGCTCATCGCCTTGTCGAGCTCAGGAGCGTTCGCATATCCCTCGGCCACGCTGACTGACGGCACGAAGTGGACGGCGGAGGATGCGAAGGCGGCGAAGCAGTGCCGGTGGACGAGGATGGGGCGGCGCTGGGAAGCTGCCTGCCAGCAGGGGAAATGACGCGGAATGCCGCTAGCCGACTACCTCATCCTCGCCGCGCTGGCCGTCGTCCTGCTGCTCGTCGCCCTGATCGCCCGGCGCTACCCCAAAGTGCCGCCGCAGTAGCCGGTCACACACGCACCCCTCGTGCCGCATGAGGACGTCCAGGTCATCGATCCAGAGGGGGAGCATGCCGTCATCCCCTTCCGGGCCAGGAGGCCTCAGCGACCCGCTCGCAGAAGGCCAGGGGCACCTTCTCGGCGGCCCGGCCTACGGTGACCTCGCCGATCCGGAGCTTCGCCGTGGCCGTCACCGCCGGATCCCCGCCGGTCGTGCCGGCCTCACGGCTCCCTCGCCGCATCCCGAACTCCACGAGGACCGGGCCGCACGGCTCCCCGCCGCGGATCCGTTCCATCGCCTCAGGCGGGATCAGGGAGGGGAGCAGGTCAAGCTCGGTGACGGCCACGACCAGATCCTTGCGGGGGACGGCCAGCCTGCCGTCACGGTGCCAGCACGGGGTGCCCGGTTCGGCGTCCAGCCCGGCGCCGGCCTCCTCGCCGAGGGCCGTCTCGAGCGGATCCCCGGCTATGACCTGGACAGGTTCCCCGGCAAGCTTGGCGAACAGGGTGGTGGCCGGGCCGGGCCGGGACCGGAGCCGGTCCGCGATCATCACGGCGACCTCGCCGCACGTGGAGCCCGGCCGGATCCAGTCGTCATCGGGGGCCGGGAAGCGGTCGCCGATGACCTGGCGGATGCCGGAGCGCAGGGCGGCCTCGTTCAGGCCGGGCCGGGCGAGCAGGGCGAGGATGTCATCGACTGCGCCGGCGTACTCGCCGAGCAGCGTCAGCGGCGCGGGCGCGGATCGCCTGCCGCAGGGAACCGTAGCGGAACGTGAGCGCGTACTCTCGCGCGGTGATGACGCAAGCATGGACGGCATCGTAAGCACAGAATCACGCGGCACGGAAGACCCAATCCATGACTTTCGCCGCGCGGCTCAACCTGAGACGCGAAAGCGGCCTTTTGCAACTTTCACTGCATATATCACTTACCGTAAAGGGTTGATAACTGTGCGCGGCAGAGTAAGAATCGGCGCGAACGCCCCCGACTTCCAAGGAGCCACAATGCCCCGTCGTATCGCCGCCGCCGCCATCGCCATCGCCGCCCTGCTCGGAACCGGAGGCATGGTCGCCGCAGGTGCCGCCACGTCCGGCACGGTCGCCGCAGCCCCGCAGAGCACGCCGTCCGGCTGGTACCACCTTTAAGTGGCAGAATGGCGGCTGTGCTGTACGACGACCCGCTGCATGAGAACCGCGCCAGCGACGAGGCGCAGGCAGCGTACACCGAGGCCATCCGCGCCGGCGCCGTAGCCCGACGCGAGAGCGACGCCGGCGCGGTAGCCGCCGCTCCGTAACCCCGCATCAGGGAGTAGCGCGACAGTGACGGCCAGTGTCATCATGGGCCGCATGACGATCAGGCAGCGGTCCGGAGGCAACGGCGCGAGTTTCAGCAACGGGAACGCCGGCCCGGACGAAGACCAGTGGTCAGGTAACCCGATCCGCCCCGTGCACTGGTGGCTGTGGGCCTGACGCTGGTCCGGGTGATGTAGCGACGAGGTGACGACTTCCTCACTTCTCTTGCATGTAGCGTTCCCTGCACTGTAGTCTTTGCTACATGACAGAAGCGGAAGCCAGGGATGAGTTGCTCCGCTGGCGCGAGTACCACGGCCAGCGCGACACCCTCATCCGGCGAGCGCACGCGGCCGGGGTGACCAAGACCGATATCCACCGGCTGACCGGGATCGCCCGGACCACCATCGACAGCATCCTCGCCACCGTCGACAGCCTCGAACTGCGGGACGCGCCGAGGGAGAGCGGGCGATGAGAAGCCTGCGAGCGTGGCGCGTGTTCCTGTACGCGGCGATCCTGATCAACCTCGCAGCCCTGATTCTTGACGCCCTCGCCGGCAGCGTCTTCGTCGTCGCGCCCGTCATCATGATCACCGCGCTAGCCGTGACCATCCGCGTGCAGACGCGCAACCGCCGCCGCCGCGAGGAACTGGACCGCCCCCGTCCCGACTACTCCGCTATCGCCGCGATGGAACGGGAAGTGTACGGGGAGACGTTCGATCACGACGGAGCGCCGAGCCAGAAGGGGCGCTCCAATCCCGACCTAGGTCGATGCGACTTCTGCGATCGTCCCGTCTACCTAGGCGGAATGTGCCTCCAGTGCGCCCGGAAGCAGAAGCGATCCCGCGTGCCGTTCGAGGATGACCGTCGCGCCATGCGGGCACTGGCTGAGGCCCGGCGCGGCACGATCGTCCAGCCCGAGGCAGAGCTACCCCCCGGCTACGTGCCGCCGTCCGCCGCGCTGACCCCACGGAAGCCATGCAGGCTGTGCGACCGGATGGAACGCGGGCACCGCTCGAATCTCCGCTGGGAACGCCCGTCATGAACTGGCACCACTGGTACTGGTGGACATGGCCGGCGGGCATCGCCATCGGCGTCACGATCATCTGCGTCAAGAACTGGATCGTGAACGAGATCGGGCTGCGGCGAGGCCGGGACCTGCCGCCACGGGGTCGCCATCCGAGACTCCAAAGACCCTGACGGTCCGGTGCTGACGTTCACCGGATCAACCTGGGGACGGTTTGCCGGCGCGCTGAAGCGGGGCGCGACCGCGACGGCCTGACGCGCCCGCATCCGGAGCCGCTTGCTTTCCGGCGCCGGGTGTGCATACCCTCCGCGCATGGAGGGGACAACACCCGTATCAACGCTGGCCGAATACGCCCGCGCCCACCCGGAGATGGATGAGCCGGTCTGCGTCGACGGCATCTGGCATGCGTGGCTGCCGTCGGAAAACGGCGGCGATGAGTACCACGGCCGGGACGAGGCCGAACTGCTGGCCAGGCTGCCTAGCTAGACGACGTGCAGGTGCCGGGCCGGCTCGGGTACAAGGCCGGCCTCGGCCAGCGCGTCGCCGGCCGCCCGGGCCCGCTCCGCGTCGACGACCGCCTCGTCGAAGGCCAGGTACCGCAGCTGGCCGCCCATGTCCCGCAGGGCGTCGGCGGACTGGCGGACCACCAGCGCGGCGTGCATGCCGTGCGGGCCGCGCATCGCCAGGCTGACCGCCGCGGTGGCGCAGATCTCGGCCGCCATCATCACCGCCTGCCTGACCTCAGCCCATCCCGGTTCATGTCCGGCGTCACCGCGCAACGCGGAGCCGTCCATCCAGTTCCACCCCACTCCAGGCCCGGGGCACCTGGGCGGATCCCCTTCCGCGGCAGGCGTCCCGCAATTGCGTGACCGTCCTGTGAATCATCATTCGCGAAACGATGGCTGCGGCGCAAGTGATACAGGACAACCCGGTGCACGTGCATTTTGTATTCCGTCTGTCACCGGTCACTTACCGGGTGGTTATGTCCGGTTCGCCCGAGTCCGATCCGGCGACGTCGCGGCCGTCGTCGCGGCGCTGCAGGTCCGCGATGAACCACACCCGGTCATCGATGTCCAACCTTGCCCCGATGCCGTCCCACGTCCGGGCATCGGCGGGGGAGGCGGGGAACACCTGGCCGCCGCCGGGGTCGGTGAAGCCCTTGGCGGCCAGCTCCCGCAGCCGCCGGTTGATCGCGTCGGCGTAGGGCCTGGCCGACGCGATCCGGGCCGCGTCGGTCATCGGGGGGAGCTGGGTGACGGTGGCGGGTGGCGCGGCGGCGGCCGGAGCCAGCTCGCTCGCCGAACCGGCCAGGACCGCGGTCACCGAGTCGTAGGTGACGGCGTAGGCCTGGGCGATCTCCCGCAGCGTCGGGGTGAGGAACGTGTTCGGGCGGTAGGCGTTCTCGATGTCGGTGACGAGGCGGATGTTGATGTCGCGGTCGCGGGTGAACCCGGGGCGGCGCTTGTAGCCGAGCTCGGCGCGGCGGAGCTGCAGGAGTTCCCCGAGCCGCTGCCACGCGGTCTCAGGAGCCCGGATGACGGGCCGGCGGTCTGATGCCATACATGTCCCCTTTGTGCCGGAAAGCGCCGCCCCATACCCGGACTCTGGCTGACTTCTAGGTTGCCGTCAAGTAACCCAATAATACGGAGACGGGAGCGGGAACGCGCAGGTTAGCCGGCTTTTCGCGGAATTACGTACGCCTCCTGGCCGCGTAAGATTTCTCAGATTCGGGTTCCTTTGGATTGACTTTGACTCCCGATTGCTCCTATCTTCGTCACATGCCTAAGCGAACGGGACGCCCCCCGGGCCTCACGCCGGACGGCCCGGAGATCAAGCGCCTCCGCGTCGGCCTCGGCCTCACGGCCGCGCAGCTAGCCCCCCGGGCCGGCTTCCGGCATTGGAAATCCCTCTCGGCAGTCGAATCGGCGAACCGGCCCATCAGCGACGTGACGGCCAGCCGCCTCGCCAGGGCGCTCGGCGTCGAGGTCGGGGACATCCTCAGCGACGACGAGCCGGAGACGGCGGACGCCCTGAGCGCATAAAAAAATTGCGGCCCGCCGCTGTGAACGACGGGCCGGTGGAGCGGGATTACCGCTCAAAGAGTAGCAAAACGAACGAAGGGATTACCAGCAGTGACACTCCACAGCTTCCGCCAGGCACGTCCGCGACGGAGGCAGCCATGACCTTCATCATCGCCGTCGCCGCCAGCACCCTGATCCTCATCGCCGGCGTCGCCGGCCTGGCCATGCTCGCCCTCAGCGGGGAGAAGCCGCACGGCAGCCATGCGCGCGGGGCCGGCACGCGGCACGCCGCGCCCTCGCAGGACGAAGCCGACCCGTTCACGGACCCGGACGAGGCCGACCCTGACAAGTCGGCGGACGAGTTCATCGCCGCGCTTCACGACGACGGGGAGCCTGAGCCCGTCCTGGCCGCTCCGGTGGCCGCGCCGCCGCTGGACCGCCGCGAGGTGTCCGCGATGCCCGCCCGCGCCGCCGCCGGCATGATGCTGCCGGCCTGGGAGCCCCCCATGGGCAGGGGGGCGCTGGAGTCGCTCCGGGACGCTCTCAGGGCGTGGACCCCGGCCCCGGCCGTACCGCAGGAGCCCGAGGCCGAACCGGAGCCTGAGCCCGTGTGCGACCCCCACGGGGAGAACACCCAGCAGATTTTCCAGCGCCTCGTAGGGGGCAGCTGGAACGTCGCCGCGATGACCGACGAGATCGAGAGGTCGGTGTACGGGGGCGTCGCGCCGAAGAGCAGCGGCGACGAGAAGGACGCCTTCGCGGGCACGTCGCTGACCGGGCTGCCCGATGAGGACTGGCCCGTGCTGGCCGGGACGGCGGATGGCGTCCGGCGCGGCGGCGACGAGGCGGGCGCGCGATGAACGTTGAGGTCGTCACCCTCCGCACCGGGGCTAAGGTGCCCGCGCCACTGGTCAATACCGTCACGCTCGTGCTGGAGCGATTGATGGACACCAACACGATCGCGCTGTACGAGGCCGTGATGATGGCCCGCGAGCCCGGCTACGTCCCGTTCGGGAACACAGGCGACGTGCTGCGCCAGTACGACTTCATCGGCAATTACCCGCGCCTGCACAAAACCGTCCGCGACATCCTCCTCGCTGCTGCCGAGGGCGACGGCGCCGAATTGCACCTTGTCTCGCCCTACGCCGCGACGGGTGCGACATCGTGACCCGGCCGCCGATGTCACCCGGCGATATCGCCGTCGGCGATCAGCTCCTGGCCTTCGCTAGCGAGGACCTGGACGTGATCGTCACGGCCGTCCGCACTGGCGATGAGCAGTTCGGCGCGGCGCGGAACCTGGGCAACATCATGGCCTACCTCGTCGAGGAACACAGTCAGCCGTACCTGGCCGCGCTGGTCGTGGTCGCCGCCCGGCGCATCGGAGGCGGATCATGACGGGCCCGGACTATGAGGCGGATGCTGACTGGGCGGACGAGTGGGATGACGCCGACTCGAATGCGTACCAGGACCGCGTTGAGGCCGGGTTGGAACCGGACTACACCGTCGACATGGACAGCGGGACGCTGGTTCCGGGCGCGGACTACACCGTCGACATGGACAGCGGCGAGGTGACGCGGTGACCGGGCCCGAGCATTTCCGCGAGGCCGAGGCCCTCGCCGAGTCGTCCTCGAGGTGGATGACCGAGTGGGGACCGGATGACATGGCCCCGGCCGATCGGCTGGCGCGCAAGAACTCCGACCTAGCCAAGGCCCAGGTGCACGCCACGCTGGCGTTGGCCGCCGCCACAGCCGACCCGTTCGATGACGACACGGTCGCGTGGACGGCGGTGATCCGGTGACCGACCTCGACACCGGGACTGAGGCGGTCGTCGTCGCGGCCGGACGGACCGTGTGGAACCGCGCCCGCGCCGACCAGCGCCTCCGCCTCGAAGCCGCCGACGATCTCATCCTCGCCCTGGACGCCTACGACGCCATCCACGCCGGGGTCGTGCACCCCGCCGCGTGGTGGCCCGAGCTGGAGCACGACCCGGAGCCGTACGACACGGGGCTGCGGCGGGCCGCGGAGGCGGTCCTGCACCAGCTCGCCGAGGTCATCCGGGCCGCGCCCGCGCTGGCCGGTGACGCGCCGTGAACCGGGTCAGCCGCCTGTACGCCGCGCAGCCGTGCGAGGCCAGCGACCCCGCGCCAGGCGTGCGCCTGATCCGGGGCGGCGAAGTGCTGAACCGGCTCAGTCGCGCTGAAGCGCTGGTCCTGGCCAACGACCTGCTCGACGCGATCCTCGATTCGGTGGCCAAGGACCCACGGGGGCCGGATGGCCAGCCGGTTGAGCCGTTCCCGTTCACCCTCCCGGAGCTGACCCTGTGACCGCGACTACGTTCCGCAGGCAGTACGGCAGCGGCCATTCCTACACCCTCGACGGCGAGCCCCGCATCAAGGGCGTCACCACGATGATGAAGGGACTCGGCGGACCGCCCGAGTCCTACTTCACCAAGTACACCGCCGGGCACGCCGTCGACAACTGGGAACGGCTGGCCGAGCTGCCGCCCTCGGCGCGGCTCGAGGAAATCGCCGGGGCGACCAAGGCCCGGTTCAGCGCCGCCGCCGTACGCGGGACCGCCGTGCACAAGCTCGCCGAGGCGCTGGCCAAGGGCGACGAGGTGGCCGTCCCGGACCACCTGCGCGGCCACGTCGAGGCGTGCGTGCAGTTCCTCGACGACTACCAGGTCCAGCCGGCCGTGACCGAGGCCGCGCTGTTCAGCCGGAAACACAAGTACGCCGGGTCCGCCGACCTGTTCGGGACGGCTATCAAGCCGCTGGCCGAGGCGCGCACCCGCATCCTGGCCGACTGGAAAACCAACGCCTCCGGGCCATGGGGGTCGGTCGCGTTCCAGTTCGCCGGCTATCGCTACGCCGACTTCATGCTGTCCGGCGACGGCGGCAAGGACTCCGAGGAGATACCCGTCCCCGAGGTCGACGAATGCTGGTGCATCTGGCTGCGGGCTGACGGCTACGACGTCTACCCGATGCAGGTCGACCGCGACGTGCACCGCCAGCTGCTCTACATCGACCAGTGCCGGCTCGCCGACGAGGAATGCCGGCACTACAAGAGCGACGCGCTGCCCCATCCCGACACCGTCCGCCGGGTCCGCCTGGCCGACGTCGACGCCGATCCCGCCACTGCACAGGAGAACGCCAATGGCTAGCGCTGAGCTGGCAGTAGTCCGCGACGAGCCCGCCGAGGTCGCGCGACGTGACATCGTTGACGGCTGGGTCGCCATGGCCGGCGACGTGTTCAAGCTCGCCGCCCACATCTGCGACACCGACTTCGTGCCGAAGAACTACCGCGGCAACGCTCCTGCCGTCGCCGCGGCCATGCTCACCGGGCGCGAGCTCAACATGGGCCCGATGATGAGCCTGAAACACGTCCAGGTCGTCGAGGGCAACCCGTCGCTGTCCGCCGAGTACAAGCGCGCCCGCATTCTCGCGGCGGGGCACGAGTTCGCCATCATCGAATGGACGAACACCCTGTGCCGGGTCAAGGGCCGGCGCCGCGGCACGTCCGGACCGCCGCTTGAGATCACCTACACCATGGATGACGCCAAGCGCGCGGGGCTCATCCGGGACCGGAGCGGCTGGACCAAGCGGCCGCGGCGCATGCTGTTCGCCCGGGCCGGGACCGACCTGTGCGACGCGCTGTTCTCCGACGTGGTGAACGGGCTGCCGACCGCCGAGCTGCTCGCCGAGGGCACCGACGATGACGGCGGGTTCACCGGGTACAACGAGACCGCCGCCGAGGAGCCGCCGAAGCCGGCCGCGCGGACGGCGCGGCGCAAGACAGCGGCGGGAGATGACACTCGAAGCCAGCCCCGCGTCGAGCCTCAGAACGAGGCGCAGCAGGGGAGCACTGGTGAAAGCACGGCGCAGGAGACTGTCCCCAGGGCTGCCGGGGCTGCGCCGTCTCGGGGTGCGCAGCCGCTCCCGCCGCTGCCCGGCGAGGACGATGAGCCGCCGGACCCTACATCACCCCCGGCTGCGACATCGGGGAACCGTGCCACCAGCGGGAATGCGCAGCCTGCTACCCCGATCTCTTCGGACCTTGAGCCCGGCGAGGCTGCCGAGTTCGGCACCGAGCGGCACCGCAAGCTCGTCGGCATCGTCTGGGCGCACCTGCGGCGACTCGGCTACCCCGACGACAAGAGCGAGGACGAGGAGCAGAAGCTGGAGCGGCTCCTGGTCACCGCGAGGCTTGCCGGGGTCGGCGAGATCGGCAGCACGAACGACCTCGACACCGGCGAGCTGTCGCTGGCCGCCGACACGCTGGCCAAGTGCAGGAACCGGGCCGCGCTGGACGCGATCCTCGGCACGGGCGAGAAGGACGGTGGCGGCGATGCGTGATGAGCGCGTGCGCGGCAGCGGCCTGGGCAGCGTAGGGGCCCGCAACGGCCTGACCGAGCGCAAGCCGTACGCCTGGACGGACCGCAACGCGGAGCCGCCGGAGGTGACCGCGGCACGCGAGCGCCACCGGGCGCTGAACGCCGAGCTGGAGCAGCGCCGCGCAGAGCTGGACGCGCGGCTGGACGCGATGGTCGAGGCGGCACGTAAGGCGCGTGATGGCGATGGCTGAGAACCTGAACGTCCGCGAGATCGGCCGCGTACCCGGTGAGCACGGCGGCGTCGTCATCATCGGCGTCGACCACGACACGGTGACGCTCCAGACGGACGGCGTGGCCCTCAGCCCCTACCAGGCCGAGGAGTTCGGCAAGCTGTACGTCTCCGCGTGCTGGCAGGCCGGGTGGCATCAGGGCCGCGACGGCACACAGGACGCGCCGTGAGCGCGCACCTGCGGCGGGTCATCGCCGTCCGGGCGCTCATCGGCCTCACCCTCCTGGCCATCGCCGCCGTCCGGGCCGCGCGGACCGCCCGGCACCCGCTCCGGCACGCCCGCTGCCTGGGCACACGGATCGTGCGGCATGTCCCCGGGCTGCCGGGTGACGGGGAGCCGCTCGGCGAGGACGACATGCGGGCGTACATCGCCATCTGCCGCGGCTGGAAGCACGCCACCGAGGGGAGCCGAACGTGACCTACCCGTTCCTCGCCGTCTGCCTGTGGCTGCTCGCGTGGTTCATGGCGAGCATTGCGATCGCCTTCGGGTGGGCCGCCCTCCGGGGGCGCAGAGGGGCCCTGGCCGTCCTGGTCGCCGCCGGGTTCGCCGCCGCGGTGCTCGCCTACGCCGGGGTGCTGCTGTGGTGACCGGCACAGAACCTCCGGCCGGGGCCAGGGCTGAGGACAGCGCGGCCCCGGCCGGATTCCACGGTGATACCTAGCGGCCGGAAGGCCGCGAATCCGGCGAAGGGACAACCGCGCGAAGACCTGACGAAGTGTGACAGGGAAAGGCGACCGTGCCACGGATCAGGAGTATCAAGCCCGAGTTCTGGGACGACAGGAAGCTCGCCAAGCGCGCTTCACGCGACGCCCGGCTGCTGTACGTCGCCCTGTGGAACCTTGCCGACGAGTGGGGGCGGCTGAACGGTGACCCGCAGTGGATCAAGGGCCAGGTCTTCTCCTACGACGATGACCTTGACTGCGCGGCGATAGCCAAGCTGCTTGAGGAACTGGAGAACCCGGCGCTCGGCGCGGTCGTCGCCTACGAGGTCGACGGTGACCCGTACCTGTTCCTGCCGAAGCTGTCCAAGCATCAGCGACTGGAGCCGGAGAAGGTCAATGGCGGCAGGAGCCGGCTGCCTGCGCCCCCTGCATGGGCGGCCGGCCCGCGTGATCCTGAGCCGCCCCCGGCCGCGCCGGCATCCCTCACCAGCCAGCCTGAGTCCCGCGCAGACTCATCCGAGCGTCGCGCAGACTCGCCTGAGTCCTGCGCAGACTCATCCGAGCCGGACGCGAACAAGCCGGCGCTTCTTTATGTTATGGGTGCAGGTGGCAGGGAGCATGTAGCAGGTGGCAGGGACGCGCGCCCGCGCGCCCGAGACGCGCCGCCCGCAGCGACCATCCTCGGCAACCAGCTTCTCGACGAGCACCTCGCCGCACTCCGGGCACGACCGCCGCGCGATGTCATCGCCAGCCTCGGACAGCGGATCGACGGACTGCTCGACGAGCCGACAGCCAGCCCGGACGTTATCCGCCTGGCGCTTAAGCGCCTGCGGCAGAAACCCGGCCTCGGACCCGGCGTGCTGCCGAGCCTCGTCAACGAGATCCTCCAGGGTGGCGGCGCGGCTGCCGACGGCGAGGAATCCACGGCCACCCGGCGCGCCCGGCAGGGCGTCGAGGCTGGCCGTCGCGTACAGCAGATGATCGACCAGAACGGAACTGCCAGTGAACGCTGAGGAAACCGGCCGCGTGCTGGCCAAGTGCGCCAGCTACGACAACCGCAAGATCGGCGACGCCGACGTTATCGCCTGGTACCAGGTGCTGAGTGACCTCCCGTACAGCGACTGCATCGCCGCCGTCATTGGTCACTACACCGACTCTCCCGAGCGGATCATGCCGGCTCACGTGCGCGGCCGCGTCAAGGCGATCCGCCGCGACCGGCTGGCCCGGGAGATCGTCCCCGCGCCGTCCGCCGAGCTGGCCGACGAACCGGGCCGTTACAAGGCCGCGCTCCAGGCGAAGGTCAGGCAGATCGCGGACGGCAAGCAGCTTCACCTCGCCATCGGCCGGCTGCCCAGTGAGACGCCCCCGGATCTCGCCGAGGTCCGCCAGCAACTCGGCCCGGCCATCCCGCCGCCGGAACGCCTGCTGGCTCCGGAGGAAATCGCCCGGCGGCAGGCGGCCGAGTCCCGCGCCGCCCGCGGCGGCGAGCAAGCGTCGTGATCCTGATGGACGCCGCGAAACGCCTGGCCATCGAAGCCTGCGGCCGGTGCGGCCTGCGGCCGGTGCGGCCTGCCCGAGCGGGACCACCAGTACCGCCGGGGCGAGGACGAGGAGGCGATCAGCGTGCTGATCGCGCTCGGCGGCCCGTGCCCTGCGTACGTCGCCTCCGACGCCGCGGTCATCTACGCCAAGCACCTGGCGATCACCGACAACCGTGCACCCGTCCGCAGTCCCGGCCGCGTCCGCAAGCGCGCCCAGCTCTGCACTCGCTGCGGTCATCGCGGCCACCCGAAGGAGACCTGCCCGTTTTGAAACCCGCCGGCCCGATCCCTGACATCGCCGCCGCCCCGGACGAGCTGCTGGCCCTGGCCCGCGCCGTGCGCCCGGCGTGGGATCACGACGTCCTGGCCGCCGCCTTCACCGCCACCGAACAGGCCGGATGGATATGGGATCGCCTCCTGTCCGAGACGATCCGGCTGATGCGCGACCCGAAGGGCTCCCCCTGGGACCTGAAGCGCGCCGCCGCCGACCCGTTCTACCGCTCGTCGGTGCCTCCGGGCACGGAGAAGCGCGGCGCCGCGAAGGCCCGGGATCTGCTCGGCTACGGGCCCGGTGATGCCGCGTGAACGTCTGCTGCCGCCCCGGCTCTGCCGGCGTTCGCCCCTACGCCGAGGGCCCGCGCTGCCCGGCGCACACCCCGGCCGCGCGGCGCGGGCACCCCGAACCGGACACCGCGCGGTACTGCGCCCCGGCCCGCTGCTACTGCGGCGAGTGCCCGTCGTGGGCCCCGGACACGTCGTATTACGTCGGCGAGACGGTGCTGGACGTCCGGGCCGTCGCGTCCGGCCGGCGACGGTCGAGCCTCGCGCAGTACCGCAGCGCGCAGGCCAGCAGCCGGGGCGGTGCCGCATGAGCGGGGTGCGCGGAATGCGCTGGAGCCACGTCAAGCCGTACCCGTCATGGGGCGCGTACAAGCGTCACCTGCGCAGCGGCGAGACGCCGCGCGAGCCGTGCCGGCGCTTCGTCAACGACGCGACGGCCGCCTCCCGGCGCGCACGGAACACCCCCGGAGGTGCATCGTGACCGCGACCGCGATGCGCGCGCTGAACCGTGTCGCCAAGTGGCGCACGCTGCTCGCCGGGTGGCAGCTCGGCACCCGGCCGAAGGGTGACCCGGAGTGCGACGCGGTGCGCGACCACCGCGAGGTGACCATCCTGCTGCGCACCGAGCAAAGCGCGCTCATAGGCCTGCTGGTCGCTAAGGGGCTGATCACCGCGCAGGAGTGGGACACCGCCCTGACGCAAGAAGCGAACCTGCTGAATGCCGACTACGAGCGCAGATTCCCGGGTGTCAGGGCGACCGATGACGGCCTGGCGATGGACGCGCGGAAGATCGAGGCGGCCGGGTGGATGAAGGGATGGAAACGGTGATGGGCAAGGTGCTGCTGAACGGACGCGAGCCGGTCGAGTGGGAGCTGCCCGCGCTGGAGCGGGCCCGCCAGTGCGAGCTGGAACGCGACACGCAGGTGATCGCGGGGCTGCTGACCGGCGTGCCGGTACCCGTGCGCGAGGGCCGCCCGGTGGCCGACGTCGTGTGGGAGTTCCGGTGAGCGGCGTCCGGGGCATGCCGCTCCCCGACGACGAGTTGGCGCCGTGCGGCACCCTGGCCGCGTACCGGCGTCACCTGCGCCGCGGCGACCCGGTTGACCGGGACTGCCGTCAGGCCGTCGTCCGCGACTGGCAGGACCGCATCGCGGCCGGATGGAAGCGGCCGTCCCGCCGCTACCAGGCCCGCACGCACCTGGCCGCCGCGCACGGAGGCGCGGAGTGCGGCCCGCGGCGGATCGCCGCGGCGATGACCAGCGACCTGGGTGAGGTGACGTGCCAGCGCTGCCTGGCTGTCCGCTGCCGCCACCTTGCGGATGCGCAGGCGATAGAGCGGCGGCGGTCCCGTGCCGCGGCCTGACGCCTACGTGGCCCCGGCGGCGCGCGTGCTCACCCCGCCGTGCATCCTCACAGCGTCCAGCACGACACGCCCACTTCCCTCGTCGCCTACTACCGGTGCCCGTGCGGCCGGCAGTGGAAGTGCTGGTGGG
>Ga0208589_1000568_pt1 | contig 17128 bp, 16 predicted proteins | sample NGESurshal092012_2_FD_184486 | JGI IMG/M metagenome (GOLD analysis project Ga0208589, IMG submission 184486) | Arctic peat soil microbial communities from Barrow, Alaska - NGEE Surface sample F53-2 shallow-092012 (SPAdes) | ecosystem: Environmental > Terrestrial > Soil > Wetlands > Peat ... | reverse complement strand
AACATCGTAGCCTCCGTGCCAAAGGTGATTTATGACAAAACCATCATGGCCGGAGGCGCGATTTTTTGGAATGGCCGTTGAACGGTATTGCGGTTAGCCACCGCCCTTGGGCGGCGCTCTCCCGAACCAACGGCGCAGGAAAAAAATGGAACCCATATAAAACGGATCCCCAGTTAAGGCGTTTCCATGGCACAGGAACTGTTCATCGTTTTGCAGGAGCGCACTGCCACGGTGTTTGAGCTGCTCATCCATCCCGACATGGATGTGCTTCTCTTCGATGCGTTGATCGACTCCATCAGTACCCACCTCGACGCGCGCACCGGGTGGGCCTGGGTGCTCGATCTATCAAAGATAAATTATCTCAGTTCCGCCGGTCTCGGATTACTGGTCAACATCCGCCAGAAAGTGCGCAAGGGCAACGGCAAGCTGGCGCTATGCGGATTGTCTCCAAAGCTGATGGAACTGTTTCGATCCTGCTGCCTCGAGCGGCTGTTTCTGATCGAAGCCACGCGCCCCAAGGCGCTCGCCGCGCTTTCACGCAAATAGTGCGAGTCAACGCAACTTTCGCATTTTCACACCGATGAGTGCAGTCATGCGCCCCGTCACCCCCTGATCGCGGCGATGCGAAAAAAATTCGTCATTATCCCGGAACGTACATCGGTCGGTGGATTCGATCCTCGCCTCATCGACCCCGCCGGCAATCAACTGCCGCACAATCGCCTGCCGCAGATCAACATACCCCTTGCCATCGGCGCGCAGGCGGATCGGCGCCTCCGCGCCGAACGCCGATCTGAATTCCCCCAGCACTTCCGGCCCCACTTCAAACGAATCGATCCCGATGCACGGCCCAATTGCCGCGATGATTCTTTTCCTCGGCCGCAACCGATTCAACTGCTCCATCGCCCGCGTAACGACTCCCGCGATGACTCCGCGCCATCCCGCATGAACCGCCGCCACCGCGCTGCCGTCTTCAACGGCCAGCAGCACCGGTGTGCAATCCGCGATGCGCACCGAAGCCAGTTGATCCGCCCGCGTGACAACAATCGCATCCGCCTTGACGCATGAATCCCACTCGCCGCTCTCGCCCGCGACGATCAGCGCGTTGCCGTGAACCTGATGAACGCGGAGGACGGTGCGATCTTTCGCGCCGATTGCCTCTTGAAGCAACAGGTAGTTTCGCATGATGCGAACGGCCTCGTCTTGCAATGGCGAGCCGCTGGGATTGCCCATATTGAGCGAGTCAAACGGTGGGGGGCTGACGCCGCCAATGCGCGTTGAAAACGCATGGGGCGTTCCCGCCGCCAGCAGCAGGGGGGATTGGTACCATACCAGACCGAAGGATTCGGTTTGCCGAATGAGCACGGGGGTATTATCGTGGATGGAGGGAATCTCGGCCACACCATCCACTTGCAAGCAGAGTTTTCTGCGTGCGTGAACGAGGCGGTAGGCGCAATGGGCGCAACGGCTGTCGCCGAATACTGCCGTCTGATCAGCGCAGACAACGCCACGCCATCATGTTAGGCTCTTAAGTCCGATGCCCAAGCCACGACACCGCACCGTCGCCGTTTTTGCCGGACAATTCGATCCCATCACCAAGGGTCACCTGGATGTTATCCTTCGCGGGGCTAAATTGTTCGACAAACTGGTGGTGGCGGTTGGAGTCAACCCCGACAAAAGCGAACTTTTTAATCCATCCGAGCGTGTGGAACTCATCCAGGCTCTGGTCCGCGATCGCAAAAACATAGACGTTCGTCAATATAGCGGCCTGACCATCGACTTCTTTCGCAAGGTAAAGGGGACCGTCCTACTGCGCGGCATCCGTGACGTATCCGATCTACGGTATGAATTCCAACTGGCCCAGGCCAACCATGCTGTCGGCAAGGTCGAAACGGTTTTCATGATGACCGGCGACCGCTACGCCCTGATCAGCAGCAGCCTGATTCGTCAAATCGTTTCCATGAGCGGCGACGTTCGTATTCTGTCCGGGGTTCTTCCCCAGGTTGTCATCAAGCGGCTTTCTCAAAGACAAAGAAAGAAGTGAATTCCCCGCTTTTTTTTCTTGACTCAGGATCGGCATACCATTAAAAATAAGGTTGCTGATCCGGATAAAATGGTCGAAATGGCCTTTTTAGCCGTGATGTCTGTTAAAATGCGAGAGTGTGGCTAGCGGTTTGCGGAGTTATGGCGGAGCGACCCAGCGTCAAAGATTTCAGCTTGCCGAGTTCTGGAAGCACGCCGTTTCTCCTACACAAGTTATCACGATCCGGCGGCGTTCGCCGGGTTAATTTCCAAGGTTGTCGCGGTTCTGGACGTTCGAGGCGAGTTGGCAATCGAGCCTGATATTCAGGTTCAAAAACGGACTCATCTACTCATACCGTAAACGCCGGCTCGAATCGCAAAGACCAAATCCGCGACGCATTACGAAAGGGGCTTCTATATGAAGCGCATCCAACGTAGTCGAGGTTTCACCCTGGTGGAACTTCTCGTCGTCATTGGGATCATCGCGTTGTTGATCTCGATTCTCCTTCCCAGCTTGAACCGGGCCCGCGAAACCGCCAACCGTGTCAAGTGTGCCAACAATCTCAAGCAGATTGGTCTCGCCTGTAACCTTTACAGCAACGAGAATCATGGCTCCTACCCGCGCACCTACTACAACACCAATCAGTCGGTGCAAGGCGCTGCTCAGCTTCAGTCAGACAACGGCGCCTACTCGGCGGTTGACCCGTTCTCGCAGGTTGTGAGTCCCAGCTGGCCCGTTACCGTGTTCAATAACCCAGCATCTTGCCTTTTCCTGCTGATGAGGACGGAAGACATCACTGCCAATGCCTTTAATTGCCCCAGCACCAACACTGCTCCGGACAATTTTGGCGCGGCTGGCGCGATGACCGCCCAGAATCGCTGCAACTGGACCTCCATCCAGAACAATCTGTCCTACTCCTACTCGGCCCCATTCGGCCCTGGCGTTAAGCTCACCAACGGCATTGATGCCGGATTCGCCGTCGCCGCCGACATTAGCTGCGGCATTTCCAGCACCAACGCCTCTGATAACGTCTTGTCGGTGAACACCAGCAGTTCCTCCGCTCAGTTCCATTATGGCAATTCCAACAACCACGGCAAGGATGGCCAAAACGTCCTTTACTCCGATGGTCACGTTGAATTCCAGACCAACCCCATGTGCGGTCTGAACCACGACAATATCTATTCCTCGAATAGCCTCAGTACGACGACCCAATTCACCATTTACCCCTATGACATCAACGACAGCTTCATGCTGCCAACCGACGATAACTAATCGTCTCAACGGTGATTACCGCAGAATCGAGTGATTTCAGGGGCCTGCCAACCGGCAGGCCCCTTTTTTCATGGCCCAATTTTCATGGCATGATTGCCTCGATTTAGGTAAGCTATCTTGCGCATGGAAGAAATCCTTTTGCCTCAAACCAGGGAGGGGGCTGGATTCGAGCCGATTGTGGTCCGTCAGTTCACGGTCTTCCTGGAGAACCGTGTCGGCCGGCTGCAATCGCTCGTTCGTGCGTTGGAGCAATCAAAGACCAGAATTGTCGCGCTATCCATCGAAGAGTCTGCCGATTCGGCCCTCGTCCGCATGATCTGCTCGGACGGCGATCTTGCCCGCCACGCTCTGCAAGACACTAAGTTCGCTTTTGCAGAATCCGAAGTGCTTGCCGTTCAACTCTCTACTCGTACAACCGAGCCTTTAACTGCGCTGTGCGTTGCACTTCTCGCCGCCGAGATCAATATCCATTACGCCTATCCGTTTCTCTGGCAGCCCGATGGTCCGGCGGTTGCCCTGTATGTCGAGGACCGCACGCTTGCCGCGCAGCTACTGATTCGAAAGGGATTCGTGCTGATCGGAGAAAGCGACCTGAAGCGATTATCCCCGCCCGATGGCGAATGATTTCTCAGTTTGCTGGACGCGTCATCGGCAGTTTTTCAACGCCCTTCGGCAAATCCAGTTCCCGCCTCAACTCCTGATCCTTCAGCGTGATTCCGCCCAGTTCCGCCGTCCAGCGCAGCGGCTGCGTCGTGGCCTTGAATTCCGCCTCGCTTGTGAATCGCTGTCGCTCCAGAACTTTGCTCGTCTGCGGCGGCTGGCTCCAGCCGCCGAACTCGTTGACCCAGTACCACAGTTCAACCCGCCAGATGACCTCGTCCCCCGCGTCGCTGTGGAATTTGCTGGAGCGGATTTCTTCCACCAGCGTCGTCGCCCGGTCATGGTCTCCGGCAATCAGCAGCACGCGGCTCGTGTCATAAAACGATTTGACGGCGCCGACCTGTGAAGTGACCTGTTTGCGGTCGTCCTCGTCAAGCGGCCCCGCGTCGGGCCGCGCCGGCTCGCGCGTGTACCAGCCCATGTTCACGCCGCGAAGGATGACCCCATCGCGCAGTGTTATGCTGGCGTCGTATGCTTTTCCGGAAATCAGATTCGAGAACAGAACTGATTGCCCCGCGCATTGACCGCGAGCAATTTGCGTTGGCTGATTATCAATCGCAACGATTGCTTCTCTTGCCGCCAAGTTGTCCGGCAGCTTGACGACCAAATCCGCGGCCCGCGCAATTGGGGCAACGGAGATCGCGAGAAACATGATCTTCAGCAGCATAAAGTAGGTTGAAGTTTACAGTATTCACTTTTCAGCTATCGACTGAATCGTCTTGCATTAGCTGAAAACTGAAAACTGAAAACTTCAAACTGAATCCAGTTCAAACTTCCTTCTTCGCCGCCGGCAGCGCCCGGCTGCGAACTTCCTGCAAACATCGCTCAACAAAGTCCGTTAGCGAGAGGATTTGCTGCTCGCCGCCGCGCGTTCGCACCGCCACCGTGCCGGCTTGTTCTTCCTTGTCTCCCAGCACAAGCTGATACGGAATCTTTGCCATGCTCGCCGTTCGAATCTTCGCCCCCACCTTCTCCGGCCCCAGCATCGATTCCACGCGTAACCCGGCGCCCACCAGCGCTTCGCGCACCTTGTCGGCATATCCATTGAAGCGGTCGCTGATCGTCAGCACCGCCGCCTGCACCGGGGCAAGCCACAACGGAAACGCGCCTTCAAAATGCTCGATCAGCACGCCGATGAATCGCTCCATGCTGCCGAACGGCGCACGGTGGATCATGACCGGCGCGTGCGGCTTGTTGTCTGCCCCCGTGTAGGTCAGATTGAATCGCTGGGGAAGCTGGTAATCCACCTGCACCGTGCCAAGCTGCCATGACCGGCCGAGCACATCCTTCACCACGAAGTCGATCTTCGGCCCGTAGAACGCGGCTTCGCCCGGCTCCAGCGTAAATTCGACGCCCAGCGATTCCGCCGCCGCCCGGCAGGCCGCTTCGGCTTTGTCCCACTGCTCGGCTTTGCCCACGTACTTGGCGCTGTCCGGGTCGCGCAGGCCGACCCGCACGCGGTAGTCGGTCATGCCCAGCGTCTTGAAGACAATCTTCACGAGATCAAGGCAGCCGTGCAGTTCAGCCGGCAACTGCTCCTCCATGCAGAACAGATGCGCGTCGTCCTGGGTGAAGCCGCGGACGCGCGTCATGCCGCCAAGCTCGCCGCTCTTTTCCCAGCGGTAGACCGTCCCAAACTCCGCCAGCCGGATTGGCAGATCGCGATAACTGTGCGGCTCCGATGAGTAAATCTTGATGTGATGCGGGCAGTTCATCGGCTTGAGCAGATAGCCATCAATCTCGCCCTGGCCCATCTTGCTGCTGAGCTGCGCGCAGGTGCAATTCTCCTTGGCCAGCAAATCGATCTGGTCCTGATCAATCAGCGGCGGAAACTGCGATGCGCGGTAATAGGGATAGTGGCCGGAGGTCTTGTACAGTTCCAGCCGCCCGATGTGCGGCGTGAAAACCTGATGATATCCCTGCCGCGTGAGATGCTCGCTGATGAACTTCTGCAACTCAACGCGAACAATCGCCCCCTTCGGCTTCCACAGCACCAAGCCCTGCCCGACCGCTTCATCAATATGAAATAATCCGAGCGCCGGGCCGAGCGTGCGATGATCTCGCTTTTTGGCCTCTTCTTGCAAGAGGTGATATTTCTCGAGTTCTTTGGGATCAAAGAAAGCCGTGCCGTAAATGCGGGTAAGTTGTTGCTTGGTGGCGTCGCCTCGCCAGTAAGCGCCGGCCACGGTCAGCAGCTTAAACGCCTTAATTTTTCCAGTGCTGGGAACGTGCGGGCCGCGGCACAAATCGAGGAAATCGCCCTGCGCGTAAGTTGAAACCGTCTTTTCCCCTTTGGCCGCCAGCTCGTCGATGATCTCTTCCTTAAAGCGCTGGCCCTGCCCGCGCAGAAGCTCTTTCGCTTGGTTCGGCTCGACATCCTCGCGTTTGAATTCAAGATTGGCGTCGACGATTTTCTTCATCTCCGCCTCGACCTTGGGCAGTTCCTCGACGCTGAAACCCGGCGGCAATTCGAAATCGTAATAGAAGCGATCGTCCACCACCGGCCCGATGGTGTATTGGACTTTTTCGCCGTAGAGATGCCGCAGCGCCTGGGCCAGCACATGAGCCGTGCTGTGGCGCATGACGAAGAGGCCGTCGGGGTCGCGCTCTGTGACGATGGCCAGGGTATGATCGCCATCGACCTTGCGTGACAGGTCGACCAATTTACCGTCGAGGCGGCCGACGATTGCGGCCTGGGCCAGGCGCTTGCCGATGGATTCGGCAATCTCGCGTACGGTCACGCCGTCGGCGAATGATTTAATGCTTCCGTCGGGTAGGGTGATATTGGCCATCGATCATAGAATTATGAAATGCGGGAATAGGTTTCAGCTTTCAGTGTTCAGTTATCAGCCTGAAAAACAGATTCCTAGCTGAAAACTGAAAACTGAAAACTGAAAACTCTCTCAATACTTCACAATTTCTCTCCAACAAATGCGGCAACCTTATCAATTCCAATTCTGATCTGCGTCATCGCGTCCCGATCACGCACAGTAACCGTCTGATCCTGCAACGTCTGCCCATCCACGCACACGCAGAACGGCGTGCCGATTTCATCCATGCGGGCGTAACGCTTGCCGATGGACTGCTTGGGGTCGTATTCGCAGGTGAATTTCTGTCGCAGATCCAGATACAATTTCTCCGCCACTTCCGGCATTCCGTCCTTGTTGACCAGCGGGAAAATGCCGAGCTTCACCGGCGCAAATCGCGGCTCAAATTTGAGGTAAACGCCGCTGGCTCGCTGCGCGTCTTCCTTATACGCCTCGCAGAGAAGCACCAGAACCGCCCGCGTTAATCCGCTGGCCGGCTCAATAACATTCGGCGTATACCGGCTGCGAGCCTTGATCTCCTCGTCGCTCTTGCCTTCGGCCTTCAGCCTGATTTGCAGTTCCTGATCAAAGTAATCCAACTTCTGGCCCGAATGCTTGGTGTGCTGGGTCAGATCGTATTCGCCGCGATGGGCAATGCCTTCGAGTTCTCCAAAATCAGGCGCGGTGAACGGATACTTATACTCAATGTCCACCGTCATCTTCGAATAGTGGCTGAGTTCATCCTGAGCATGATCGCGGAATTTCAGATTCGCCACGGCTACGCCCAGTGAACGCCACCATTTCATGCGCTCGGATTTCCAGAATTCGTACCACTTCGGTGATTCTTCGGCCGAGCAGAACCATTCCATCTCCATCTGTTCAAACTCGCGGGAGCGGAAAATGAAATTGCGCGGGGTGACTTCATTCCGGAAGCTTTTGCCGACCTGTGCAACGCCGAAGGGAAGCCGAACGCGCGAAGTATCCAAAATGTTTTTGAAATTGAGGAAGATTCCTTGCGCAGTCTCGGGGCGAAGAAATGCCTTGATCGGATCAACTGCTCCGAGTTCAGTCCCAAGCATCAGGTTAAACTGTCGAGGTTCAGTTAGAGTTCCAACCTTGTCCGCATCGGGACCGATGACTCGTTCTCTTTCACTCGGGTCATTTGCGAGGAGCTTGTCATAAGCCACGAATTCGCTTGGGGAAATAGTTGAAGGCAGCGTTCCGCCGCCGTTTTTCCGAATCAGGTAATTTGCACGGTCTATCCAACGACTCAGTGAATTATCACCCGCCTCAATAGCCAAATATCCCAAATTCACAGAGGGCATGAATTCTTGCCCTTGGGGCTTTTTGCGATCGAACAAAAGTGTCCGGCAGATGAGATGATCCGCTCGGTATCGCTTATTTGTCTCCCGGCAGTCCACCATCGGGTCCGCAAATCCCGCCGCATGTCCCGACGCCACCCAGGTCGTCGGATGCTGAATAATCGCCGTATCAATCCCCACCATCTCCACCGGATGTCCATCCGGCCCGACCGGCGGGCAGATCACCATATTCCGCCACCACCAGTCGCGGATGTTGTTCTTCAGCAATACCCCCAGCGGCCCGTAATCCCAAAAACCATTCAGGCCGCCGTAGATTTCGCTCGCCGGATAAATAAAGCCGCGCCGCTTGCACAGCGCGACGATCTTGTCCATTACCGTTGCCTCAGCCATCGAATTCGGGCCTCTCAGTTAAGACGACAAGGTGTGGGAGGGGAGGACCGTTTGAAGTTTTCAGTTTTCAGTTTTCAGCTAGGATCCGCGAACCAAATCCCCAAGCTGAAAACTGAAAACTGAAAACTTCAAACTCACCCGTTCACCCCTTCACCCTCCCCGCCCTTCAACCCTTCTTCGCCGCGGACTTGGCGGGCTTCCCTGTCGGCGCCGCTGCGACCGGCGCAGCCTTCAACGCGTTCAGGCGCTTGGTGAGGCGGCTGCGCCTGCGCGAGGCCTGCTTCTTGTGGATCGTGTGCTTCACGGCCACCTTATCCATCACCGACACGACCTTATTCAATTCCTTTTCCGCCGTCGCAACATCGCCCTTGGTCATGGCGGAAAGGAAGAGCTTGGTCTGGTCCTTGATGGCGCCCTTGCGCGCGCGATTTCTCGCCCGCTGTTTGAGATTCTGACGCACACGCTTCTTGGCTGACAATGAATGAGCCACGGATCGATTCTCCAGTCTTGTTAGATTCTACGAATTACTCTGTCCGCCCGGAGGCGGACGCAAACGCTTGACTCGCGCCGCCACGTCACGATACCCGGCTTCGAGTTGAAATACCTTACTGTACAACTTGTAAGCTTCGTTATTCTGCCCCTTCTGTTCCAGCACCCGGCCGCGCAGATACAGCATTTCCTTGAACTTCGCATCCTCCTGATTCGCGTAATCCCGAATCAGGGTGCTCAATGTATCATCCGCTTCGTCGAGGTAGCCGCCTTCTGAAAACGACTGGGCCAGCAACATCGCCGCATCAACGCGCAGCTTCGGATCGTTGCGGGCGACCTGGAAACTGCCGACGGCCTCTTCGTATTGCTTCAATTCCAGTTGCCGCCGCCCGATCTGGAACCGAATTGCTCCCTCGGTTGGATAGGCCTCGGCCCATTCCTTGAGAATCTCAAGTTCCTTTTCACGCCGCTTGGTCTGATACGCTTCAAGTTCAGCGATTCCCTCGGGAGTATTCCCAGCGGCCGCAGCCGCCGCGATCTTCGCCTTCTCCTCCTGCATCATCTGCCAGATGCGAATCTGGCCAATTTTGCGGCGGAAACTGAACTGCTGCGTCTTGACATACCACTCTTCCAGCAGCTTGACCGCGCGCTCGATATTCAGCGGCTTGGCGGTCTTCACCAGAATCTCGGCCAGCTTCAGAGCCTTGCTCGGCTCGTTGGGATTGTCGTTGGCTTCCTTCTCTGCCGCCACCACCAGACGTGTGTTCATGTCGTCGTCGGTGGTGATTTCCTTGTCCTGGTCGAGCAGACGGCGCTGCGCGTCCATGTCTTTGACCTGATCGCGGAAGCTGCCGCCTTTATCGTAGCCGGCGCCGTGCATGGTCATTTCGGCGCCGATCCGGCGCGATTCCGACTGCAAATCCATGTCCCCCGGCTTCAATCGCATGGCGATATAGATCGCGTCCTGGGCCAGCTTGAAATTCTTGATGACGCAAAGGATATCCTTGATGGCTAGAAATTTGCCCGCGTCCGGCTTGCCTCCGTCGGCCTCGGCGTGCATCAGGATCGGCGCGATCCAATTCACCGTGTCGTAGTAGCCTGCCTTCTTAGCCGACTCCGCGATCCCCAGCATGTGATCGGAGTTCCCCGGATCGTATGCCAGCAGCTTCTCCATATTCAGGAGATTCTCACGGTCGTCCTTCGTGTTCTTTTTCAGCCGCATGGCGTCGAACATCTTCATGCCCTTGCCGCCGCTCGCTTTGCGGCGCATGGAGATATCCCGCAATTCCTGATGGGCGGCCACCGCATCGGGATCTGATTTGAAACCATTCAGATACAATTCGATGGCGTAGTCGTAGTTGCCGGTGGATGCCGCAGCGCGGCCGTAATCAAAAAAGGCCTGCGCCTTCTTTCGATCTTCCGGTGAGACTTCTCGATATCCTTCGGGGAACTCTGCCACAGCACTTCCTGAGACCGGCTAAATATAGTTACGGCGCAGCCTTCCTTCGCAAAGGCTAAACCCTGATAGACGACTGTAATCCAGAATCGGGAATACTGTCAACTCATTGACTGGCTGCAGCGCTGAAAACGCGAGGAAATCGCCGCGACACGCGAACCGTGGAAAACTCAGGCCACCGCCGGCGCTGCATCATCTGGCAACCCGGCAGCCGCCCCATTCTGTGCCGGCATCGCTTTGCTCAACGTCGGATTGCTTCCTCCCACCGCCGCTGATCCCGGCGGCAATGCCGCTCCCAGTTGATTTGTCAGATCCGAGGTAACCGCCACCAATCGCTCCGGATGTCTCTTTTCATCGAAAAACACGCGCCCCCGCGAACTGATCCACCGCACATCGCCCGAAGGCAGCACGATCCGGTACTGAATATGGAATTCATCCCCCCCCTGAATACTGCGGGTAACTGTCCGGTGTACAAAATCACGGTCGTCGGCGTGAACGTAACCCAAAAAGACCTCGTAAGATTGAGCAAACCGATCCTGCGGCCGTGCAAATGTCTCTTCCAAACTGGAAGAGTGCCACACCACACCGCTGCGCAAATCCAAATCCCAAACGCCGAGTTTCGTGCCTTCCAAGGCCAGCGTCAGGCGCTGAACCATCGAGCGCACCCGATCTTCGGCCGTAAGCCGCTGCGCGTGCAGAAAGCAAAACAGAAATGTAACCGTAATGAAACCGATGAGCCTGATCTGGTCGCCAGGGTCGGAGATTCTAAACCCGGAAGGAGGCGCCACGAAATAGGCAAAAACTATCGTCGAAGCCGCAATCGCCACCAAACTCGGAACCAGCCCCCCATAAAACGCCGAAATGACGACCGCGATCATCAGCGCGGTCATGTTATGGTTAGCCTTCAGGGGCACCCAATAGTTAGTTACGACACCGCCCACGGCGACCAGCGCCAAAGAAACTAGAATCTGCCCGATTTGAATGCCTCGATTTCTGTTCATAACTCACACACACAAACAATGAATCAGCCCATTTATTGCCATATTTCCAAAATTCAAATCACCACGCCTTTTATACCCATTTGATAGGAGCAGGATGGCAGCCCTCCACAAACCACTTTACCACAGACTTTTGCCATCGGTCAACATATTTTGATAATGCGCGTATTAAGCCACTTTTTCCTGATTTGACAACTTAGGGTTATGGGACGGAAAACGGCCATTGCGGGTCAAAAAGGCCGGTTCGCCCATTCGGAAGCCATGGCAGGGCATCCCCCCAAAATGCGCGCCATCGCGGCAAAATATCAGGGTTTTCCCTGATAAATGCATCCCACCCCATGTAATACGCTCTTAGCGCAAAAGTTTGCTCCGAATAGCTATCGGCCTGACGGTGCAGTGACTGCAATTCCGTCTGGGCCGCCTGCACCTGCTTTTCGAGGTCCGCCACCCGCGCCATTAGCTTGGCGTTATCCCCCGACAACTCCGATTTGCGATCCTGCGCTGCCCTGAGCTGCACCGATACATCGTCGTACATCTTCTTCCAATCGCCCGTCGGTCCCGCGTCCTGGGCGTCAGATACTGTTACCGAGGCCAACACAAACGCCGCCACCCAAACTGCCCTGCGCATAAATCTACCACCTTTCCCCCGCCAGACATCCGATATATAATCCGTGAAATATACGCCCGATGGGCTGGGGAGTGAAGCCTCCATCCGCGCGGCGTTCGGCGGGACGTGACCTCATGATCTCCTTCCCTTGCCTCTGCGGCGAAAAATTTTCCATTACCGAGAATCTCGCCGGCACTCAATTCCAATGTCCCAAATGCGGCCTGCTCGTCAGCGTTCCCACACTTGACGATATCGGCAACCTCGATGCCGACGGCGCCTATTCGCTTGATTCCAAAACCGAAACAAAGCCTGCCCGACGCCACCAAACCGCCATGCTCCCCACAGATGCCGGCATCGGCGATTTTGGCGCGCCGGATGAATTTGCCCTCAAGGATGAACTCGCCGCCACCACGCGGGATGCCCCGCGCTACGACCCCATCACCGGCGATTTAATCCGTGCCATCGACGTTCTGCCCCACATCCAATCCGTCGCGCAGAAAGCCCCTGTCCGTGTTCAGGCCAAAAGTAAATCCAAGAACCGCGGCCAAGTCACCGCCGTGCCAACATATGCCTGGATCAAAGTATTCGGCGAAATGTGGATGGTCTGGAATATGTTCGTCGTCGGTATCATGGCCTTAATCCATATCACCTTCGCCTTCGGCCTTTACTGGACCTTCGTTCTCAAAGGCTACCTTTTCTTCTTCATGCCGCTGGTATTTGGGACCATCAGCGCCGCATATTTCTCCACCATTGTTCAGGAGATCGGGCATGGCTGTGAGGAGGCGCTGCCGACTCCCGTCCGCCATTTTGAATGGCATACCGACATTTTCTACCCCCTGGTTCACATCACTCTTTCCCTTGCCGCCTGCCTTCTGCCCGCTGTGTTAGCGGCGGATGTCATATCGAACCCGCACGCCCGCCTCTGGACGGGCGGAATTCTTCTTGGGATCGGCGCTGCAGTTTTTCCCGCCTTCTTCCTGACACTCGCCGCCGACGGCATTCTCGCCAACCTCCGGCCCGACCGGGTGTTGGGCGTCATTTCGGCTTGCGGTTTCAACTATCTGCCCGTCGCGATTGCCTGGGCCGCCGGCGCATTTCTCACTGTCAACGGTGTCATTTTGCAATACGGCTCAATGATTCGCCTGATGAACCCGTTCGATATACTGCCGCCCCCCGCGTTTATCGGAGCGGGAGGCGCCGTTGGCGCGGCCTGCATCGTCGGCGGCTTGTTCCTCTGCTATTACGCCTGTTGGCTGCTCGGTCTCTTATGGCGGCGCTACCACAAGGAATTCCCCTGGGTTCATCAGCGATTCGAAAGACTACCGGTCGTCATCGTTCAGCGCCCCGCGGCCCATCCGCCGCAAGGCCATTAAGCTGATTGCCACTCACAGGGGCATGACCATTTTGCCGGCCATACATCATGATCTCCTTTGCCTGCCGCTGCGGCGAGAAATTCTCTCTCGGTGATAAAGAGGCGGGAACGCATTTCCAATGTCCCAAGTGTTTTCGCCTGGTCTCCGTGCCCGCGCTGGATGATCTGGCGAGTCTTGATGACAACGGCGCTTTTATTTTGGACGAAAGTTCCGTGACCGCGCCGCGCCGACGCGACCTCATCGTCCCCGCCAAGTCGTCGATCATCGCTCCGGCTGAATTGGAAACATCCCCGGAATCCGAACCAGCCGAAAAACGGCCGCCCCCGCCGCGATACGACCCCGAAACCGGCGAGCGAATTAAACTGGTGGACGTGGCCGAGTTCGTTCCGTCGCCGAAAACCTATCTGCCGCGCGATGTTAAAATCCATGCGCCGCCGGAACCGCCCCCGCCCCCCGACGCCTGGCAGAAGACTCTCCGCGAAATGCTCGCGCCCTGGAACCTGTTCATCTTGCTTGCAATGTCCGTGCTCTATATTTCCTTTGCTTTCACCCTGTTCATGGTTTCCGGCGCGGGCCTGGGATTTGTTGTAATCTTTCCTGTTTTAGCGATTCTTTTTTCCGTCAGTTATTTCTCGCTCGTCGTTCAGGAAACCGGGCCGGGAAAATGCGACAGTCTGCCGACCCCTTACCGCAACATTGAATTCGGCAACGATGTATGGCTGCCCTTCGTGCATGTCTTCTTCGCGCTCATGGTTTGCTACGGGCCCACTGTCGTTGCGTTTATCAACATCGACAACCCGTGGATCGCCGTTCCCGTCTCCTCGGCTCTCGCCCTCGTCGGAACATTTCTCTTCCCCGCCATCATGATGACCGGCGCCGTCGGCGGCATCTCCGCCAATCTTGCCCCTCATCGAATATGGAGTGTCATCATCGTCTGCGCGGACGGCTACAAAATTGCCGCCGCCGCCTGGGGGCTTGGCTTCGGCCTCATGGCGCTCAGCGTCCTTGGAATGTTTGAAATGCTCGTTCGCCTCTTCCGAATCGGCGGCATGGAAACCGTCCTGCCCTGGTGGCTGCCCCCCGGCTGGCTATCCTTCGTCCTCCTCTATCCCGGCCTCTATTTCTCGCATTACGCCTGCTGGCTGATGGGCATCCTCTGGCGGCAACACCACGAACAATTTCTCTGGGTCGCCCAGAAATTTGAGAAAGACTACTCAAAGGAAATTCGCACCGCCCCCGATTAGCTCTTAGAATCTATTGATGCGCGTCGCACTCGCCCAAATCAACCCCACCATCGGCGATATCCCTGGCAATTCCCGCAAAATCAGCCGGTTTATCGAACAGGCCAAATCGGCCGGCGCGGATCTCTGCGTCTTCCCCGAACTCGCGATCATCGGCTACCCGCCCAAAGACCTGCTCCTCAAGCCGCGTTTCATTGACGACAATCTCGCGGCTCTTGAGAAACTTGCCACAAATGTCTCCGGCATTGATGTGATCGTCGGCTACGCCGCCCGCAACGACGCCAGCGTCGGCCGGCCGCTCAAAAACGCCGTCGCGCTACTTCGCAATGGCCGCGTCATCGGCCGGCAATTCAAAACACTCCTGCCCACCTACGACGTGTTCGACGAAAGCCGCTATTTCGAGCCGGAAGGCGAGCAGCCGAATTTGTCCACTGTCGCCGGCCAAACCATCGGAATCTCCATTTGCGAGGATCTCTGGAACGACGAGCAACTCATCACCCACCGCCTGTATCATCAGAACCCCATCGCCGAACTTCACGCCGCCGGCGCTGAAATCCTCATCAACGCCAGCGCCTCGCCGTTCGTCCTCGGCAAGCACGATTTCCGCCTGAAACTTTTCTCCGCGCAAACCCGGCGTTTTTCCCGCCCGCTGGTTTACGTCAACCAGGTGGGCGGCAACGACGAACTCGTCTTCGACGGCAACAGCGCCGTCTTCGACGTCTCCGGCAACGTCATCGCCCAGGCAAAAGAGTTCTGCGAAGACCTCGTTGTCTGCGATCTCGCCACCGGACAAGGAATAATCAATACACCCTCCACCGGCATCGAATCAATCTATCACGCGCTGCTCTTGGGCCTGCGCGATTACGTCGCTAAATGCGGCTTTCGCAGCGTGGTGGTCGGTCTTTCCGGCGGTGTCGATTCCGCGCTTACAGCGGCCCTCGCCGCCGCAGCGCTCGGCCCGGAAAACGTCGTCGGCGTCGCCATGCCCAGCCGGTTCAGTTCCGATCATTCCCTCGCCGACGCCAAAACGCTGGCCGAAAATCTCGGCATCGCATTTCATATTCTCCCCATCTCCGCCGTTCACGACGCCTACGAATCCACGCTCGCTGGTTTATTTGCCGGCCGCGAACCCGATGTCACGGAAGAAAATCTCCAGGCCCGCGTCCGCGGCGGCCTGCTCATGGCGATCAGCAACAAGTTCAATCATTTGCTCCTCACCACAGGCAATAAGAGCGAACTGGCCGTTGGATATTGCACGCTGTATGGCGACATGTGCGGCGGCTTCAACGTGATCAGTGACCTGCCAAAAACCACGGTCTGGGACCTCTCCCGCTGGATTAATTTCCGCGCCGGCCGCGATCTGATTCCCGCGCGCACCATCGCAAAAGTTCCCAGCGCCGAACTGCGCCCGAACCAGACGGATCAGGATTCGCTGCCCGCCTATCCGCTGCTCGACGCGATTCTGCTGCGTTATGTGGAGGAGGAGAAATCCGCCGACCAGATTATTTCCGAAGGCTACGACGCCGCGACCGTGCGGCGAATTATTCAGCTTGTCGACCGCAGTGAATACAAACGCCGCCAGAGCGCGCCGGGGCTGAAGGTGACAAGCAGGGCGTTTGGGTTTGGACGAAGGATGCCAATAGCGCAGAAGTACTCAGCGGATTTTGCTTGAATGAAACAATTAATTTCTCGTAAGTTATTGATTTCCGATAGCTTATGTGGGGTAAAGTCATCGCGATTATTGAAGAAAATCTCCTGGTTGGATTGACTATTCATAATTTGAAGCCGATAGTGATGTTGGAGACTCGGCTTGAGGGCTGCTTTCGGGTGGCCCGAATGGCGTTGTCTCCTTTTTTATTCCAATTATCTTGCAGCGTAAGGATCGGGAACGAATACAATTCCAAATTCTGGATAGACAATTCCATCGCGATATGCGTCGCCACGAAATTGGAGCTTGTTGAGCCAGGGCCCAAATTCGCTTGCAATCTCCGGGCGGCTTGGAGCATCCATGCCGCGCGTAGGTAGCCGGAATCCCCAGTTCACACAGTAAATCGCCAGATCCGCGACTTGAACTGGATAAGTCATATCTGAAGACACAAAAAATGGTGTTGGCACAATCCACGACGAGCGGAACCGACCTGCCAATGTCTTTGCAAAGTAACTTTCCAGCCGCCTCACAAATCGTCGGTCCGCAGCTTTTTCGATTTCATCCATCACCAACAGTCCATGTTGTTTTTCATGTTCAAGAAAGTAGAAGAACCGTTCGAGTAGAAAGACCTGATCTTTTCGCAGAAACTCTGCCGCCTCAAAAGTCGGAGGTCGCGTCGTGCTTCGCGGAATTGCCACTGCAAACAATATTGCCTTGTGATCACGCAGCAACTCAAACATCCCACGGGGCGTGCCCATAATTTGTGGCATCACGCCGCGGCGGCCCAATACGCTTTGGCCTGGCCGCTTTCATACAAGCCAATCAGGTTCATTATGGCTCCGGCG
>Ga0208589_1000566_pt1 | contig 17175 bp, 11 predicted proteins | sample NGESurshal092012_2_FD_184486 | JGI IMG/M metagenome (GOLD analysis project Ga0208589, IMG submission 184486) | Arctic peat soil microbial communities from Barrow, Alaska - NGEE Surface sample F53-2 shallow-092012 (SPAdes) | ecosystem: Environmental > Terrestrial > Soil > Wetlands > Peat ... | reverse complement strand
AAGCCGATGGCGGCCATTGGCGGCAACCCGATCCCACCCAATCCCCGCCAGGACTGCCATGAATAAAAGTCCGATCAATGCAAAACGATTCGCCCCGCGAAAGCTGCTCCATTCAGGCATTAGATGATAAAGCAACGCGAAGAGCGGCGTTTGCGCTCCCAATGCCAGCACGAAGAGCAAGGCGCAGATGAGTGCCAGCCCCTTATCACCCTTCCTTCCAGAAAGGCCAAAGACCGCCAGCAGCGCCCCCACCGGGCCGATGAAGATGCACGCTTCCCACCAATACCACCGCCCGAAATAGTCCAAATGAATATCGTCGCCAAACAAACCTGGAACAAAAAGAGTCAGCAGGTTTTCAAACGGAAGATAAAATTCCGACGCGGCCTTTAAGTTCAATCCGCCCGCGCGGATGGATTCACCCGCGACCTGCAAACTGCTCAGCAATTGCACCGCCGCCAGCGACCAGCCGATCAGGAAAATGCATCCCACGGAAAATAATGCCGCCAGCGCCCGCCGCTTATCCCCTCTCCCTGTACTCAGCGGGCCCGCCCTGAGTTTGTCGAAGGGGAGGGTCAGGGTGAGGGTTCTTGCATCGGTCAAAACGCGCACCACCGCATAAATCCCCGCCGCCAACGCGGTGTAATATGCGAACTGCGGGAATCCATCCAGCGCCAGCATAGCCGCCGCCGCCGCGCCGATCAGAACCCATTGCGCCCGCCGGCGTCCGCGCGCTGCCAATGCTCCGTCAACACTGAGAAACAGCAGCGGCGTCCACGCCGCGCTTGAAAGCAGCGGAAGATGTCCGGCCATGATATTGCTGACCACCGGCCCGCAGCAGGCGTACAACACACCCGCCAACAAACCCGCCATTTCCCCTGCCCCCTTTGAGCGACACCACAGTCCCGCGAACAGCCCGGCGAGATAAAAATGAATCGCCACCAACAAGCTGGCCGCGAGTTCCGGCCGCATAAAAAGGTGCAGCCAGTTCGGCGGGTAGAACAGGGCCGACTGCGGGTCACCCACAAATGGCGTGCCGCAAAACGCATGAGGATTCCATAGCGGCAGATGTCCGCGCGCAATCTCACCAAACGCGAAATCCCGCCAGAAGAGATATTGAACCCGCAGATCGGAATACATGCCGGCCGGGACGCGGCCATGAACCAGGAAGCAATCGCCAAAGAGAAATAAGCTCAGCAAGGCCATCCCGATGGGCAAAGCCCATGGGGCATGGATTCTCCGAGGGGAGGATGAATCGTCGCTGACCGCCCGCACGTCGCCGATAGTACCAGCGCGGGGCGGCGAAGACGCGGCAGCGGCGGAGGTGACAATTAATCCGCGACCGAAGAGTTTGAACCGCCAGGTTGCAAACCCGCCATTGCGAACCGCTCAGATCGCCAGGTAGTTCAATTGAAGTTCGGTTTCGAATTGAATTTCTTCGCGCTCTTCGCGCCTTTGCGGTAAAATCAATTCTGTTCACCGCGAGGCGCGAAGAGCGCGAAGAAATGCGAGCCTGTCGCAACTTCCGCCTTTTCCGCGCATGAACCATTCCAGACCAGGGATTTCAGGCGTGGCAGGGAAAGGCGGTACGCGGCGGAATGTCGGGCGGGCGGACCAGCGAAGGAAGCGAGCCTCCGGCGAATGCGCCGCCGGCTGGGTCAACGTCTAACTCAACCCATGGTGCGGCCGGTTATGAACATGGCGGCGGTTTGGAATCGCCGGCGCTTTGCGTTCCGACAGAAAAACCCTACATTCAATTCATGCTGGACCGCGTCGAACCGGCCGTCGCGGGGGGAACAGCCGCACGGGTTTTATCCCCTGAGGCGCCGCCCCGGAATGCTATTTCGGGGGATTCCTTTTTCGTCTCCGCCGTCGTCTGGCTCCTCATCGGAATATACGTGGCGGTTTTTGCTCACTGGGCCTGGTTCGCCGGCATAAAATTGCGCGATGACGCCTATACCACCACGCGCACGGTACGTTTTCACGGCGATATCTCCAACGGCTTCAAATGGGGGTCGCAGGTACTTCGCATCGCCGAGGGCACGGCAAACGCCAAACTGCCCAAAGGCGCCATCCGCGCATCGGCAGACCCCGGCAAAAATCAGCGGCCGCTCACCTTCTGGGAGGTTTACCGCGGCGTTGATCAACTCTATCAGAACATGCTCGACGACCAGAGCACTTCCAACGATTACCGGCTCGATTATCCGCCCCTGCGATTGCTGGGCATGACGCTCTGGACCTGGAACACCTGGTCAAAAATCCACGAGGTTCCGGTCTGGCCAGGCGCATGGGAACTGAAATACGACCCCAAGGGCGACCCCAAGGCCCTCCTTAACGAAGAGATCGCGGCGCCGGTGTTGATGGCCAATACGCTGAGCATCGCCGTCACGGCGGCGTGCATGTTTTTCCTGGTCTGGATTTGGACGAACCGCGGCGGCCGCCCGGCATTGGGCCAAAGTCGTTCCGGCTGGACCGCTCTCTTTCTTTCGAAGAAATTACTGGCCCCATGGAAGCCCGTGCCGATCCGAAATGTTCGCGGGCTTTTGGTCTTCGTCATCACGGCGCCGGTCTTCTTTTACGCAGTGGTGATCGCTGAGAGTCCGACGCCCCCGCCGGCGCCGGCAGTTCAACTGCTGGCCAAGCCGGTCATCTTCAAATCCGGCGGCAAGATCAGCGCGGTCCTCTCGGCCAACATCAACGGGCAGGGTTCCGATGCGCAATGGCACGTCGATTGGGGACGCAGTCTTTTCTACACCACCCGTACTCCCAACGAAACGGCGACCAACGAGGAAGTCAGTTACACGCTGCGCAACCTGCCGGCCGATTCGGAGATTCACTATCGCCTCACGGCCAGCAACGAAGCCGGGATCACCCATACCGACGATTGCGTTCTGAATACCGCCAATGCCTTCGGCTCGCCGGTGCCGGCGATGAACTACAACGCGGTCTGGCTGGATTGGCCGCAGTGGCTGGGCATAGGCGTACTTTTCCTGGCGATGTCGTCGTCGTTGAAACTGATGCACCCGATTCATCGCGGCTGGGCCGCGGGGCTGGCGGCGGCGATGCTGCTTTGGTTTGATCCCGGCGTTCTTGTCGATGCACATATCTGGCCGCAGTGGGATGTCTGGCTCTTCCCGCCCTTCTTTCTGGCCGCGCTGCTGGCCACACTGGACTGGTGGCTGTTGGCAGGGGTGGTTCTGGGCGTCGGCGTGATGTTCAAGGGCCAGTTGCTCATGACCGGGCCGTTGCTGATTCTCTGGCCGCTGTTTGCCGGTCGGTGGGGCGCGGTGGTTCGCATGGCCGTTGGGTTTGTCACAGCGGCAGGCCTGGTGCTCAGCCCCTGGGTTTTGCTGGGGAATATTCCGCCGACGCTCTCCGCCGGGCCGTTGCGGTGGGTGATAGGGATCATGGCGGCGGCGGCGCTTGCCGGCGGGTTATCTCTCTACCGTCGACCGCTGGCGCGCCGGGCTGCCTCAGTCTGGGAAGATTTGAAGGACGAATGGCACGGCCGCCAGCCTTCGCCGGAAGATGACGTAAAACGATTCCGCATCAGTTACTTTGATCTGGCGGTTTTCTGCGTCTCGCTGCTGGCGGCGATCGTCTGCGTAACCATGCTGATTCTGCGGCGCTGGCCGACCGACAGCGAACTGCCCGCACGCTCGGCGGGACTTGGTCTTCTGCTGCTGGTGCTGGCGGTTCCATGGTTCATTCCACGCCGGGCGCTGGGGGTATGGCTGGCGCTGGTGCTGGGTTGCTCGATTTGGATGGGCGGGTTTCTCTATCACGGCGACTGGACATGGAAGAGCGTTGGCTTTGAGTATGGTACGCGCAAATTCCTGGTCATGGTGCTGGGTGCGCCGAACATGGGAAACGTGCCGGGAATCCTGCGCACGCGGTTTCAATGGGACATCAACGATCCGGCCTTTACCGTGCACCTGCCTGATCTGGCGGATGTTTTGTTGCCGGGCCGGCGCGGCGCCGACGGCCGCGTCGCCGGCTGGATGGGCGATTGGGGGCTGGACGGCATGCCGATCACTTTGGATATCCGCCAGTTCCTCATGCTCGCCTTTGTCGTGCTGATGGGATTGGCGGCGGTCGGCGCCGCGATTCAAGCCCGGCGCAACGATCCGCGATTTTTGTCCTCCCTGGCGGCTGTCTGGACATTAATGCCATGTATACTTTGCCAAATGGCGCAGCGCTATCAGATGTTCGGCGGGGCCGCGTCGTGCGTATTAATCGCACTGTCGCCGGGTCTGTCATTGATGCATATCCTCATTTCCCTCATCGGCGCCGGCATTATCTGGGTTCAACTGCTAAGCTCCGACGCTTCGCGGTCGCCGCAGATTCGCCAATTCCTCAACTCCTGGGGCCCGGATAACGGCTGGATCATCCTGGTTTGCGGATTGGTCTTTCTCTATGTGGCATTGGCTCCGGCAAGACGCCCCAGCGGCGAGGATTTGGTGTTGATATGACCTCGCCTGCGGTGCCAGTTTCGGACGATGCGAGCGGGAAGGATCATCCGCATTGGAGCGGACGCGCCCCGCAAGCGGGGCCGCTAACCAGGAGTATAAATACGAGTGGGAATCCGTTGGGGATGCGAATTCTTCTGGGATTGGCGATCGCGGTCTTCATCCTCTGCGAGACGATCTGGGCTTTTAACACTGGGATGCGCATCCGCGACGACGCCTTTACTTACACGCGCACCATCCGATTTCACGGGGATATCGCCAACGGCCTGCACTGGGGCAACCTGGTTCTGGAAACCGCGCAGCGCGATATCGATGCCAAACAGCGGGCCGCGGCGCGGGCCAAAAAGCTGCCGGCGCCGGCCGGCATAAAAGTTGACGACCTCACCTTCCCGGACCTGGTTCACGGCGTGGATTCAGTCTATCAGTCCATGTATCTCAACGAGCCGACGGATGCCGACTACGGGCTGGACTACCCGCCGATGCGATTGATGTCGATGACGCTCTGGGCCCGTCATGTCGCCCGGCAAATTCACACCGTGCAGGAATGGCCGCGAGCGTGGCATCTCGATTACGACGCGCATGGCGACCCCGCCGCCCTGGCCAGCGAGGAGATCGCGCAGCCGATGCTGCGAGCCAACGCCTATTGCATCGCGGCTACCGCGGTCTTCGCCTTTTTCCTGGTATGGGTTTGGTCATGGCGCGGCGGGCGGCCGAGCCTGGGTAACCGCACCGGCTGGATAAGCTGGTTTCTCCCGCAAAAAAGACTCGTGCCCTGGAAACCGGTTCCGCTGAGCCAGACGCGCGGGCTGCTCGTATTTTGCGTCACGGCTTCAACTCTGTTCTATGCACTCAGCATCGCCGAAAGCCCCATCCCCACGCCGCCGCCGAGCATCGCATATATCTCGCGGCCGGTTCTGAGCCAGACAAAAACCGGAGCCGTGAATGCGTTGATTTCAGCCGTCGTCAGCGGCCAGGGGAATGATGCGCAATATCACGTCGATTGGGGCACGACGCCGCTTTATCAGAATCACACGCACGACGAATCGGGCGACGGCGACATCAGCGCCACAATCCGCGATCTGCCGCAACATACGCTGATCCATTACCGGCTGAGCGCCAGCAATGACCAGGGCGTCACGCACACCGACGACGCAACCTTCAGCACCGACAACGCGGTTACGCCCAGCCCGCCGATGCGAACGTACTCCGCCGCCTGGCTGGACTGGCGGCAATGGCTGGGAATCGGCGCGGTCTTCGGCGTGATGTGCGCGGCGATGCACTACATGCCGCCCGTGCATCGGGCGTGGGCGGCGGCGCTGGTGGCGGGGATACTGGTCTGGTTTGATCCGTCAGCGATTGTCGGCGGGCATGTCTGGCCGCAATGGGATGTCTGGGTGCTCCCGCCGTTCATGCTGGCGGCTCTGCTCTCGACGCTCGACTGGTGGTTTCTGGCCGGCATCGTCATGGGCGTAGGGGTCATGTTCAAGGGACAAACCATGGTGGTCGGGCCGGTGCTGATCCTCTGGCCGCTGCTGGGGGCGCGCTGGGGCGCGGCGCTGCGGATATTGACCGGGTTCGTGCTGGCGGCGGGCCTGGTGCTCAGCCCGTGGCTGCTTCTTGATAACACGCCGATCAACTGGACCGGCGGGCCGATGCGCTGGGTCTTGAGCGTTCTCGCGGCAGCGGCTTTGTCCGGCGCTTTGTCGTTGTATCGGAAGCCGGTGATGCGGCGCGTCGGCACGGTATGGCTCGAACTGAAGGATGAATGGAACGGCGTGGAGCGCGACACCGCCGCCGCAAGCGAGCGCAGTCCCCGCACCAGCCTTTTTGAGCTGGCGATCTTCTGCGTTTCGCTGCTGGCGGGGATTGTCTGCGTGACGATCCTGATCCTGCGGCGCTGGCCAACCGACTCCGAACTCGGCATCACTTCCGGCGGGCTGTTGCTGTTGCTGGGAATTCTGCTGCCGCCGTGGCTGCTGCCGCGCAAAGCCATAGGCATTTGGATGGCGGCGATTCTCGGCGCTTCGATCTGGATGGGGGCGTATCTTTATCACGGCGACTGGGCCTGGAAAACCGTCGGCTTCGAATACGGCACGCGCAAACATCCGCAGATGGCGCTCGGTCAGGGTGGCATGGGAAATCTGCCGCAGATCATGGAATCGCGCTTTGGCTGGGATATTGGCGATCCGGCGTTTACGTTTCATCTGCCGGATGTCGCGGACGCGATCCACCTCGGCCGGCGCGCCGCGACCGGCGCCATGATCGGCTGGCCGCATGACATGGGCCTCGACGGCTCGGCCATCACGCTGGATTTCCGGCAGTTTATGTTCGTAATTTTTGGCCTGCTCATGCTCGCCACCGCGGCGGCGGCGGCGTTCCAGCACCGCCGCAATGATCCGCGCGTTCTCGCGGCGTTCTCAGGATTGTGGGTGATGATGCCGAATGTGCTGTGCCAGATGGCGGCGCGCTATCAGATCTGGGGCGCGGTGGTTTCCGCGACCATGATCGCGATCTCGCCGGGCCTGACGCTGCTGCATTTCCTTTGCGCATTGCTGGCGGCGGGAATGGTCGGGGCGCAGCTATTGAATTACGACCGCTCGCGCTCCCCGATCATCGGCGACATGATGGCGCGCTTTCATCCCGACGACGGCTGGATCATGATCATGATTGGGCTGATCTTTCTGTATGTCGCTCTCACGCCCGGCCGGCGCCCTCCCAGACAGGAACTGGATCTGGATCACGCTTGAGCGACGCCCCCAACAATACGAGCGCGCAAACCAAATCCGATCCGCTCTGGATGCGATGGCTGTTTTGGATTTTTATCAGCGGCTACATCGTGGCTCTGTCGGGCTGGTCGTTTAACGCCGGGATGCGCGTGCGCGAAGACGCCTTCGCCAATTCACACACCATTCGATTTCACGGCAGCCTGCAAAACGCCCTGGAATGGGGCGGGATGGTGCTGACGGCGGCTCGGGATCACGCCAACGGCCTTGAAACGAAAACCGCCCCCGATGCGCAGCCAAGTACGCGGCCGGATACCCGCCCTACTTCCCGCCCGTCCACGCTTTCCGCCTCGCGACCAACCGCGCCATCCACCCGGCCGGCACTCGCGCATCAGCCGGCTCATCCGCCAATTGAGGTCTGGCAGGTATCGCTGCCGGACATTTATTACGGCGTGGATCAGGTCTATCAGAACATGGTGTACACCGACCCGCCGGATGCCAACTACGGATTGGATTATCCGCCGCTGCGGCTGTTCACCATGTCGCTCTGGACCCGGCATGTGGCGGGACAAGTCCACAGCCTGGCGACATGGCCGGGAACTTACGATCTGCAATACAGCGCCAAGGGAGACCCGGCGGATCTGTTGGACGAAAACGCCGTCAGCCCGATGCTTCATATCAATGCCGGATGTTCCGCGGCGGCGGGAGTTTTGGTTTTCATTCTCGTCTGGATATGGACGCGTCGCGGCGGACGCCCCTGCCTGGCAAAGCGAACCGGCTGGCGCGCGTGGCTGCTCCCCAAACAAAAGCTGACGCCGTGGAAGCCGGTCAGGCTCAGCCGGATTCATGGCCTGGCGGTATTTCTCATCACCACCAGCGCGTTTTTCTACGCGGTGGTGGTTGTGGAGAATCCGGTCTCTTCACCGCCGCCGAGCATCACATTTGAATCGCGCCCGGTTCTCGCCGCCGGCGCCGACGGCAAGCCGATTGCAACCTTCCGGGCATTGATTGACGGCCAGGGCGCCGACGCGAAATGGCGCGTCGATTGGGGAACCGGGCCATTGTACGGAAACGAAACGCGCGATGACGTGGCCGATGCGACTGAATCAACCGCCACGCTTCGGGCGCTGCCGCCGCATACGCTGATCCATTATCGTCTCACCGCCACCAGCGCCTGGGGCATCACTCACACGGCGGACGAAACCTTTGACACCAGCGACGCTCTCGGCCCGGCACAAAGCCCGGACGCCTATGGCGCAGTCTGGCCGGGGTGGCCGCTTTGGCTGGGAATTTCGTTTCTTTTTCTACTGATGATCGGTTCGTTGCGCTGGCTGCCGGCGGTTCATCGCGCCTGGGCGGGCGGGTTGGTCGCGGGACTGATGCTGTGGTTTGATCCTGCCCTGCTGATGAATGCGCACGTCTGGCCGCAATGGGATGTCTGGCTGCTGCCGCCGTTTCTGCTCGCCGCCGTCCTCACGTCGCTGGACTGGTGGTTCACCGCCGGACTGGTTCTGGGGGCGGGCATGATGTTTAAGGGCCAGTTACTGATCCTGGGGCCGTTCTTCGCGTTCTGGCCGCTGGTATCGGGACGTTGGGGAGCGGCGGCCCGACTCGTCAGTGGATTTATCGTGGCCGCGGGCGTGATCCTCAGTCCATGGCTTCTGCTGAATAACCAGCCCCTGGACTGGTCTGTTGGCCCGATGCGCTGGCTGGCCTGCGTGGGTATGGCGGCGCTGCTGGCGGCGGGATTGTCGCTCTATCGCCGGCCGCTGGCGCGCCGGGCGTCGGCCTTCGCATTTCAGATTCGCAGCGTCTATCGAGGTCTGCCCGCAGACGCGCCGCCGCCGACTTCGTGGGTCGAGCCCATCCTGTTCAGTCTTTCCGTGCTGGGGACGATGGTCGTCGTCAGCGTGCTGGTGCTGGGGCGCTGGCCGTCGGATGGCGAAGCGCCGGTGCGCGTCGCAGGTTTGGCGCTGCTGCTGGGGATTCTGATTCCGCCGTGGTTTCTTCCCCGGCGGGCGCTGGGGGTCTGGTTTGCATTGGTCATCGGCGCGTCGATCTGGACCGGCGCGTTTCTTTTCCACGGCGACTGGACCTGGAAAACCGTGGGCTTTGAATTCGGAACGCGAAAGTGGCAGATGATGTCGGCTGGCCCGCAAGGCATGGGGAGCCTGCCACAGATCATGCAGACGCGATTCGGCTGGAATATCGACGACATTTTATTCTCTTTTCATCCACCCGATCTGGCGGGCGCGTTGGGAATTGCGCGGCACACCGCCGACGGAAAAATACCGGCGTGGATCAGCGCCGCCGGCCTGGACGGCTCGGCGATTTCGCTCGACTATCGGCACGCCATGATGGTGCTGTTCGGGCTGCTGACGCTCCTGGCGGCAGTCGGCGCGGCGATTCAGAGCCGGCGCAACGATCCGCGGTTTCTCGCCGCCCTCTCTGCGATCGCGGCGTTCATGCCGAACATTTTGTGCCAGATGACGGCGCGATATCAGATGTGGGGCGCGGTGATGTCGGTGCTGCTGGTGGCGATATCGCCCGGCCTGACGCTTTTGCATGTATTGTTTTCGCTGATCGCGGCCGGAATGGTTGGCTCGCAACTGCTGAATTCGTATGATCGGAGCCGTTCGCCGTTGCTGGCGGACCTGATGGACCGGTTTCATCCCGACGACGGCTGGATCATGCTGATCATCGCCGCTGTTTTTTTATATGTGGCGCTCGCTCCGGCCCGCCGCCCCGACGTGGAGTTGCTCGACTATGAACGTGAAACTGCTCGACCTGCAAGGCCAATATCTCCCGCTCCGAAATGAAATCCGCAAGGCCATCGACGAGGTCTGCGATCACCAGGCGCTGATCCTCGGCCCCCACGTGGAAAAATTTGAGAAGAGCATCGCCGCCTATTGCGGAACCAAACACGCCGTCGGCGTGAGCAGCGGCACCGACGCCCTGCTCTGCACTCTGATGGCGCTGGGCGTGAAAGCCGGCGATGAAGTGATCGTGCCCGCCTTCACATTTTTCGCCACCGCCGGATGCGTGGCGCGCGTGGGGGCGACGCCGGTTTTCGCGGACATCGAGCCGAAGACGTTTAACATCTGCCCCAAATCGGCCAAATCAAAGCTTTCGGCCAAAACCAAAGCCATCATGCCCGTTCATCTGTTCGGGCAGATGGCGGAGATGGAGGCGATCAACGATCTGGCCGCCGCGCGGGGAATTCCGGTGGTGGAAGACGCCGCGCAGGCTGTTGGAGCCAAGCGCAACGGCAAGCCCGCCTGCTCGTTTTCGACGGCGGGGTGTCTGTCATTTTATCCGACCAAGAATCTCGGCGCGTTCGGCGACGCCGGGGCGATCTGCACCAGCGATGACGCCTTGGCCGAAACCTGCCGGATGCTTCGCGTCCACGGATCGGGCCACACCTACCATCACAAACTGATCGGCGGGATGTTCCGTCTATCCGCGCTGCAGGCGGCGGTATTGAGCGTGAAACTGAAATACCTCGACGGCTGGCACAACGCGCGGCGCAACAACGCCGCCATCTACGAACGGCTGCTGGCGGCGAATGAGAAGATCATTCGGCCCCATGTCGAGCCGGGTAACTGGAGCATTTACAATCAGTATGTCGTGCGCGTGCCGCACCGTGATCGCGTAAAGCAGACCCTGACGGACAAGGGAATCGGCTCGGCGGTTTATTATCCGATTCCGCTGCATTTGCAGGAATGTTTTGCATACCTTGGCCACAAGCAGGGCGACTTCCCCGAAAGCGAGCGGGCCTGCCAGGAAGTGCTGGCACTGCCGGTTTATCCGGAATTGACGGTGGAGCAGGTGGAGTATGTGGCGAGGGAACTGGTGGCGGCGGTAGGATAGGCCGCGTGCCTGATGCAATTGCCGAATCGATGATTTGAATTGCTCAAAGTGGCGATAATTATTTGGACTTTTGATAGGCTTATCACCAATGGACAAGGGCTTGGAGTTTTTTCTTTGGGGGTTGCTCGGCGGCATATTTATCGACGGTTTGGATTTTGTGAAACTCATTCGAGCAAAGGGTGGTAAGATTCCAAAGCGGGCCACCTCCGCGGGATACATGCTGGTGCTCGGAGAGATTCTGCGGCTATTAATTGGAGGCGCCCTCGCTTTGGTCTTCTATGAATCCAATCAGGTAAATACGCCACTGGCAGCCGCGACAATAGGCATGACCGCACCTATGATTATCGAACGCTTGGGTAGAGAACCGCCCAAGTTAAAATGAAGTGGAGAAGTGATGGCCAATACAACTAATTCATCCGGTTTCCTTCAAGACTTTGTAAGGGGCCTGCGAGGTCCTTCGAGTTGGGACGATTCCGACGACTTGGACGATATTGCGCGAGGTTTTCACGATGCGATGATTGGTATCTATAAGGCTGGGGCAAAGCTCAGTCCTCCGTATTCGGCAACGCGATTTCTCCAAATGGTGGTGGAATTGGGTGGCAAGGAGGCGGCAAACCAATTGCTCGCCGCTCCGCAACCTTGGGAAGGATTCACGGAATTGTTTTCCAGGAATCGCCTTGACCTCAGTGTTGAGTATCTAGTATTGAAGAATCCTTGGCGGAAGCTCTTCAACGCCGACCAACTGGAAGTCGCGAGAAAGCGGCTGGAAGAAGTTCATTACAGCCCCCCGGAAGAAGACCTGCTGGTTCGGCAGGCGGCGTCAAACGCCCCATAACCCCTACCGCTCATCATCCACGCGCCGGTCAGTCGATCACTTCTCTGGAGTGAGTGCATCTTCCCCAGTCATCGACCTCCAGCAAAACCTTGGCCAGCGCCTGGCGGAGGCGCAGCGCGAACTGGACGGCCTGCGCGATCAGCTCACCGAATCCCAGCGGCTGGCCACCATCGGGACCATCGCGGCGGTCATCGCCCACGAGTTCAATAATCTTCTAACCCCCATCGTCAGTTACTCGCAATACGCCCTGGCCAGCGCGCAAAGCCCGGCGCCGGATATGGATTTGGTGCGCAAGGCCCTGTCCAAGGCGTTTCAGTCGGCGGAAAAGGCGGGAAAAATCTGCGCCTCGATGCTGGCCCTGGCACGCGGGGATTCCAGCGCGGCGGCCGTCAGCGTGCAGGACCTGGTCAATGAAGTGTTCACCGTGCTGGCCCGTGATCCGCAGAAGGATGGCATCGCATTGCGCGTGCAGATTGAGCCGGAACTGAGGGTCGCGGGCGATGCGGTGCAGTTGGAGCAGGTGTTGCTGAATCTGCTGATCAATGCGCGCCACGCCATGCTGGGCCGCGGCGGGTCGCTCACCATCAAGGCGGCAAAATGCGCCGAGACCGGGCAGGCCCGAATCCTGGTTTCGGATACCGGAAGCGGGATCGCCGCCAAGAATCTGGCCCGCGTTTTTGAGCCGTTCTTTACAACCAAGGGAACCGTCCGGCAGGGCGAGACGCGCGGCACGGGTCTGGGGCTGGCGATCTGCAAGGAAATTGTCCAGCGCCACGGCGGCACCATCGAAGTGGCCAGCGAGGTCGGGCGGGGAACCACGTTTACCCTGCTGCTTCCACTGGCACCGTAGTCGCGCTTAACATTTCATCGAGAATCGTCGCATAACGCTCGGCGCACTGGGCGTGGGTGCGATGCTCCATCACAAAGCGCCGCCCCTTTTCGCCCATGCGTTGGGCCAGTTCCCGATCGCGTTCCAGCCGTTTGATCAGCCTCGCCAATTCAGCGGAATCCTCGCTGGGGAAGAGATACCCGGTTTCGCCGTCTTCCATCATTTCAGGAATCCCGCCGACATCGGAGGCAATGACCGGCTTGCCCAGCGCCATCGCCTCCAGGATCACCAGTGGCGTCAGTTCATCGCGCGATGGCACGATCAGCACGTCGCAATTAGCGATGGCATCGGGAACCTTCTCGCGCGGAATGGCGCCGCGCCAAATCACATTTCGCAGGTCGCCGTACTGGCTGGTGATCTGGTGATGGAATCCCGGCCCGTCCGGCCCGCCGACGATATTGAGCACGACATTCTGATTACTCAGCCCGCGCATGGCCTCCAGCGCAATGTCGTGCCCCTTGCGGCGCTGAATGGAACCAAGAATGAGCACTTTCATCTGGCCGCCCAAAGGCGACGGCTCGCGGAGCGGCATGGGTTCGATTCCCCACGGGACCACATCAATGGGAGTTCGCCGCCAGGGAAAATAGAGCCGCCGGCCGAAATGGCACGGCGTGGCCAGGCGCGTGGTCATGCCGATGATGGCGGTCGAAACCGGGGCGGTTTTCGCCAGAAGATGCTGCCAGTCCAGGCCTTCGTGAACGATGAGCAATGAAGGCTTGCCCAATTCGACCGCCGTGCGAATCGAGACCATGCTGAGCAGCGTGTTGGCAACCAGGCCGTCGTAAGGAGCCAGAGCCTCGGTGCAGACCTCCAGCTTGGTGTGAACGAACGGGACGACGGCCGCGTCGATGCCGCCTTCCTTGAACACGGCGCGCATCGGGCCGTCGTAATGCGACACAACGTGAAACTCAAAGCGGTCGCGCAGGCTCGTCAGGAGCTTCTGCAGCGCAATGGGTGCGCCCGTCAGGCTGAAGTCATGCGAAACCACCAGAAGTCGTGCCATGCGGATGGGCTTTCCGTGCAAGTGGAGAAGGCGGCGTTTGTGCGTTGACCGCCCGCAGCGCCGGAACATATCACGGCACGGGGCAGGGGACAACGGAGAGGAAGAGATTGAAGAGTGCGAAGGGCTTGAAGAGTGAGAAATGCGAGAAAGCTCGTTTGCTCAAAGTCCAATGGGAATCACGCGGCGCGGAGTACTGAGTGTGCTGGGGCGGCCTGAATCAAATACTCGCGCACGGCTCCGATCCATAGGACGATGTAGCCGGCGATTGTGAGGATGATTCCGAATTGCATGTACATCACCGCGCCGCTGGTGATGTAACAGAGTAGAAAGGTTCCGACAGCCAGCATGGCCACGCAGATATTTCGGTGCTGGAACTGATTACCCGCGGTCAGGGGCCACAGGAAAGGCAATGCGGCGGCGGAAACCGCGAGAGCGAGAATCAGCCAGCCCAGGGCGCCGGCCATGTCGCCGCCGCGCACAATGACAATGGGGCCGCTGGAGGCGGCGATCGGAATCATTTTCGAGACACTCTGCATTTGATCCGACATCACCTGACCGAGATCAATCCTAAACCAGGGAAGAAGAAATCCGATTGTGACCATGACGGCCCCGACAAATATGACGCGGCAGGCGCTTGTGAGTTGCGGGGGAACGGCCAGCATGGCGCTACGGCTTACGCCCAGCGCGCCGAGCAATTCAGCGGCATCCTCCGCGCTGATCTTTCCCGCTTCGACGAGGGCGATGACGCGCTCGCGCTCGTTTGCCGATGCCGAATCAAATGCCGCGGGCGACGCCTCTTGCGGAGGATGAAGAACGGAATGGACGACCGGATAGGCCAGCAACAATGCGACGGCAAGCATCATCGGATATAGAACGCCCCACGGAGTTGCGTCGCACGCGCCGATGACAAAAACACAGGCGGTGGCAAGGTTGATCGGCGAGAGCCAGGCGCCAAAGCCGGCGGCGGTGGTCGCTCGCTCTTTTTCGGTGGCGCGGTCCATCACGGAAGCGCGATAGAGTTTGACGAGCAATCCCCAGAGCGCACAAATCGCCAGCATGAATGCGAGTACCGCCGGAAGAAGGAGCGAATGCGAGGTGGAGCCGAGCGGCAAAAATGGCGACGGATAGAGAACGCTGCCGCCATCAGCAAACAACCAACCGGCCACGCCAACGACGGCGAGGAGCGCCAAGCCGGATGCGGCTTCGAATGAGCATTTCAAGAGGCGGCGGTACCAAAACATGCCTACGAGGATGAAAGCCAGGAGCATCCACAAAATGGCTCCGAGATTCGTATCGCCAACAACATCGGGATGGAAGTCATTCATGGTTTTACCTTCCCTTTCAGAAGCCCGGCGGCGGCCTTGGCATTGATTTCCCCGCGTTCCAGGCGGGCAAGGATGTCGCCGCGATCGATGGATTTGCCATTGATGGCGGGTGCTTTTTGACCCAGGAGTTCATTGACCAGATCGAGACGTTTGCAGACGGTGGGATAGGAGATGCCCAGTACCTTTTCGACGTCGCGGATGCTGCCGCGGCAGCGGAGAAAAACGAGGATGAATTCCTGCAGTTCCGCGGGCAGCCGAAGCAAGGGGGGGAGGGGCAACTCGGTTTCGATGCGGGTATTGCAGGCGGCACAGGAGAGGCGGCTGACGGCCAGCTCATTGGAGCAGACCGGGCAGCGGGAGACGATTGCTTTTACAATGTCCATACAATAATTAACTTTATGAAGTTATACATTGAATTATTCAATAGATCAATGGAAATTCCCTCCTAATCCGAATCTTGCGCTTCATCGTAATCCTCTTCCTAATCATCATCTTAATCATAATCCTAATCTTGCCTTTCTCCTTTTCCACGAAGAGAGGGATTAAGATTAGGAAGAGGAGTAAGAGAAAGAGTAAGAGTAGGATTCTGTTGGTGATGGCGACGCAGAGCAGGCCCGGGGTGTCTTCACCCCGGGCTAATGCGGCGGCGGCTTTACCCGCCGCCGCGGAGGAAAAATTCCATCAATTCATGGCCTTCAGCAATATTCATCCCCCCCGCCGCCGCATGGGCTTCGCTGTAGGTCTGGCGGACAACGCCGCTGACGCCGGTGCCGCACATGGCGAAGGGAGTTGGGTCGTAGCCGTGTTTGCGGGTGGAGATGAGAGTCGGATGGTCGGGCATCACCAGGATCCGCCACTGGGGAAACGTTTTGAGTTTTTCCAGCACCGGGCCAACGATCTTCTCGTCGATCGCTTCAATCGCGGCGATCTTGGTTTTGTAATCAGCCTGATGCGAAGCTTCGTCGGGGGCCTCGATGTGGGAGAAGACCAGATCATATTTGTCGAGCATGGCCACGGTCTGGCGGCCCTGCTCGGCGTAGTCGGTGTCGTGAAAGCTGGTCATGCCGGCGACCTCGTGAACATCCCAGCCCAGGAGAGCCGCCAGGCCGCGGAGGAGATCGACGCCGGTAATCATGCAGGCGTTCTTGACGCCGAATCGCTGCTGGAAGGTGGGAAGATTGGGGGCGTGCCCCTGTCCCCAGAGCCAGACCTGCGTGGCGGGATTCAGGCCGGTTTGACGGCGCATTTCATTGATTTCGTGCTTGGCGAAAAGGTGTTCGCTGGTCTCCATGATGGCGCGGAGGGTTTCATTCCCCTGGCCGCGCGGGAGATGTTTGGCGGTTGGCTCCTCGGGAATTTCGTGGGGTGGGCGCGTGGTGACATCAAACGGCTGATTGCCGCGATAAACCATGAGGTTGCGGTAGCTGACGCCGGGGAAAAATTCCCAGCCGGGAAGATTGACGGTGCGGGCCAGATCCGCCAGCAGGCGGCGGGCTTCGGCATCGGTGATGCCGCCGGCGGAATGGTCCTTCATGATGCCGTCGGCGACCGTCACGAGATTGCAGCGGAAGACCCAGTCGGTGGCGCTGAGCGGAATATCCTGGGCGGCGGCTTCCAGCGGGGCGCGGCCGGTGTGAAAGACGCGCGGGTCGTAGCCAAGCAGGCAGAGGGTGGCGACATCGGAGCCACTTTCAAAGCCGGGCGGCACCGTGCGCGCGGTCCCCTGACGCCCTTCAAGGGCGACGCGATCCATGTTCGGAATATGAGCGGCTTCGAACGGGGTCTTGCCGCTCAGTTCCTTGAGCGGGCGGTCGGCGGCGCCGTCGGGGATGATGATGGCGTATTTCATTTGATTGGAATTATGGGGATGTTTTCGCAAATGGGAAGTGGGGGCGTTGCGAACGCCTCGCGCGGGGGGAAGAAAGTTTTCAGTTTTCAGTTTTCAGCTAAGAGATGAAGCGACGGTCCTGGCAGCCTGTGGCAAAAGTCCCGCGCGGTCAGGCGAAGTGGATTTTGGCCGCGAGCGAGACGCGACGACGAAGCGTATTGCAGCCAAATACGCTG
>Ga0208589_1000563_pt1 | contig 17223 bp, 14 predicted proteins | sample NGESurshal092012_2_FD_184486 | JGI IMG/M metagenome (GOLD analysis project Ga0208589, IMG submission 184486) | Arctic peat soil microbial communities from Barrow, Alaska - NGEE Surface sample F53-2 shallow-092012 (SPAdes) | ecosystem: Environmental > Terrestrial > Soil > Wetlands > Peat ... | reverse complement strand
AGCCGCCGGGAGCAGCATCAGGATCAGCGACCACACCGGGACCTTGCGCCGCTCGGAGACCTCGGCGGCCCGGTCCGGGAGCACCCGGTCGAACGCGGCGGCGAAGATGACCCGGGTCGAGGACAGGAACAGGGTGCCGACCCAGGCGAAGAACCACAGGCTCAGCACGAGGATCAGTACGACCTGGAACGCCGTGTTGTGCACCAGCCAGCCCGCGAACATGAACGGGTACGGCCAGATGCCGAAGGTAGGCGTCGCCGCGAAGTCGAGCGCGTTGAGGTTCTGGTAGAAGCCCCAGCCGATGGTCTTGGCGACCAGCAGGAAGAAGATGACCGTCAAGATGACAGTGATCCACAGGCCGACGAACATGCCGCTGAACACCCGGCGGAAGTCACTCGCCCCGCGGATCTCCCCATAGAGGGTGGTCCCCCAGTTCGGCCACAGCAGGAAGAACATGAAGGCCGGCACGAGCAGCATCGTCGGCCCGAGCGGGCCGAAGCCGAACGGCGACGTGGTGTACCCGGCCTTGTGCGCCGCGGCGTTGGTGTGCTGGTACGCGTTGTGCACGCCGAACAGCTTCTGGCCCTCGAGGTTGAACGAGCTCACGAAGCTGGCGTGCGAGTTGACCAGGAGCAGCACCACAACGACGGCGAAGCCGACCATGCCGCCGAGGAAGAACCACCTCTGGATCTTCGCGTACCCACCCATCCCGAGCGAGACCAGCACGCCGGCCAGGGCGATCGTGATGAGCGTGACGATGAAGATCCCGTTGTTGGTGCCGAACCAGGCGGCACCGCCCGCGGGCCAGGTCCATTTCAGCGTGGCCCACAGGGGCTCGAATAGCTGGACCGAGAGGATGTTGCCGTAGATGGGCGCCCAGAGCCAGAGAATGAACCACCAGCCGGTGGCGGCCAGGACAAAGCCGATGCCACTGCCCAGGATCCGGCTCTGCCAGACGTAATCACCTCCCGCCCGCGGGATGGTGACCACCAGGCCCGCGTAGGCGATGACAAGGAACGAGACCCAGACACCTGAAATCAGGGTCGCGGTGATGAACTGTCCCTTGGGGAAGGCGGGCCCGGCGAAGGTGAACTCATAGAGTCCCAGCGTGACGAAGTTAGTCGCCAGGCAGGCGTAGATGATCGAGTCCCGGACGGACCAGCCACGGACCAGCCCGGTGGCTTTGCGTAGGAACAGTGTCGGCGTCTCGCCGCCAATTGCGCCAGTTGCCATGCTGATCTCCCGATTGGGGGCCTTTGGGGGGGTAGCGGGGCCAGCCTATTGCTCAGGCACTGACGAGCCGGCCGGTTTCAGCCGTTTACCAGAAGGTATTTGGTGACCTTCCCCTTCTTGGGGTTCAGTTCGAGTACGGCGCCCTGCAGGACGCCGTCTCCGTAAACACTGCCGGGATTGATCGCCAGCGTCCGGCCCATGCGTTTGATGCCGCGGCTCTCGTGGATGTGCCCGTGCACCGAGAGCATTGGCTGGTAGTTGTTAATGGCGTCGCGCACGGCGGTCGATCCCACCGCCTTCATGACCGCCCCGCCATGCGTCGGCCGCAACGTCTCGTCGAGTGCGGGCGCCTCGTCCAGGCCGGTCCCGTAGGGCGGGGCGTGGAAATTGAAGATGGCCCGTTCCATGTCCGGGATCTGGCTGACTACCGCGTCTATCTTTTCCTTAAGCTGTTCCTCGGGAGCCTCGCGGAATGTATTCCACGGGGTCGGGTTGGTCCAGCCCATCGACACCAGGTGGAAGCCGTCGAGGTCGAGGGACTTGGCCTCGCCGAAGGTGACGCTCGGCGAGGCCTCGATGATGTCGTCGATCTCCCAGATGTCGTCGTTGCCGCCGTTGAGGATGCACGGGATGTCGCCGCCGCCCAGCTTCCCGTCGGCCATGTCCAGCCACCGGTCCAGCGAGCGGGTCATCTCAACGCTGAACCGCCGGTCCACCGCGCCCTCTTCGTCGCTCAGGGCCTGCAGCTCATCGGGGCTGACCAGGGCCGGGTAGTGCCCGGCGTTGCGGATCTTCTTCTGTACCTCTTCGAGTTCGGTCCTGGTTTCCATCCGGATGGCCTCGCCGCGGACCACCGCCTGCCAGTAGCCGTTGTGCGCCACGACCGGCACCATGACCTTGCCCGTGACGTCCCCGCCCAGCACGACCAGGTCGGCCTTGTAGAACGCCGCCGCGTTCAGGAACTTCCGCCAGCAGACCTCCGAGCCGTGGATGTCAGTGGCGAAGAAGACCCTCATGTGAACACCACGCCTTCCTGGTCCACGCGTGCAAGGTTTACCGGCGCGGTGCGCAACGCCCGTGCGTCCTGTGCAACGTCTAGCACCCTGCCGAAACCGGCGTCAAGCATGAATAAGCGAATTTAGGCGGCATCCCCGGTAAGCCTGCTGCTAGTGGGCGACTTCCTCGGGAAGCTCGTACCAGCGGACCCGGTCGCCGACGTTCGCCCGGAGCTTCCACTTGACCCCTTTCGGGGTCGTCTGCGCGATGTCCAGCAACTGCCGCGCCTGGGCGAGCGGGTCGTGCCGCGGCGCGGACGGGAGCAGCCCGGGCTTCTCGGCCAGCAGGGCGGGCAGCTTGGCCAGGTTCTCGGTGACCGTCCGCCACCAGCCCCAGTCGGCGCCCAGCACCTTGCCGAACCGGCCGGTGTCGATCATCGGCGGTGCGCTCTCACCGATCGGGAGCCCGGCCAGCAGGTGCATGATGTCCCGCGCGTCCTTCTCGTTGAGCTCAACGATCTGCAGCTTGGACAGCAGCACGTCCACGGAATCAACGGTGAGCGGCAGCCGGCCGAACGACGGGCGGAAGTCCAGCGTGTGGCACATGGTCAGCCGGTCCACCATCACGTCGATGGGCCGGCCGGACGGGGCGTTGAAGTACATCTGCCGGTCACCGTTGAGGTTGTTGAACCGGCGGTCAGGCACGCAGTCATGATCGGCGAGCCAGGCCGCGACGTCCTTGCGGCCTTTGGCCAGGCAGGCGAAGTCGATGTCCTGGTCCCGGCGCAGCCGAGGCGGGAAATCCGGGCAGAGCACCCGGACGGCCAGGCCGCCCAGGAGCTTCAGGCCCAGCCCGGCCTCGGCGGCGGCCCGGGCCAGTCCCAGGGCCTCAGGAAGCGGATCGTGCACGGATCCGACGGTGGGCTCGTCATCAGGGTCGGCCATGCCCGGGCCTGCTCTCGTCCCTCGGGGGCACCCACCGGGAGAAACGGGCTGCCCAGCGCAATTTCGGCGGAACTCGACAGTGAGTATGCCATGAGCCGCCCGTGACGGCAGTTGACGCAGAACGGGCGAATTGGTCATTCTGGTTGCGTGAGCGAGAGCCTCGTTGCGGCGGGCGCAACCTACCAGTCAGCCGAGCGCGTGCTGACTCTGCTCGCCAGCTTCGACGACGGCAGGCCGGAACTCAGTGTGACAGAGATCGCCGAGGCGCTGGGCGTGCATAAGTCCACCGCCTCACGGCTAGCCGCCACCCTGGAACGGACCGGCTTCCTGGCCCGGTCGGGCCGGCGGTACCGGCTGGGAGTCGAGATTATCCGGCTCGGCACCGTGGCCCTGCGCAGCGCCGACATCGTGGCCACCATGCAGCCCGCCATGGAGAAGCTCTCCCAGCTGACCGGCGAGACCATCAACCTCGCGGTACCCGCCGGCCCGGACGTGCTGAACGTGGCCGAGGTGCCAAGCACCTACATCCTGAGCAGCTCCGGCGGCTGGGTCGGCCGTCGCACCCGGCCGCACGCGGTGGCCAACGGCAAGGTGCTGCTCGCGTTCGCCGCCCTTCCCGCGCCGGCCCGGCTGGAGCGGTACACCGAGCACACCATCACCAGCCGCGCCGCGCTGGCTGAGGAACTGGCCCGGATCCGCCGGGACGGCTTCGCCACGGCGGTCGCGGAGCTGGAGGATGGGCTGGTCGCGGTGGCCGCCCCGGTGTTCGGCCCGGGCGGCGGCTGCGTGGCGGCGGTGTCGATCTCAGGGCCGGCCTACCGGATGCCGCCGGACAAGCTGCACGAGCTGGGACGGCTCTGCGCGGACTCCTGAGCCCGAGCCAACGGGGCACGGCGCCGACCGGGCGACCAGCGAGGAACGAGCGAGGACGGAAGAAGGCGCAGTGAAGGGGCATGCGGAGGCGGGCGGGGCCCCGGAGACTCACAACACTATGGACGAATACCTGCTCTACATCGGCGGCCAGTGGCGCGCCGGGCACACCACCCCGGACGCGGCGATCAGCCCGGCGACCGGGGAGAGGTTCGCCTCGGTCGCGGTGGCCGGTCCCGCGGACGTCGACGATGCCGTCCAGGCGGCGGCCCGGGCCTGGCCGGACTGGGCGGCCCGCTCGCCGTTCGAGCGGGCGGCCTGGTGCGAGCGCGTCGCCGGGGCCATCCTCGGGCGGCGCGATGACCTGGCCCGGGTGCTCACCCTGGACCAGGGCAAGCCGCTGCTGGCGGAGGCCTACGACGAGGTCGATGAGCTGGCCGAGTACTTCCGGATGGCCGCCGCGGACGTGCGGCGGCTGGACGGGGCGTTCCCCCCGTCCACGTCGGCCGGACGACGGGTGATCACCGCCCGGGTGCCGCTCGGCTTGGTCGCCGTGATCAGCCCCTGGAACTGGCCGTACACGATGGGCGCGGAGCTCTTCGCTCCCGCGCTGGCGGCCGGCAACGCCGTGGTCTGGGTGCCCGCCCCGAGCACCAGCGCCTGCTGCGCGGTGCTGGCCGGGATCATCGCGGCGGAAGGCACGCCGCCCGGCGTGTTCAGCTTCCTGCCTGGTCCCGGGCCGGTGGCCGGGGATGCGCTGGCCGGGCACCCGGCGGTGGCGGCCGTGGGTTTCATCGGGTCGGTAGCCACCGGCGGCCTGGTCGCGGCCCGCGCGGCCGGCAAGACACAGCTGCTCGAGCTGGGCGGCAACGGCCCGATGGTGATCCTGGAGGACGCGGATCTGGACCTGGCCGTGGACGCCGCGCTGGAGGCCGCGTACCTGTGCGCTGGCCAGAGCTGCACCGCGGGCGAGCGGTTCCTGGTGCACGCCGCGATCCGCGCCGAGTTCACCGAGCGGCTAGTCGCGGCGACCGCGGACCGGGTCCGGCTGGGTGACCCGTTCGACCCGGAGACCACGATGGGCCCGCTGAACAACGAGGCCACCGCGGCCAAGTTCGACCGGCACGTCGCCGACGCGGTGAGCCGCGGCGCCAAGCTGTGCCACGGCGGGCGGCGCGCCCCCGGCTTCCCCACCTCGCTCTACGCGGAGCCGACCGTGCTGGACGGGGTGACGGCCGACATGCTGATCGCCACCGAGGAGACGTTCGGCCCCGTGGTGCCCATCACCCCGGTGACGTCCGCCGCACAGGCGCTGGAGCTGACCAACTCCTCGCCGTTCGGGCTGACCGCGGCGGTGTTCACCAGCGACCTGGAGCGCGGGCTGGCCTTCGCGGAGCAGGCCCGGGCCGGCTGGGTCAACGTCAACGCCTCCACCAACCTGTGGGAGTCGCATCTGCCGTTCGGCGGGCGGTCTGGCTCGGTGAGCGGGCGGGGCCGGGTCGGTGGCCGGTTCGCGATGGAGACCTTCACCGAGCCCAAGACGATCCTCTACCCGGGGCCCCGGCTCAGCGGATAGCGACTCAGCGGATAGGGCTCAGCGGATAGGGCTCAGCGGATAGCTTCTGCCCCGGCGCCGCCGCTGGGCTCCCCGCCACCCGTGTCAGCGCTGCGGGTTTCACCTGCACCGCGCCCGCGCTCGACCTGGCCGTCCGGACGCAGGCCGAGCACCGTGAGCAGGACCATCAGCGCGCCGCCGCAGCAGATCGCCGAGTCGGCCAGGTTGAACACCGGCCAGTGCGGCAGCTGGATGAAGTCGACCACCCAGCCGCGCAGCGGCCCGGGACTCCGGGCGATCCGGTCGGTCAGGTTGCCCAGCGCGCCGCCGAGCAGCAGGCCGAGCGCGACCGCCCAGCGGCGGCTGGCCAGGGTGCGGGCCATCCGCAGGATGGCGATGATCACTGCCGCCGCGATCAGCGTGAAGACGACCGTGTACCCGTCCGCGCCGAGCGAGAAGGCCGCCCCAGGATTGCGGATGTAGTCCAGCCGCAACAGCGAGCCGATCACCAGGACCGGCGCGTTCTCGCTGAGCGTCGCGACGACGATCACCTTGCTGATCACATCGGCTGCCCACACCAGCGCCGCCGTCGTGACCAGGACGCCGACCCGCCGCCGGGCCGGCCCGCCAGCCTCATCCACGATTGCCGTCACGCGGTCTCCATTTCGCCGGCCCCACGGTATCTCACGCGCCGGCGCCCCGGGGATAGGCTTACGCCGCTCTGCCGCGATGCGGCGGGGGATGAGCAAGCTGGCCGGGGGCCTACCGCCAGCCGGAGCGCGCCGCGCTCTGCTGCCAGGCGAAAGCCAGCGGGGTCAGGGCGGTGAGGTCGATGGCCGGCTCCACGGTGGAGTAGGACTGCACGTTGTCGGCGAACACCGCCTTCTGCCCGTTGTACGCCGCATACGGGACGTCGCCCGGGGCGTTCGCCGCGCAGAGCCGCATGTCGGCCACGGTGCCGGTGGCCGCGAACGAGTTCGGCCCCTCGACCGTCGCCCCGGCCAGCACCGGCGGCTGCCCGTCGAGCGACCCGGCCAGGTTCGCGACCTGGTGCTGCATGCAGTCCGGGTACACGGTGCCGTCCCCGACGATGAGCGAGACGCCCCAGGCGTTGCTGCCCAGGATGTCGTCGAGCCAGCGCTGCCCCCAGGACGCGTAGACGGGGCGGCCAGCCAGGGCGTCGTACTCGTCCGCCATCACGGTCAGCCCGGCGCCGTGCGTGGTGGTGTCCCACTGGTCCCAGGCGAACCCGAAACCGAACGGGTCCCGGGCGGCGGTGCCGATCCCCTTCTCGATCTGCCCGCGCAGGTTGCCGGCCAGCTGGGCCCGGGTGATGGCCAGGCCGGGCACCGGCTGGCGGGCCAGGGCCAGGTCGAGCTCGTAGTCGGCCAGCGCGCTCATGTCGTACAGGTTCAGCGTGTCGGACAGGGCCTGCTTACTGTGCACCCACTCGCTGGCCCAGCCGGCAGCGTCCCGCAGGTAGGTCACGGACGACCGGACCGGAAGGCCGTCCGGCAGGGCGGCCGGGCGGCCCGCGTCCTGGAGGGCGCGGGCTAGTTCGGCCGCGCCGAGCATCATGTCGTCCCGCCAGCTGGTCTCCGGGTAGAAGTCCCACGGCAGCGCGGTGAGCAGCTGGCCTTTCCAGTGCGTGCCCGCCTGCGCGTAGACGGTCTCGGCCTCGCGCAGGCAGGTGCCCGCGTAGCCCGGGTCGGAGTGCCGGAACACCTGGTAGCAGAGGGCGAAGTCGGCGGCCAGCCGGCCGGCCAGGTTCGGGCTGATCGACGCGCCGGGCTTGCCGGCCCGGAACACCGGGGGATGCCGGATGTAGGTGTAGTGCGGGTTGGTGCCCTGGTAGTGATCGTCAGCCTGGGGCAGCCGCCAGATGTCGTGGTCAGCGAGGTAGTAACTGTTCGCCTCGCCGGTGCCGACCTCGTAGTACAGGGTCCTGGTCCGCTGATTCCACATCCGCTGCAGGAAGTCCAGCCCGAAGCGGGCCTCACCGGTGAAGTCGGCCCCGGGCGATCCCGGGCCAGCCCCGGAACCCATCTGCCCCGGGAACGACGCGATGCCCTGCAGCAGGATGGCCTCGGTGTAGCTGGTCGTCTCCACGAAATGCAGGTAGTCCCCGGCGTCGAACCAGCCGCCGGAGGCGTTGATCCGCACCCCGGTCGCGTACTTGGCCAGGCTGCCCTTGAAGTTGCCGTTCTCGTCGACCGGAGGGCTGCGGTACGTCATCGCGCTCAGGTCGTTGAGGTGACCAGGCGCACTGCGCAGCGCGGTGTGGATGAAGTCCGGGCCGTCCCGTTCGTTTTCGTAGAAGTAGAGCGCGTTGGCCAGCGGCCGTGCGTAGAGCTGCGCGGCCGGGCCGATCGTGAACCAGGGCGAAGCCGCCGACGCGTCGCCCAGGATCCCGATCCGGTACCGGCCGGCGGCGCGGAGCCCGGTGAACCGGGCGGCCCACACCCAGCCGTAACGCTTACTCCACGAGCCGAGGTCCTGGCGGGCCAGCCCCGTCGCGGCCACCGTGCAGGAGCCGGCCCGCACCACGACCCAGCGCAGTCCACCACCGGGCAGATCAGCCGAGGGCCTGGCCTTGGTCATGATCTCGGCCAGCTTGGCCGCGCCGGACGGGTAGCCGACCTGGTCCACCCGGATCACGGCGGCCGGCGCCCGGGCCGCGGTCCGGTGTGACCCGGTGGTGAGCACCGCCCCCGAGGACGGCTCGGCGCAGATCTTGGCGACCTGCGAGCCTGCGGGCGCGGCGGACCGCAGCGCAGCCCGCACTGCAGCCCGCACTGGGGCGCGCACCGACCCGCTGGCCGGCCCGGCCGCCCCGCAGAACGCCGCCGCCGCGAGGCTGGCGGCGGTCAGGGCCGCCGCCGCGCGCCCCACGCCGCCCGCGCGCCCGGCCACACCACGCCCGCCCACACCACGCCCGCCCACGCTGAGCTCGGCCACGCTGAGCCCGGCCACGCTGAGCCCGCGCCCGGACCTGACCATGCCGCGCCGCCGCCCAAGATCCATCGGCCCAGGCTAGGCCGCGGCGGCCTCGCCCACAATGGGCCAGTAAAGGTTGTTTCCGGTAGCCAGGGTGTTACGCCCGGGCGATGACCTGGAACGTGGCCAGGGTGGGATCGGCGGCGTACGCAATCCGGCCGCCGTCGGCCCGGGCCGCGCGCAGCGCGTCGAGGGCCGCCGCGGTGATCACCTCACCCGGGGCCAGCACCGGGACGCCCGGTGGGTAGGGCGCCACCAGTTCACCGCTGATCCGGCCCACGGCCTCGGCGGCGGAGCGGGTTTCGTTGCGGCAAAAGAAGGCTTGCCGCGGCGGCATCGCCACGTCGGGAATGACCGTCCACGACGCGGCCGGCACCGGCCGCCGGGGCGGCCCGCGATGCGCCTCCACGATGGCCGCGAGAGTGTCGGTGAAGCGGGCCACCGCCGCCTCGTCGTCGGCCAGGGTGACGATCGGGATGATCGTGTCCCGGTCGGCCATCTCCACCGGCATGCCCGCCGCGATGAGGTCCGCCTCCACCTCGTTGCCGTGCGCCCCGGTCCCGGCCAGCATGACGACCAGCTTGGCGGGCTCGACACCCGGGCCGTCCAGCAGGTCCAGGCCAGGCACCTGGCGCAGCCGGGCCCTGGCCGCCGCCACGGTGTGCAGCAGCCGGCCGCATAGTTCCTCGCCGTCCCGGGCCAGCAGCGCCCGGGCCGCGTCGATGCTGGCCATGATCGCCCCGGCCGGGCTGGTCGTGTGCGTCGCCTCGAACGCGCGGTGCAGCCGGGCCCGGTCCAGGAGCCCGGTCCGGGCCAGCACCAGCGCACCCTGGGTATAAGCGGGCAGCGCCTTGTGCGCGCTGGTCACCATGGCGTCCGCGCCGGCCGCCAGGGCGTGCGGCGGCAGCCCCGGGTGGAAGCCCAGGTGCGCGGCCCAGGCCGCGTCGACCAGCAGCGGCACCCCGGCCTCGTGCGCGGCCGACGCGTGCCCGGCCAGGTCGCCGGTGGTGCCCACGTAGGACGGGTCGCCGAGGAACACCGCGCAGGCGTCCGGGCAGCGGGCCAGTGCGTCCCGGACCGCGCCGACCGGCACCGGGCCGGGCAGCCCGGTCGCGGGGTCCACCTCGGGCAGCACCCACATCGGGTCCAGGCCGGCCAGCACGATGCCGAGCAGCAGCGAGCGGTGCAGCGCCCGGGTGACCACGATCGGCTGGCCCGGCTCGCCCGCGGCCAGGGCGAGGGCCTGGTTGCCGTGCGTCGAGCCGGCCACCGAGAACCGGCACCAGTCGGCGCCCCACAGCCGCGCGGCCCGTGCCTCCGCCTCGGTGAGGAGCTCGTCCGCGTGCTTGATCGTGTCGAGCCCGCCGTAGAGCGGCGCGTCTCCCGCGGTCACGGCGCCGGTCAGGTCGCGGCGCTGTTTGTGCCCGGGGACGCTCATCGGGGTGAGCTCACCGGCCTCCGCCTGCGCGGTGAACCGCAGCCAGGCGTCGAGCAGCGGCGCGTCGGACCGCAGCCCCCGGGGGTCCCTTGGGTCCGTCATCCAGACTCGGTTACCGGCTGCTGGGGCTGGTGGCGGTAGAAGGGGACGGTCTCCGGGGCGAGCGGGGTGTTGCCCAGGATCAGGTCGGCGGCCTTCTCGGCGGTCATCATGACCGGGGCGTAGATGTTGCCGTTGGTGATGTACGGCATCACCGAGGCGTCCACGATCCGCAACCCGTCCAGCCCGTGCACCCGCATCGTGGCCGGGTCGGTGACCGCGTCCGCGCCGGTGCCCATCCTGGCGGTGCACGACGGGTGCAGCGCGGTCTCGGCGTCGCGGCGGACCCAGTCGAGAATCTGCTCGTCGGTCGCGACCTCCGTCCCCGGGGACAGCTCACCCGCGTTGTACTCGTCGAACGCCGGCTGGTTCAGGATGTCCCGGGTGACCCGGATGGCCTCGGCCCACTCCCGGCGGTCGGTCGGGGTGGACAGGTAGTTGAACCGCAGCGCCGGATGGACCGCGGGGTCGCGCGAGGTGATCCGGACCGAGCCGCGGGAGTCGGAGTACATGGGCCCGACGTGGACCTGGTACCCGTGGCCGCCTGCCGGGGACGAGCCGTCGTAGCGGATCGCGATGGGCAGGAAGTGATACATGAGGTTCGGGTAGGCGACCTCGTCGTTGCTGCGGATGAACCCGCCGCCCTCGAAGTGGTTGGTGGCGCCCGGGCCGCTGCGCAGGAAGAGCCACCTGGCGCCGACCATGGGCCGGTTGCGCCACTTGAGCGCGGGGGCCACCGACACCGGCAGCTTGGACCCGTACTGCACGTACACCTCGAGGTGGTCCTGCAGGTTCTCGCCCACCCCGGGCAGGCCGGCGACCACGTGGATGCCCAGCCCGTCCAGCAGCCCGGCCGGGCCCACGCCGGACAGCTGGAGCAGCTGCGGGGTGTTGATCGCGCCGCCGCACAGGATGATCTCGGTGCCCCGGACCAGCCGGGCCGGTCCCCCTCCTCGGCGCCCACCGCCCTCCTGGTACTCGACGCCCACCGCCCGCTCACCCTCGAAGAGGATCCTGGTGGCGTAGGCGCGGCAGGTCACGTCGAGGTTGGGCCGGTTCATCACGGGGTGCAGGTAGGCCCGGGCCGCGCTGAGCCGGCGCCCGTGGTGGATGTTCCGGTCGAAGGCCGCGAAGCCCTCCTGCCGGTAGCCGTTCACGTCGTCGGTCAGCGGGTACCCGGCCTGCTGCACCGCGGCGAAGAACGCCTGGAACAGCCGGCCGGTGGCCGGCCCGCGCTCCAGCACCAGCGGGCCGCTGCCGCCCCGGTACTCGTCCGCCCCGGCCAGGCAGGTCTCCATCTTCTTGAAGTACGGCAGGCAGTGGGCGTAGTCCCAGTCGGCCATCCCCGGGTCCGCGGCCCAGCGCTCGTAGTCCAGGGGGTTGCCGCGCTGGAAGATCATCCCGTTGATGCTGCTTGACCCGCCGAGCACCTTGCCGCGGGCGTGGTAGACGCGGCGGCCGTTCAGGTCCGGCTCGGGCTCGGACTCGTAACCCCAGTCGTAGAACTTGTTGCCGATCGGGAAGGTCAGCGCGGCCGGCATGTGGATGTACACGTCCCACGGGTAGTCCGGCCGGCCAGCCTCCAGGACGAGCACCCGGGTGCCGGGATCGGCGGACAGGCGGTTGGCGAGGGCGCTGCCTGCCGAGCCTCCGCCGACGATGATGAAGTCGTACTCTGCAGGAGCCATCTGCCCTCCCCGGTCGCGGGCCCGGCCCGGGAACCGCCCGGCGCCAGGATGGCGGCGGTCACGGATGCCAGGGGCGCCCTGGCGGCGAGCCGCACCGGCCGCATCGCACAATAGCCGGATCTCCACCGGGCCTGGCCGTGAAGCGCCCTGCTCGTGAGGAACACAGCGCCGCGGGCTACCCTGCGGACGTGGTGATGACGCGGTGATGCCCGAGAACCAGCCGCCCGCCGGCCCCGGCCGCGAAGCGCACCCGGGCGAGGTTGCCTACCGGCAGGCCCGGTTCCGGCCGCCGCCGGGCGCGACCGACATCCTGGTCATCCGGCACGGCGAGTCCGAGGCCGCGTACATGGACAAGCCGTTCCCGCTAGTGGACGGGCACGCCGACCCGGAACTCTCGGAGAATGGGCGCGAGCAGGCCGAGCGGCTGGCCGGGCGGCTGGCCAAGCAGCCCATCGACGCCATCTACGTGACCTCACTGCGCCGCACGGTACAGACAGCGGCGCCGCTGGCCGGGCGGCTCGGGCTCACCCCGCAGGTGGAGCCGGATCTGCGCGAGGTCCACCTGGGCGAATGGGAAGCGGGCCGGTTCCGCAAGATGGTCGCCGACAATCACCCGATCGCCGAGCGGATGTGGGCTGAGGAACGGTGGGACGTGATCCCCGGCGCCGAGCCCACCGACGCGTTCGAGGCCCGGACCAGCGGCGCCATCAAGCGGATCGCCGCGGTCCATCCCGACCAGCGGGTCGCGGTCGTCGTGCACGGCGGCGTGATCGCCGTGCTGCTCGCCATGGCCACCGGGTCGCGGCCGTTCGCGTTCCTCGGCGCGGACAACGCGTCGATCTCCCGGCTGGTCGTCATGCCCCAGCGCTGGATCCTCCGCCTCTACAACGACACAGCCCACCTGGAGTGACCCTGCCGCCCTGCCCTAGTGGCCACCGGTCTGCTCGAACACCAGTTGCGCCCGGCGCACCCAGTCCTCTTGGCCGGTGACCTTGAGGTAGATCAGGATGACCACGGTGAGCACGAGGACGACAACGAAAGTCATCAGGCCCCAGTACACCGGCCCGGTGCTGGTGAACGGGGAGAAGTAGGACTTCCAGACGACCAGGATGCCCACGGCCGAGGCCACTACCGGGACGACCAGGTGCAGCAGCACGTTGAACTGCGCGCGGCCGGCCGGCCAGCAGCACGGACGCGCCCGCCGCGCCGAGCAGCCGGGCCGTAGCCGCCCCGATCCCGCTGCCCGCGCCCCGTCACCACAACGGCCGCTCCGGCCAGGGCGAGGTCGATGACGTTGCTGGCACCGATGGACGCGGCGGTAGACATGAGGCCCTCCCGGTGGTCGGCGGCTGGTCCGGCCTCGTGGTCTCGTGCCACCGGAGCAGGCCGACAACGGCGGCAGGCTGTCCCGCGGTCCCGGGAACACTGCCCTTCTCTGAGTTGAGCAGATGTTTACGATATGAGCAAACGCTCGCACGGCGGACGTCAGTGGCCGCAGCCTGTGAACAAGCGCGGATCAGGGCAGGTCGCTTACCTGATACGGGTACCGCGCAGGAAAACGGCTGCCGGGTGGCCCAGCACGGCGGGATCGTCGCGCGGGTCATCGTGGTAGCTGACCAGGTCGGCGGGTTCACCTTCCTCGGGTACGGCGAACCCCAGGAACCGGCGTGCGGCCGTGCTGGCCGCCGCCAGTGCCGCCTCCGGCGCCAGCCCGAGCTCGGCGAGCAGCGTGACCTCGCGCGGGATACTCCCGGCCACGTCGGTTCCGGTCATGATCGTCACGCCGAGGCCGGCTGCCCGCGGGAGCAGGTAACGGAGCCGCTCGGTGCGTTCCAGGCGTTGTTTCCGCTGCACAGCGGTTTCTCCGGGGCGGACGCTGGTCGTCGCGCACAGAGTGGGCGTCCACGCCCCGCCGCGCGCCGCCAGCGAGGCGATGTCGGCTTCGTCGAGGGCGGTGCCGTGCTCGACCGAATCGATCCCGGCGGCGATCAGTTCCGTCACGTACCGCGTGGTGGAATGCACCGCGACGCGGGCTCCGGCGCCGTGAACCGCCTCCACCAGGCCCTGGATGTCGGCCAGCGGGTAGGTCGGCGCCGGGTCCGACGGCAGCTCACCCGGATTCAGGTGCGGGAAGTCCGCGATCAGCTTGATCCAGGTTGCCCCCGCCCTGACCTCGGCCAGGGCCGCAGCTACCAGCTCTGCACGGGGAACCGGCACGTGCAGCGCCGGGTAGTACCGGCCCGCGGGGGCGAGGAACCGCCCGCACGCTCGCAGCCCGGCACCTTCAGCGCTCGCGGCAAGCTCGAGGGTGACGCTGCCGGGACTGCCCGTATCCCGGATCGCGGTGACGCCGGCCGTGTGCGCCTGCCGGAGGTTGGCCCGCATCGCCCCGGCGTCCAGCGCCACGGGCTCGCCGTCTGCCCAACCGACGCTGAGATGGCAGTGCGCGTCCACCAGGCCAGGGAGGATGAAACGACCGGGCAGCGGTTCCGTCCCGGCCGCAGGCCGGAGGGTCCAGAGGCCCTGGTCAGTGATTCCCGCGTCTACTGCGCCCCCATCCGGGAGCAGGATCATCCGGGCGCGCCACGCCGTCATGAGCCCTGACTGTAGCGCCAGCCGGCGGCGGGCCTCCGGTGCGCCGGTCAGCGGCGCCAGACCCGCTGACCAGTTACGCCAGTTACGGCGTGCTGCCCCCGGAGTCACCCGGCAGGTTGTCGTGATTGCGCCACTCACCGCCGTGTTCCCGGGCGTACTGGCGCTGCTTATGCGGCGAGTCAGCGTAGTTGGGGTACAAGTCCTCGGCGGTCCGGTGGGACCTGCTGGTAAGCGTTCGGGTGCGGAAACCGACGACCGAGAGGAAGCCCCAGATGGCCAGAACTACTGCTATGAGGAAAAGTACTGTTTCCCACCACGGCATTGTGGATCACCTCGATCCGCGCATCTGCGCTATAACCCTTGACTAGTACCCGGCACGCCCCGTAGTAAACCCGCGCTGGAATGGGCGGCTGGAATGGGCGGCTGGAATGGGCGGCTGGAATGGGCGGGCATCACCGGCGGCCAGCATCGGCCATCACCGGCCCGGAGATCACGTCAGGCGCGCAGTGCAGCCTTGCCGCGCACCACGTGATTGACCAGCTCACCGATCTCCGAGATCGAAATGCGGATCTCGTCCCCCGCCTCCAGCGTGAACGGCAGGTCCGGAACCAGGGACGTGCCCGTGGACAGCAGCGCGCCCGCCGGAAACTCCTCCTCGCGGAACAAGAACGCGGCCAGCTCGGGCACGGTCCGGCGCAGCCCGGCCGTGCTGGCCTGTCCGGTCCACGCGCTCCCGCCGCCCCGGCTGATGGTCATCTCGATAGTGAGCCCGTACGGGTCCGGGACTTCCCAGGCCGGCCGGATCCCCGGCCCGGCCGCGCAGCCGCCCAGGTAGATCTTGGCCTGCGGCAGGTAGAGCGGGTTCTCCCCCTCGATCGACCGGGAGCTCATGTCGTTGCAGATGGTGTAGCCGACCACGTCGCCGTCGGCGTTGAGCACGGCGGCGAGCTCCGGCTCGGGCACGTCCACCTGCGAGTCCGCGCGTGCGCTGACCCGGTCACCGGGACCGGCCACCCGCCACGCGGCCGACTTGAAGAACAGCTCCGGCCGCGGCGCCGAGTACACCCGGTCGTAGATGTCGGCCGAATCCAGGCTCTCCTGGACCCGCGCGTGCATGCTCCGCTCGTAGGTCACCCCGGCGGCCCACACCTCGGTGGCTCCGTCCACGGGCGCCAGCACCTTAATTCTCCGCAACGGATCCTGTCCGTGGCCCGTCCCCCCGGCCCCGTCAGCCAGGACGGTTTCACAGGCACCACGGATCCAGGTGACAGGCCGGCCCAGCAGCTCGGCCATCGTCGCGACCCCCGGGAGGGGCCAGGCCTGATCACCGTCGAGCACCCCGACCTGCGGGGCGCCCTCGCCCGCGCGGTACCTGATCAGCTGCACGGATCTCCCTCCGCCCGGTGCGGCGGACCAACCCGGGCCGCCCTCCGGCAGCGTACGGCGGAGGGTCGCTCACGTCAACGGTTCATCAGACCAACGAATGACTTCATCTGATGAAGTGCTTGACGTCTGGGAAGCGGGAACGTAGCCTCGGGCTGGTCAGCACCCCGGCTGACCTGGAACGCCCGACCAGGAGCGCCCCAGCGGATGGCCCGACCAGGATCGCCCGACCAGGATTGGAAGCGCTGCCCGTGAACGCCGCATACCCCGGCCAGGCCCGGCACGCCCAGGTGGTGCATGCGCTGGGGGCGGCGATCGTGCGCGGTGAGCTCGGCCCGGGCAGCCCGGTTCCCACCGAGGACGAGCTGGTCAGCCGGTTCGAGGTGGGCCGTTCGGCGCTGCGCGAGGGCGTGAAGGTGCTGGCCGGCAAGGGACTGCTGGAGAGCCGCACCAGCGCCGGGACCCGGGTGCGCCCGCGCGAATCGTGGAACCTGCTCGATCCGGACGTACTGCGCTGGCGGTACTCCGAGGACCCCAGCCCGGCGGACATCCGCGCCCTGGCCGACCTGCGGGTCGCACTGGAGCCCGGCGCGGCCCGGCTGGCCGCCGAGTCGGCCAGCGCGGCCCAGCGCGGCGTGATCGCCGCGGCCATGACCACGCTGTGGGCGACGGTCGAGTCGCCGGACGAGTTCATCGCGGCCGACCTGGCCTTCCACCGGGCCGTGTTCGCGGCCTGCGAGAACGACCTGCTGCTGTACATCCACGACGTGGTCAGCGTGGCGCTCGGCGCGATCCGCCCGCTGCACACCCTTTCGGTCGCCCACAACCGCGAGACGCTGCCCACCCATCAGCGGGTGGCCGACGCCATCCAGCGCGGTCACCACCGCAAGGCCGAGGCCGCGATGCGCGAGATCGTCGAGGGCGCCCGCGCCGACCTGATCCGCGAGCAGAACGCGGACCTCGCACGTGAACAGGACGCCGAAGGAGCAGGAACACCATGACCCCCGTCCCCGGTGAGGTGCGGCTGGACGTGCGCGGCCACGTCGCCGAGCTGACTATCGACCGGCCCGCCAAGCTCAACGCGTTCACCCCGCCGATGACCGGGGCGCTGGCCGGCCACGTGGCCCGGCTGAACGACGACCCCGAGATCCGCGTGGTCATCCTGACCGGCACCGGACGGGCGTTCTGCGCCGGCAGCGACATCGCCGGGCTGGACGACTACGCGACCCCGTGGCAGTTCGGGAACCGCCCGGACTACTGCGACGCGATCCGGGCCCTCCGCAAGCCGGTCATCGCCGCGGTGAACGGGTACGCGCTCGGCGGCGGCCTGGAACTGGCCCTGGGCTGCGACATCCGGCTCGCCGCCGGGTCGGCCACGTTCGCCGCCCCGGAGATCAAGCTGGGCTGGATCGGCGGCGGCGGGAT
>Ga0208589_1000562_pt1 | contig 17243 bp, 11 predicted proteins | sample NGESurshal092012_2_FD_184486 | JGI IMG/M metagenome (GOLD analysis project Ga0208589, IMG submission 184486) | Arctic peat soil microbial communities from Barrow, Alaska - NGEE Surface sample F53-2 shallow-092012 (SPAdes) | ecosystem: Environmental > Terrestrial > Soil > Wetlands > Peat ... | reverse complement strand
CTCTTCGTTGTATTCGTTATTCGTCTTCATCACCATATTCAAGTGCCTCTTACAGTACTCTGAATTTGCTATTCGTGAGAGAGAGCACTTCTTACCTTTATTGGCACCACTCTGGAGCACCTTCTGACATGTTTCTGCATCGTTTCTCGAGGGCTTAGAAGCAGACCCTATAGTGATAGATAAATCTGCAGAATGAAATGTGTGTACCGCAACATTGTTTATAATATCAATATGATCTTGAAGCTCTGGAATCTCAGATACCAAGTTGGCTATAAAGTTTTGACACAATGTCCAACTGAGTTGGACACCGACATCTTCAAGGGCACTTCTCAACTTACCTATGTCGAAAGGATCCGAAGACGGTGCCATTCTTGCTCGTTTATACTTGTACTAAAATAATCTTGGGAAGAGATAAACTAAGATAATAATCAGTATGCATAATAAGGAGTTGACGATACATGCTCCTCTATTATCCTATGTTGAAAAAGCGTGTACAAAACAATCTTGTTATCAGCTACAGCAACTTAAAGATGATGAACGCCAATCATTCATTACAAGGCATTCTCAAGCTCAAGTATGTCCTGGAGAAGGTGTAGGTATTATAGCATCACAATCTATTGGACAACCAACTACTCAGATAGCTCTTAGTTCATTTCACAGTGCTGGTACTACAGCTATAGAAGTACTCGAGGGAATACCTAGACTAGAATCTATTTTGAATTGTTCGTTCAAACAATCTACATCAACTGTATATGTTACAAGACATGCAAGTCCTTCTGACTTTGTGTATCTAACTATTCCAGATATGGTTTCTTCTTACTACATTGAACATAATTTAAATGCTTGGTGGTACCCAATAGCAGAAAAGTACAATCTATATACAATTCCTACTGTACATAACGAAGGTGTTGTATTTAGGATGTTGATTGATGACAAGAAGATGAAGGATTATAAAATAAGTTTAAAGATGATAAAAGATAGCATCATTGAATCGATAGAAGGAAATAAAAATATACGAATACTTATATCTCCAGAGTTTGAACATACAATAGACATATCAGTACAACGTGCTGTACTGAGCAAGGACATAGAAATGTATGTGTACAGTATAGTCAAATCTATAATATTTCCTATACGGATTTGCGGTATTAAAGGTATAGAACATGCAGTTATCAGCGGCTGTGAAGTAAGAACGAAAGGCTCTAATCTAACAAGTATACTAGGTCTCAGCTTTGTAGATGTTGAAGTTAGTGTATCTGACTCAGCTGAAGATGTTCTTAATTGCTTGGGAATAGAAGCAGCAAGAAAGGTATTAGTAAGAGAGCTATCAACAGTACTCAAGGGAGATATACGTTTTGATAACAAACATATCAACTTACTTGCAGACTTCATGACAAACAAAGGTAAGCTTGTACCCATAAACATATCTGGAATGGTTGAAAGAGGTCACAGCTGTTTAACAAGAGCATCCAATGAACGGACAATAGTAGAGTTAGCTAAAGCAGCATGTAAAGGGATACAAGAACCCATACAAGGTATATCAGATAGCATAATAACAGGCTCTAGATCAAGAATAGGAACAGGTATTGTCGATATAATTCATCATACCTAAAAAAGAGTATTAGTTAGCTTTTGGTGCCTTACTGATTAAAAAGTAGACTAGTCTAATACTTATTACAACATCTACTGACTAAGATCTTTATTGCAACCATAAAGCTTTTGTCACAATGGCTCAATGTGCTAACGTCCAGCAAGTACCGCTGTCCTCCAGTGGTCACAAATGCAGTAATTGTGGAAGTGAGGATTGTGCAGGCTGTTGCTAACTTTGCTTTCAATGGAACTCCTCTATAGCTATCACTAGTAATTACGGTTACTAGTGATAGAAGGAGTTCTATGCACTAAAAAAAAAAGATAAGATCATATATATGTTATTTATTATGATCTTATCTTTTTTTTTTAATATCACAGACAGACAATACTAAAACTAGCTAAACTTATATACAAAGACAGTAAGGAGAAAGGCTTCTTTACTATGAAGTATTATCATGCTTCAGACCTACTCTAATGTTGGCCATAGATAGTTCTTGAACCAATAATTTGAAGCTATAAGGTATATGATGTTCCTTTGTATTCGTTCCTTTACAATTCATACATGGATTGCTAGAGCATATCATACTACAGTCATGGCATATCCATATCTGGCACAAATCAGAAGTGTTCTTTAACTTTTCGAGAAGCACCGATGCTGCTCCATGTGCTATAAGACAATCCTTCTCCATCTCTCCAAACCGTAATCCTCCCTTTCTTGATCTTCCTTCAACTGGTTGCTTTGTTAAACTTTGTATCACACCTTTAGATATGGAGTGAGCCTTGTCTTTGGCTTGGTGTCTAAGAGCATGATAGTAACATATACCAGTCGCAACTCTCGCTTCTATAGGTAATCCTGTAGTACCACAATACATTTTCTCCTTAGAGAAAGTATTTATATCCACTTCAAAGCTTCTATGAGGTTTGTTAAACGCTGTTGCATCTATGCAAACATCTTCTCTAGACTTTGGTTTTAAGAGAAGCATTGGATCTCGAACGCGATTTGAGTCTAGTACATATACTTTACACATTACCATCTCCAGTAGGTGACCTATAGTCATTCTGCTGGGTATTGCATGAGGGTTGATTATAAGATCAGGTACTATTCCGTTGATAGTAAATGGTAAATCTTCTTGTGGGAGAATAGCTCCAATTACACCCTTTTGTGAATGTCGTGATGTAAACTTGTCTCCAACAATAGGAAACCTGTACAACAATATCCTTACTTTGATTATATTGTTTCCTTCAGCAGTTGTATGTTTAGTTACCTTATCAACTCGACCTGATACTAAGTTTCCTAGTACTATCTTTTCTATGCTTTGCTTCTTCTCTGTTGTTATAAGCTTAGCAGCAATTGTATCACCGTCTCTGACTTGTTGTCCTACCAATACGATACCATCATCATCACGTAAGATATCTCCATCTGGAATATACACAAGAGTTTCATTCATGAACTTGTTTTCCACGATCTCGATTATCTCATATTTGATGCTTGAGAACAATCCTCTGTCTAGTGCTGACTTGTTAAACAACAAAGAATCTTCTTGGTTGTATCCAGAGTATGCCAATACAGCAATTATAACATTCACTCCATTATACTCTCTAATCACATCTGATATAGTTGTCGCACATATTGGCTTTTGTGCATATGTTAGAACCTTTGAGTCTGGCATCATCTCGGTCATTGTATGAAGAGCAAGAGGTATTGCTTGCTTGCTCATAGCAGACTGGAATACTATTCTTGATGATTGGTTGAAATTCGCATATGGAGTCATAGATGCAGATAATCCAAACATGAATGATGGATGTACTTCACAATGCGTATGTTGATCACAAATATTATCATCTGTCGTAGCAATGAAGCACTGCATCTGCTCTGTCGCATCTATCATCTCTAGTACACCACTCTTGCACATATCATCAATGGAGGTACTGTTACATGCTGATATGTGTCCATCAGTACATGTTATTAAAGGTCTACTGTATCTGCCTCTAGTTGTCTGAACGTGTATTTCTTTATCAGATGAATAGTATACAGATACAAACATCGATACTCCTCCTGTTCTTCTGTACAACTTTATACTCTTGAATACGTCATCCTTTGATACCTTCGCAACAAACAATCCATTGATGAATAAAGCATCATCTCCCTCAGGTAGTACACCAATATGTTTCAAAACATCATCTGGACTAACGTATGGAGTTATTATGCAGGTTGATGACATGTACTTAACAGCACCAACATCAGGACCCTCTGGTGTTTCACAGGGGCATATATATCCAAGCTGAGTTGGATGTATCTGTCTCATTATAGCACTTGCTCTCTCCTTAGAGCTGATCTCAATCCTTCTAACATGAGACAATGAATCGAGTCTTGACTTTGCTGATAATGCCTGGGATATAGTTCTCTTACTGTCACCTTGAGTATATCCATCCCATACACCTGTCTTAAAGTTACTTTGAATATCTCTTGATATCTTGTTTAATGCACTTACTATAAATGCTTTTTGTCTACTATTGTTCCTTATCTTTTGTCGATCGAGGTTAGTAATCTTTCTCTCTATGTACCTTCTTACGATATCTGCTGGAGTATGTACACACTTAAAGCTTAAGCAATCTCTATCGTCTTCTGCTCTGATCGATAGTATGGTTTCTATAAACCTACATGTCATCAGCGATAGCATGTCCACTTTCTTCTCATCACTCAGAATTGTCAAAAGCTTCTCTGTAGAGTGGCCTGTACTACTATCAGATGTAGTAGCATCCAATTGCGATTCCAAAAGGAATCCTGATACTTGCTTTGGATGATCTGTCCATGATAATATCTTCCACTTTGCATAGGCAACAGACTTCCCAAGAGTCTTCATTACAGTAAATACATTGACAAGATTGTTGTACGATAGAGAAACCTTTAGAACTCCATCGACTATATAGATCTCGCAATGACATTTTGAAAGTTGTAACTCACACTTTTCTTTTAGTACTAGGTATCGAAAGGTATGGTTCCTTTCTTGGCACAAAAGAACTTTTCTTCTTCCTTCAACAATAAACGATCCTCTTACAGTTGTTTCCTTCTCTGATGGTTTGTAACAACAACCAATAGGAACCGGAATAGTAAGTACTATCTTGTCATCTGCAATAATGCTACACTCATATGTACTTAAAGTGTTCATACACTCCTGGTGTCTCTTTTGATTAGAGGAAATGTATACGTTGTCAAAGATATTACGATCATCAACTGTTATTTCTTTGATCATGTTGACCACATCTAGCATCATAGTATCGTATAGCTTAACAATACCAGCATCTGTTCCAATCTCTTTGACAAATGTTGAGAGATCCATCTTGTACCTCTTGAGCACATAGTGTGAAAAAATATAATTGTATGTATAGAACTATCTATAAAAATCTTCAGTTATATGTAGCTAATTATATAATATGTAGATAGTTTACTTTTTTTGATTTTTTGTATGGTATATGTTAGTACTATTTACTACTACAACTATGGCTAGTCAACCCAAGGCTGTGTCCTTTTTATTTTATTCCACAGAGGAACTCATGAGAGTATCCTCTATACAGGTCAATGACAAGAGTGATATAAGCTCTCCTGCCCTGGGAACAGGAGCTTCAGTCTATTGCTCTATATGTTCTGATCCAAAGCGTTGTCCAGGACACATGGGATTCATACAACTCAAAGAACCAATATTCAATCCATTATGTTTGAAAGAAATAATAAGAACTGCAGAGATGATGTGTCCTAAATGTGGATCATTTGATTCCATAGAGAAGATCAAGGGAAGAAAGATATGTTCTACTTGTAAGGATCATGCAAGAACATATACGTTTGATCCTAAGAGGATGTGTCTTGTTGACAAAAAAGAACCAAGCTATACCATACCATCTTCTGTTGTAAAGAAGATGTTCAGTACCTTATCACCCAACCAGATAAATGCCATGGACTATGAATTGTCAAATCCTAAGGACTTCATAATGGATATCATACCTGTTGTTCCCAACTGCATTAGATTATCATCAGGTCCTGATGATAGCCTAGCAAGACTGTATGGTTCAATCCTGGTTAATGCTAATAATCCAGCTGTTGTATATAGAGACTACTGTACAATAGTAGGGAAAGAATCTGTTGTGAACAATGAAGAATCTTTAGTAAACAGAATATCTGGAAAAGAAGGAACTTTCAGAAAGTACGCTCTTGGAAAGAGAAATAAGCATTGTGCAAGAGCTGTAATAACTCCTGATCCCAATATAGATGTTGATGAAGTAGGTATACCTTTGTCTTTCTGTAGTAATATCAAAGTACAAAAAGATGGAGACTATGTTTTACTTAATAGACAACCATCTCTTCAAAGGATGTCTCTCATGGCATTTAGAGCAAGAATAATGCCTGATTCATATACTATAAGGATCAATCCATCTGCTTGTCCTGCATTCAATGCAGACTTTGATGGGGACGAGATGAATATATTTTGTGTATCTTCTTATTCATCTAAAGTAGAGTGCGATACTCTTCTTGCTGTCAACAAGTGCATCTTATCACCTCAGAACTCTATGCCTATAATATATGCAATACAAGATACGGTTACAGGATCCTTCATGATGTATAACATGAACAAGGTACTGAAACGATCAACACTTCATGATTGTATCATGATGTCATGTGTTCATCTTGACAACAACAATATACGTACATCAAGAGATCTCATATCTATGTTTATTCAGACACTAAGTAGCAATATTGGTATAATAATTAAGTCGATTACATCAGATACGATAAGAAGTATAGTAAAAAGTATATTTATAAATAGTGGTGGAGATCGTACCTTAATGTTTTTGGGATCACTGCAAAGGATTGTTAACAGATGGATTCTTGAAGAGGGATTAAGTGTGGGATACGATGATTGTATCAACAGAGTTGGGTCTGTTACTATGCCTAACATAAATACAAATAATAAAGACATAGGTATTGTTCTTAATAATATTAGAAATATAAGCCAGCGAGCAGTAATAGAATCCACCAATGATGATAACCCACTTTTTACAATGATAGAAAGTGGATCTAAAGGGAGCTTTGTTAATCTGGGACAGATATCATCATTGGTAGGTCAACAATGGATAAGAGGAAAGAGACCAGCAAAGGTACTACCAGGTCGTAGAACTCTAGCATGGTGTAGTCCATACGATGATTCGTTTGAAGCTCAAGGATTCGTCAGTAGTTCATACTCACAAGGCCTTAGTCCTGTTGAGTACTTCTTCCACTGTCAAGGAGGTAGAGAAGGGCTTGTTAATACTGGTGTGAATACTTCTGATGCTGGTTATATACAAAGACGTATTTCAAAGTCTATGCAAGATGTGGTTACGCAATACGACGGCACTGTAAGAGATGGAACAAATATTGTACAATTTTGTTACGGACAAGATAACTCAGACAACAGTAGGATATAAAAAAACTTTTTATATTTGCCATTTGTTCTGGCATTCAGAACATTCAAACATTGTAGTCATCCCCTCATCAGCTGATCTCTTCTGAACATCAATGGATATAGTCTTCTTACTTTTGCATCTGGGACAGCTTTCTGCACCTTCTTCTACGATAGTTGTTACTTCTTCTGCTTCTGGGACAAAGAATGTATTGTTATTGATGTCTCTGTAATCATATACATTTGGTATCTCAATACCCTTCTTAACCATACATTCAACATTAAACTCATACCAATCTACCATGTCCTTACTGCTACCTTCTGGATGGGAAGAGTTCATTATATCTATGGCAGATGAATTAGACGAGATAGTACTTGTTCTAAGAAGAGAAATGGACAAGGGAATTATAATATTTCCAACGTTAGATAATGTATTAAGAGCTTTTTATGAAACACCACTAAGCAGCGTAAGAGTTGTAATGCTTGGTCAAGAACCATACAAGGGCATTGGAAAAGCTAATGGACTATCCTTCTCTGTTAGTAAGGGACACCCAGTTCCTCCATCACTAATAAACATATTCAAGGAGATATCCGAAGAGATAAAAGACTTTACTATACCTTCTCATGGTGATCTTACTAAATGGTGTAGCCAAGGTGTATTGTTATTAAACTCAGCACTAACAACTGAGACTGGCTCTTGTAGGAGCCATGATGCTTTATGGCAACGGTTCACAAAGACATGTATGAGACTCTGTTCTGCAAAAGGAGGTGTAATATTTGTTTTATGGGGAAAAACTGCATCTACCTTTGACAAAGAAGTAGATACATCAAGGAATATAATTCTTAAAGCAGCACATCCATCACCATTTAGTGCAACAAAAGGTTTCTTCGGTTGTGGTCACTTCAAAACTATAAACAACATATTGGATGTTCCTATAGATTGGAACTTATGAGTATATCATCGCTTGATGAAGAGGACGCTAGGGTAGTTCCAGATACATTATCATTCTCTATAAAGCACTTTGATATCGGTCCAGAGATGAAGAAAGCTGTTGAAAGGATATTATTATGTATTGAAACTCGTGATATGAATATAACACTTCTTGTTGCTGCAGCAGTTGTATTAGCAAGATCTGGAGAGAAGATAGATACACGATTTTCGAGACTCTGTGATGATGTTATTGGCGATATTGTCGATACTGATCCAAATATATCTGGTTCTAAGTTTTATGATAAGACTATAATCAAAAAGAGCATTCTCAGATACTGCAGATTCATATTATCTAGGTAACATGATTTCCATTATAAAAAATATGATACAGGATAGAGAATATAAATCTGATACTAATACTGTTGAGTCTGATGAGAGAATGGGTCCATATGTGGGACGAGAGAACAACCTTGTGGTGTTATTAGCAAGAAGCTTTGTGAACAAGCATCCCTTTGGAGCAAACATAGATGCCCTTGCAAAGAAAGATATATCAAACTTCACGCTTGATTATTATAAATCTATACAAGAGGACATTATAGAGTTTGCTATTATATTAGTAATACCATCAGGTACCCTTGATGCTTCTATATTCGAGGATGATATATCTGTACATGGTATGACAATATTCACTGAAGAAGAACTCATGTTTAATCCTAGGCATAACACTCTTGCTTCAGAACATTGTCTTGCATCAAGCGATGAGTTACAAGAAATGAAAGAGAAAGGAATAACTCATGATAGTCTACCGAAGATATATGCTAAGGATTGTATGTGTAAGTGGTATGGATTTAAGAAAGGTGATGTAATAAGAATAAATAGAGACTATTGTAATGAAGTTTACTACAGAATAGTAATATAAAAAAAGTGAAAATATCATCTGTACTATGGATCAGTAGTATTTTTTTTTTAAGCTAGAATCGATATGGACTCTTTTAAGATAAGAGAAGTAGTCTTGGTCTGGCCTATTAACAACATAGATGGAAATGTGTTATTTGACACTATATGTGTATTTGAAGATGTTCCTCTCGTTGAGAGATATGTCAACAATTATCGATGGTACAAACATTTTTATCCTACCATGGAAACCGACAATACTATAAAGAGTAATAACGCACTTGTTATTACATTTATGATTCCAATCATGAGAGATGATAACAAAAGAGTACCTGTAAGGGTACTCTTTGACTTTAACTTGGGTATAATGAAGGTAAAGCATATGTCATCATATGCTATTTCTGTTGTCGAGTTTGTTAGTATGATCAGCAGTACAATTTGTACTGACATAACAGATGACATCGAAGTTACAAATATAGAGCTGTCTGCTAATATAACAAAAGGAAAACCAGATCTTGACCTGTTATGTGACATTATAATGAATGACTCTAGACTATCAAGCATATTCTCCTTAAGAGAAAAAGCTATTCCAATATCTATGAAAGTAAAGTTTTGTTTATACACTAAACTTGGAATAGTAACACTCAAAAGAGGAGAAAGCAAGGTTGTTATCATATCAAATATTAAGAAGGAAGAAAATGTTGACATTATTATAGATCAAGTTGTACTTCTACTTAGTGTCTACGATGAAGTAAAAGATGAGTTTATTAAATTATATAATGTTATAATCGAAGAAGAGAAGGTATCTAAACACCGTACACGGACGTTTGCTCTTAAAGAAGAGGTACCAGAGTTATTTGTATCTGGATATGCAAGAGAATGCTCTATTAAACCAATAATAATTACAGAGCAAGAAGAAGAGAAGTACAAATCCGAAGGAAGGTCCACTATGAGATATCCTACAGATGGTCCTCACTCAAGAATATATGTTTGTGACATAGGATTCTTTCCTGGACTTAGAAGAAACAGATTGTCCAATAAAGACATGTTTGAATTCCTTCCTTGTTGTTATGCTACAGATCATCTTAAAAGACCAGAGTCTAATTATTATAAATACATACACAATATATTTGATGCTAATAGGAGTAATAAGAAGATAATGCGATTCAAACCACTACATCCTCTAGAAGATGGTATAACTAGTAAAGCTCCAAAAGAGCTTCAAGAGCTAATGTGTTCTACAGATGTGACAAGAGTGGGTGTTAAGAGAGACAAGTCTTCTATATTATATTGTATGCCATATCGTATCTCAAGAGAAAAGTTAAGTTTTCCTTCTCAAATATGTCTTCAGGAGCTGTGGTACTTAACAGAAGAAGAGATATTACTCAATGCTAGAGACAGTAATATATTCCTCGATCCAACACTTTACTGTAGAGCCTTAGAGTGCATCTTTTCAAGAAATATATATATCTTTGATGTATTCGAAGATACCAGCATAAGAATGTCGATACCATGTACTAAAGGACCATATATTTGGAATCATGAGTATAACAAGTCTATCATTGTTCTGTGCTATAGACACGTACTTCCATATCCGCAATGTGAATTAGTAATAGGTCATTGGAATGATACAATAAGACAATTCAAGAGACAGATTACTATTTGTAAAGAAGTATCAAAGCCTAAGGAATTCATAAAACAAGAGATAAACGATAATGGAAAATGTGTGTCCGTGCTGACTAGAGATGGATGGACTCAATGTCTTTGGAGACCATTAGATGTAGAAAGAGTAAGAATAGATAAAGTATCGCATTCAGCTTTGGTACATACTCAAAGACTTAGAGCTTACTTTATACATGACTTATATCTTATGTGCAAACAATGGAATGTTATTAATATTAGAATCATTAGAGCTAATGTTCTTTTTGTTCCTAAAGTAATGAGAGAATCATTCTCTACAGCATCCGAATTTATAAAGTACTATTCGTCTAGATATCCTTTACTGTTTGGCAATGGTGTCTTAGCAATCACACAAGAGACATATAACAAGTTAGAAAGATGTTATGAAGGTTCAATGATCTTTTCCTTAATATTATCTCCAAAGGAGTTTATCAGAAGAAGAAACAACATGATTACTATTGTACGTAGTCCAGATGATGAACAAATAAGGATTGGTATTGGTAACTGAGTTATGAGATAGTGCACTCGCTTGAGCACCATTATGTTTCTGGTGCGATAGTTATATTTGTTATAAATATGGAAATATCTTGCATGATGTACGATTGGAGAGCAGGAGCAACTAATGAGAGGACTGTACTATATGGCTTTGGAAATCTTATAACTGGAGAATCTGTGACCATCAGAGTACACGACTTTCTACTATACAGTTATGTACCTGTATCTGACATGGGAACAAAGATGCGGGGAAGAATGAACAAGATATGTGAGTACATTGGTCCTAGTAACATCGCTAAGACTACAATATGTACTAAAAAGTTATTAAGATCATATCTTGAGGGTGACAAAATGTTTGTTAAGTACTATTTCTATAAGCGTAGTACACTTGACCACTTTTCTAATCTGATGAAAAAGATGAATATAAGAGTTTATGAGAATGACATAAAAACAGAAGAGATGTTTATTACTGCTGCAAACATAAGCTATTCTGGATGGGTAAAGGCATTATGTGTAAGCATAAATCCTAATATAAGATTGTGCTCTACAGACTTTGAATACACATGTAGTTGGAATTCGATACAAGTAATAGATCAGATGAATGTTCCAAGGCCGCTCATAATGTGTATGGATATCGAAGTGTACTCTTCTAATGCAAGTGCTATGCCAGATCCTTGTATAGAAGAGGATAAGTTGTTTATGATATCTGTGGTATCACAAAGGTATTTGATACCCGATACAACCAAGAAGTATATCTTATATGTTGGACAATGTGATATAGATGTTGTTGGGACAGAAGCAAGAGCGTTCTTAACAGAGAAAGATTTGATAGAAGCATATTTTCTACTTATCAAGGAAGTAAACCCAGATGTCATAATAGGATATAATATATTTATGTTCGATTTCAAATACATTGATACAAGGCTACGAAGAAAGCTTATTAATCTACCTTCAGCTTCTAGAATTGGAGATACTGCTACAGAAAGAATAGACATCAACTGGAGCAGTTCAGCATATGGTTTCAACGACTATGTAGTTCTTGATTTACCAGGACGTACTGTTATAGACGTGTACCAATATGTTACAAAAGAATATAAGCTACAGAGCTATGGTCTCTCTTCTGTGTCAGAGAAGTTTACTGGAAATAAGAAAGTAGATCTGCCTTACAAAGAAGTATTCAACTTATACAAGAAGGGAGATAAAGAGTCTATGGAGACCATTGCAAGATACTGCGTAGTGGATTCTTTGTTAACTATTGCACTGTTTGATAATATGAACATATGGGTTAGTGTAACAGAGATGTCAAATATTGCAAGAACAAGAATTCGTGATCTTTATACTAGAGGTCAACAAATAAGAGTAAAGTCTCAACTATATAAAGAATGTTATGACAAAGATATTGTCTTTGACAAGACAGAATCGTTACTTGAAGAGTTTGAGTACGAAGGAGCTATAGTATCAGATCCTACTCCTGGACTTTATAGATGGTGCTCTTTACTTGATTTCTCAAGTTTATATCCTTCTGTAATAATAAGTCATAACATTTGTTATTCGACATTTGTTAAGAGCCGTCCTGATAAGCCTTGCTTTACCGTACAAGTGTCTAACGAGAAGTGTTATATGTTTGTTAAGGAGCCTCTAGGATTGGTACCATCTCTACTAAAGACATTAATACTAAGAAGAAAAGAAGTTAAGATACAGTCTAGTGCTGCTACAGGGATAGAAAAGATAGTTCTTGAGAGAAGGCAACTTGCTCTAAAGATATCTGCTAATTCTGTATATGGATCATATGGGACTCGCAATTCATCATACCTACAATTTATAGAAGGTGCAGAGTCTACAACAGCAATAGGTAGAGCTATGCTGATGCAAGCATCAAACATTATATCATCTAGATATCCTGTGAATATAATATATGGTGATACAGATTCATGTATGTTTACATCTTATACTAATCAGAGTTATGAGTCGTGCAAGTCTTTAGCCATACGTATATCAGATGAGGTATCAAAAGAGTTCCCTGCCCCTGTAAAACTCGAGTTTGAAAATGTGTTTGAGACTTTCCTTTTAATAACAAAGAAAAGGTATATTGGAATGATAGCTGGAGAGCGCAAGATGATATACAAGGGAGTAGTTGTGTCTAGGAGAGATAGTTGTATATTTTTAAAGAATATGTATTCATCGCTAGTAGAGATGATCATGAACTCAATACCATATGAAAACATAATAGAGTTTATTAGGGCTGAGCTTTTATCACTCGTAAGAGGTTGCGTTCCTTTAAAGAACTTGGTGATTACAAAGACATTAGGAAAGGGATATTCTAGTGCTAGTACTCCTCTATTAGTCTATAGTAATAGACTAAAAGACTTAGGAATAGAAACTAAACCTGGTGATAAACTTGATTTTGTGTTTGTTAAGACCAAAGAGAAATTCAAGCTTCAGGGATATAAAATGTGTCCACCATATTTGGTAGTACCTCACGACTTAGAAGTGGATTACTTATATTATATCGAGACTCATATCTCAAATCCCATTGATCAAATCTTGCACTTGTTAGGACAGAGACCTTTAGTAAAAGAGTTTGCTGGTGCTATCAAGGGTCTGGCTATGGCAGGAATTAGTTCATTCTAGAAAAAAAAAATATTTTTTTTAATGTTTATGTTATAATACTTTAATGAAAGTGCCTAACATATCAAGTTCTTGATTAGCTTCAAGTGAGAACCATCTTACTTTTTTCCTTGAATATGGATAATTGTATATTCTTCTTAGTCTATCGATGTCGAGTTCCTTTTCATTATAGTACTTAGTATTCTCTAACTTACCATGAGCTCGTATCTCAGCAAGAGCTGTCTTAGGTCCCACTCCTTTGATCTTCTTGTTGTAGTCAGTACCCATTAAGATACAGATATCTATCATTTGAAAACGATCTATTCTGAAGTGATCATATATACTTTGTAAAGTTATAACATCTGCATATCCTTCGCGTATGTCAATGTCCTTTATCAGGTATGGACATCCAAATAATAAAGTATCATAGTCACCGCTTAGCACAGCATCAACTTCTCCGTTTTGGCACATATGAGCAGTTGTAGTGTCTGCTTCGTACTCTCCTATTGCACATACATCAAGATATGTAGGAGCATCGAATATGTTGAGTTCTATACATTCGAAGAGTGCATTATAGTACTGCTTTGCATTCTTTTCGTTTGATAGATCTCGTTGAAATATTCTTCTCATTGTTGCTAAGGTTTCCTTTGCTTGCATGCATTTCTTTTTTCGTCTTTCGATCTCTATTTGTTTCTCAGGAAACGTCTTTCCATCAAATACAAACACACAATAGAACTCATCTCTTAAGATATTCATTGCCTTCTTTATCATGTCAATACAATATGAACCATACTCTGCTCTCTCATATGCTTCGTGACTCAGAACATCGTTAGCTTCCTTTAAAGAAAATCTCTTCTCTATACGACGACGTACAGTACATTTAGATATAACAAACATTAATGCGTTAACATCTACAGCAATCTTCATTCGCTGTATCTTGTACAAAGGAATTCTTTGTATTAGAGGTGATAGTAGTGTTGATATTCCAACTGGAGACATGGTAGTTTTTATGCTTTACTTTTTTATCAATCCATAAAAGCAAAAATATCCTTATACTCACTATAGGTAATAGTGATATTATATCAATATAAGTATAATAACGAGATTACTGTATCCGTCAAAATGGCAAAGTCAATAGCTAGAGGTGTGATAAAGGAATATCTTGAGATTAACACTGGACTATCGGGCAAGGACCTTGAGAAGGGTATTAGTATCATTCTTGTATACATGAGATTGGGAATGGTGAAGACAGATGATATAGAATTCGAAAAGAATAAAATAAGAATGATACGAAAGATATATGTCAAGGACAACAATGTTGTTCTTACTGACAAGAAAGGATCTTCCTCACTATGTCCAAATACAAGGCCTATCCTAACAAGGATGGAGACCCGTGCGGAGAAACTGAAAAGGTTGCTAGAGCAGCAGTGACCTGGTTACTCATTTCTATGTGCCTATGGGATTGTTTTTATGTGATATATACATTGTTGTTGTTGTTTGTCGTTATGGGTTCTAAGTTCTTTGAATCGTTTCAAGTTAAGGCTGATGCCTTAAAGAAGTCTACAACTAGATGGGCAGAGGAGTCAGAGCATCCTAACCGTCCTATATCTCCTTTGCCAGCATCTTATATGTATGACGATGCTCAGCCTGATGAGCATAATGTTGGGTCAGATGAAGATCATGCTAGGTCACCAAAGGTGAGATTCTCATCTAGCAATAAGGTTAACTCATCATCTTCATCATCTGTGTTTGCTAACAGACCTATAAGTGCTCTTTTACGACCCACTGGTCAGAAAGAGACAAAGGTCTCTACGTTTAAGCCTGGTACTATTGTTATCAAGCCTAAGACTGTTGAGCAGAATTCGCCTTCTCAGGACTTATCTGCTGTCCTTACAAGACTGTCGTCAATGGAAGGCAAAATAATGTCTCTTATAGAGAATAAGACAGCATCTATCGAAAAGAAGATAGATGCATCTGAAAAGCGCTTGTATGCACTTGAGACACGTACTAGTTCTATACTGAAGTCTGTAGAACGCGTCAGTGCAAGTGTTCATGACCAGATTATGGATGGTATCAAAGTCTCTCGTGGTGATCTGGAACATGTCCTGACTTTGATCAACGATTGTACAAAGGAGAGTAATAATATTGTAACTTCTCATATCAAGCAATTAGGTGAAGAAGTTGCTAATACGATTAGCCATCTTCCATCTGATACTGCAGATGAGGATTTTCAGATTGGTGGCAATGAAGTTGTTGTGATTGTGACTAATAGTCCTTATGATACTATACATAAGGCAAGTGCTGAAGAGTTGATGGCCATAGTAGGTGACAATAACATATACGTGTGTTCATCGATAGATGAGCTTAAGCGTGATCTGAACATGGTACGTGAGGTTGATGTTACAGAAGCACATGATACTGTAGCTGAGGAAGCATAAATGTGCTAATATGTATATATGACATAAAAAAAATATTTTTTTTTAGTACAAGACATGATACAATTTCTATTATAGATAACTAAAACAACATTTTTGTAAGTGATATTTTGTTGTTTACTATGTGTACAATAGTTACATCTTGCTACATATGCTATAGACATTGCGTACGTCGTGTGTCCTAAGTTAGTAGAGTCATGTCGAGTCTTAAGGCAATGAAAGATGCAATAATGCAAGAGCTTCAAGAGAGTATCATGGAGATACTACTTCACATGAAGCAACAAATCTTTAACGACCTGATCGAATACTTCAGTGGTACTAGTAAGATTCCTCAACAGATTACTGCTTCACCTAATCTCATATGTGAAGCAGTACTTTCTACAGGAGTAAACAAGGGATCAAAGTGTCCAAACAAAGCAAAGGACAATACTCCTTTTTGTGGTCGTCATAAGAGAATGGCTATAACCAACAAAGAAGGTGCTGCACAACAACAACGATATTGTAAAGCAATAGTTCACAACAACACACCGCACAAGAAACAATGCGATCATGTTGCAAAGCCAAACTCATCATTCTGTGGTGTTCACAGAAGTTATCGCCCCAATGGTATAAATACAGTTCCTGAAGCATTTGCTACATTGCGCGATAGAGATGAATCTATAATGAACCTTCGCAATGCTCAACCTGATCTTGATAGGTTGAAAGAAGAAGGAGTAGAGATACCTATACCTGTTGATTGTATAGCAGTACCATCGACTCATCCTGATATGTTTGAACGTAATAGGGAAAACCTATCGAGGGAAATAAAACAGGAAGTTGCAGAACTAAGAGTAGTTGTAAAGATGAAGAAAGAAGAAGAGAAGGTGACAAAGAGTCTTCTTGATCAACCTCCTACTGAGGAACAGATTAGGGCAGCTGAAGAATCAGGAATGATTCCTCTTTGGTATAAAGAACGAGATATAAAGTGCAGGATGGTCAATAGGAAGATATATCCTATATTGCCAATTGGTTGTGTCCAAAGTGCATGGAATGCTATACAGACTATGACATCGAAAGAGGAGTATGATTCATTGAAGGAGTACCAAGTTGAGCATCCTCATATTCATGAATGGAAGGATATAATAGCTATTGGTCGTTATTGTGAAGAAAGAGAAGACTACAGAGCTACACCTAATGCTA
>Ga0208589_1000561_pt1 | contig 17269 bp, 12 predicted proteins | sample NGESurshal092012_2_FD_184486 | JGI IMG/M metagenome (GOLD analysis project Ga0208589, IMG submission 184486) | Arctic peat soil microbial communities from Barrow, Alaska - NGEE Surface sample F53-2 shallow-092012 (SPAdes) | ecosystem: Environmental > Terrestrial > Soil > Wetlands > Peat ... | reverse complement strand
GTGCCGTCGCCGTTGGGCTTCGACTTCCTCGCTCCTCAAAACCGCGACCGTCCCTGGTCGCTCCCCGCGTGCGCGCCTGCGGCGCTACGCTCAGCCCGACGGATCCCATTTTGGCAATACCATCCCAAGGCAACGCAGTTGTAAGCAGTTGCACCAAAAATGCTCCAGGGCATATGGCCACGGCATGGCGATCACTCTCCGCCAAATATGCATGTAAACACATGATTGCACTTGATTTACATTTCAAATGGGCTGGTGCTCCCTGCATGGTTTGCTGCAGCAAACAGCGTCGGACCGTCAAGGTGGGTCCGGCTGAGGCAGTGCGCTATTTCCGGCGTTGCGGCCGGCGGGCCTTCTGGACATCAACCCGTCATTGGTTTTCAATCGGTTGGGGCAGACAGCGCCGGGGCGCCTGCGTTGAATCGATCAGGGTATCCCTGGCGCAGGATGGGGATGGTGGGGACAAGTGTTATCTCGCTCGTTCGGCTATTTCTGCGGGTGATCAGCCATGTCGGTATTACAGGAACCGGGCAGCACGGGGACCAGGAGCAACCGCTCTGGCGTTCGGGAATCCCGGCGTCGACAAGGACGATCTGCGGGCCGATGCCCGACTTCTTCTTCATGCCGTGACTTGATTTGCGCGGCTCAATGTTTCTTGGAACTCCGGCACCCCATTCGGTGGGAATCAAGACCATGACGACCCTTCCGGCCACAACAAGCTCGCTGCAGGCTTTCGATGAAGATGCCTGGGACGATCTCCTCAATTACATTGAGGAGCACCGGGTCATTCCGATCATCGGGCCCGACCTGCTGCGCGTGCAGACCGACAGCGGCCTGCGTCCGCTGTACGGTTGGCTGGCCGAGAAGCTGGCCGCGCGTTTGTCGGTGGACATCATCGGACTTCCCCAACCGCTCACCCTCAACGACGTGATGAGTTGTTACCTTGGCCAGCACGGACGCCGCGAGGAAGCCTACACACGGCTGCGGTCGATCATGCGCGAGGTGGAGTTCGAACCATCGCTGGCGTTGCGGCAGCTGGCGCAGATCACCGATTTCGACCTGTTCGTGACCACCACGTTCGACCCCCTGCTCGAAAATGCGATCAATCTCGAACGCTACGGCGGGCAGCCGACGGCCGAAGTCATTGCGTACGCCCCGAATCGTGTCTTGGACCTGCCCGTCGAGCGCAGCCAGCTGCAGCGCACCGTGGTTTACCACCTGCTCGGCCGGATATCGGCTTCGCCGACGTACGTGCTCTCGGACGAGGACATGCTGGAGTTCATCTGCGCGCTGCAGTCCGAACACCTGACGCCGGAGAAGCTTTTCCATGAGCTAGAACACAACCATCTACTGCTGATCGGCAGCGACTTTTCCAACTGGCTGGCCAGGCTGTTCCTGCGCATGACCAAGCGCAAGCGGCTTTCCGATCCGCGCGATGTCACCGAAGTGTTCGCCGATGATCACACCTTGCAGGACGGACGGCTGGTGTCGTTCCTGCAGCAGGTCAGCGTGCGCACTCGTGTCTATGCAGGTGCGGAAGCATTTGTCGCCGAACTGCATGCACGCTGGACCCGTCGCCAGCGCAGCGCAGCGCCGGCGAACGGCGGCTCTGGCAGTGCACCGCAGCGCTTTCTGCCACCTGCGCGCGAGATGCCGGAAAACGCGATTTTCATCAGCTACGCGCGCGATGACCTGCCCGCCGTGCAGCATCTCAAGGCCGGGCTGGACGCCGCCGGGTTCACGACCTGGTTCGACCTCGACCGGCTCGAGGGCGGTGACGATTACGACCGGAAGATCCGCGCCAACATCGGCCGCTGCAGTTTCTTCGTGCCGGTCATTTCGGCGTCGACCCAACACCGGCACGAGGCGTACTTCCGCCGCGAATGGAGTTACGCCGTCGATCGCGCGCGCAACATGGCCGACGGCGCCGTGTTCATCCTGCCCGTCTGTATCGACGACACGCCGGAATCCGAAGCGCTGGTACCGGAACCATTCAAGGCCGTGCATATCCTGCGCATGCCAGGCGGCGAACCGCCGCCGGAGTTCCTGCGTCGGCTGCATGATCTGTTCAGCGGGAGACACGCATGAGCACGACGAATGCCGCTGGCAGCGACGCGGTCACGATCGATCCGGAAAATCCGTGGCTGGGCCTGTTTTCCTACGCCGAGGAATCCCGCGCGTATTTTCACGGTCGCGACGAGGAGACGGCCGAACTGGCGCGCCGCGTCCAGCGCAAGCTGCTGACGGTGCTGTTCGGCCAGTCCGGTCTCGGCAAGACCTCCCTGCTGCGCGCCGGCCTCGTGCCGCGGCTGCGCGCCGAGCATTATTGCCCGGTCTATGTGCGAATCGATTACGCACCCGAATCTCCGGCCCCCTCCGAACAGATCAAGCAGGCGATCTTCCGCGCCACCTCCGCAGCCGGCTACTGGACGCGGCCCGGCAGCGCGATCGAGGGCGAATCGCTGTGGGAGTTCCTGCACCATCGCGGCGACCTGCTGCGCGATGCCGAAGAGCACGTGCTGATGCCGCTGCTGATCTTCGACCAGTTCGAGGAGATCTTCACGCTGGGGCAGGCCGACGATGTCGGCCGACTGCGCGCTAGGCAGTTTCTCGAGGACCTCGCCGATCTCGTCGAGAACCGTCCGCCGGCGGCGCTGGAAGCGCGGCTTGAGAACGACGATGAAGCGGCAGGGAATTTCGATTTCGCGCGTGCCGACTACCGCATCCTGATCGCGCTGCGCGAGGATTACCTGGCGCATCTGGAAGGCGTCAAGAGCATGATGCCTTCGATCACCCAGAACCGGATGCGGCTGGCGCGGATGAATGGCGCGCAGGCGTTGAGCGCGGTGGTCAAGCCGGGCGGCCGGCTGGTATCGCAGGAAGTGGCGGAGTCGATCGTGCGTTTCGTCGCCGGCGGCTCGGAACTGGGCAACGCGGAGATCGAGCCGTCGCTGTTGAGCCTGGTTTGCCGCGAACTCAACACGGTGCGGCAGACGCAGGGGCGCAAGGAGATTTCCGCCGACCTGCTGGCAGGGTCGCGCGATACGATCCTCAGTGAATTCTACGAACGCACGCTGGCCGACCAGCCTGCCGGTGTGCGCCGGGTCATCGAAAACGAATTGTTGACCGAGTCCGGCTATCGCGAGAGCCTGGCCGAAGAGCGCGTGATCAAGGCGCTCAATGCCGCGGGCGCCGCACCGGATGCGCTGGCGACGCTGGTCAACCGGCGTCTGCTGCGCATCGAGGAACGCCTCGACATGCGCCGGGTGGAACTCACCCATGATGTGTTGTGCAGTGTGGTGCTCTCCAGTCGCAAGCTGCGGCACGAGCGCGAAGCGCGCGACGAAGCGCAGCGCCAGCTTGCCGCGCAACAGGAGCGCGAGGCAGCCACGCACCGCGCGCTGCTGCGCGCGCGCACGGTTGCAAGCGTGTGCGTCGTGTTGATGGTGATCGCCGTCGCGGGTGCGGCGTTCGGCTGGGTCGCCATGCATCGCGCGCGCGCGGCCGAAGCCGAAGCGCAGAAGTCGCGCAGCGATGCCGAGAAACTGGTCAGCTTCCTGATCGAGGATTTCTACACCGAACTGGAGCCCACCGGCCGGCTGGAGACCCTGGGCAAGCTCGCGCACATGACGGTCGGTTACTACGCCGGCCTGCCGCCGGAACTGGTCACGCCGCAAACGCAGATCAACCAGGCGATGGCGCTGGTACGCGAAGGCGCGGCGCAGAATTCGAGCGGAGATGTGGATGCCGCCTTCAAGAACTTTGGCGAAGCTCAGGCCGTTTTCGAAAAACTCCGCGCTGCCGGAAACCGCAGCGAGCCGGTCACCTATGGGCTTGCCTTGACTTTGTACAATGAGGGCTATAACGCCGCACTGGGTGCTGCCGGCGCAGAACGCGGCACGCTCAGGGATTTGATTCAGGCGGCTGATCTGTTGCGGCCGCTGGTGTACGCACCCGGCAGTTCGCGTCGGGTACGGCAATTGTACGCGGACACCCTGAACCCCCTCAGCCACACCCAACCGATGCAAAAGGCCGTGGCGATGTGCGACGAAGCGCGCAATATCCTGGTCGGTCTCGGCGCACTCGATTTATCGGATCTGAATGCCGCCTCGTCGTACGCCGACACCGCCGATTCCGAAGCGCGGCACCTGCTGTCACTCGGCCGGATCGCCGAGGCGCAAAAGCTCGAACAGCAGGTGTATGAACTGGCCGGGAAGATCCTGGTGCGGCGTCCCAGCGACCTGCACTCGCTGGCCGATCGTTCCTGGGCTGCGGAATTGCTCGCAACATTGGCCGATCGCCAGCACGATGCCGATGCCGCTGCGGACTATGCCAACAGGGCGGCGCAGGCGGGTGAAGACGAGGTGCGCTTCAATCCTTCCGATCTGGGCTCATGGCGACGCTGGACGCTGGGTTTGCGGGAAGTCGCCGACTTGCAACTCGAGCGTGGCGAGGTGACACACGCCATCGCCACGCTGCGCTCGTTGCTGGCGCTGGAGCAGGACCCGCGCAGGCCTTCCAGCCTTGGTCCAACGCTCTGGTATCAATGGATCCCGCTCGCGAGCCTGCAAGCGCAGACCGGCGATGCGGCCGGGGCCGCGCAATCGTTGAAAGCCTTCGCGCGCGTCGTTGGCGAGCTTGTTGCCCAGTTCGCGCCAGACGATCCAAGGCGCCAGCTTTTGGCCAACGCAGAACAGGCAGTAAGCGGTGGCGTGCAATTGTCCGAAGGTGCATCACAGGTCGCCTTGGCCGATGCCACGGCGGAGATCGCCCGCGTTGAGGCGGTCAAGATTCCTGCGGGCAACGTCACTTCCTCGTATCTGAGGGACAACATATTAAACGGCAATCTCGGCAACGCGGCGGAAGCGGCCGTTCGGCTCGGCCGCTATGCGCAAGCCGAGGCACTGGCACGCCGATGGCTGACTGTCCCATCGAACCCGACCTCGGAAGCCGACCCGCAAATCAAGACATCCCGGGCGCAATCCGTTATCGCCCATGCTGTTGCGATGCAAGGCCGCCCCGACGAAGCACAAAAAATTCTGCAACCCGCACTCGCGTATTACCAACAGCAACAGCAAGCCGGCGCGCAGGGCACCACGTTCCGGCATGACTACGCTTATGTGTTGTATGTCAGCGCCATTTCCCGCGCAGCAGATCCGGCAGGCCGTGCGAAGCGCAACGCAGACCTGAACGAAGCGACCAAATTGATCGACGGTGCATCGGCAGAAGCGCAGCAGCTGGCGAACATGCGCGAGGTGACCGGGTTGATAACTGCCGCCCGGATGTCGCAGCGGACGTGAAGAATCGGTAGAGGCCCGCAACTTGTCGAGCCAATGGCGACACGTTTCGGCGCGTCGCGCCCGGGGTCCAATGCACGATCGTGTAAAGCTGCTGTCAGCATGCAGCCTGACCTCCTTCATGCGGTTGCAACGTGGGGTACGTAACGATGGGCTGTCGCGCGACGATGGATCAGAATCGATGGATCAGGATCGCCGCCTTATTCGTTCCCCAACCCCACTGAAGGTCACGCTCATGAAAACCCGCTTCCACAATCGAAAATGGCTGCTCGCCGCCATGACTGCCGCGATCTCGGCGACGACTGCATCCGCTATGGCCGCCGAAAAACCGGTGCATGTGCGCGGAACCATCGCCGATGTGACAGCCACCGGTTTTACCGTGCAGACCGATACCGGAATAAGGACCATCGTGCTGGCGTCCGACACGCGCATTACCGGCGTGGTGCCGAGCAGCCTCGACCAGATCAAGCCGGGCACGTTCATCGGTTCGGCCAATGTGCCACGCGGCAGCGACTCGCGTGCGCTCGAGGTGGTGGTGTTTCCTGAATCCATGAAAGGAACGGGCCTGGGCAACTACGCCTGGGATCTCCCGGCCAAGGGCGGCAGCGCATCGGCGATGACCAACGGCAGTGTGATGTCCTCGGCCATGACGAACGGCACCGTCAAGAAGATGAGCCACGGGATGCGGATGCCATCGGCGATGACGAACGGCACCGTGAAGACTGCTACCGGCAGCGGTGACCGCATGCTTGTGGTCGATTACGGCAAGGGAGAGAAGACGATCGATGTGCCGGCCAACGTGCCGGTAGTGAGCTTCAAGCCTGCCGACAAGAGTGCGATCGTCAAGGGCGCACACGTTTTCGTGGCGGGCAAGCCAGGCAATCCGGTCGATGCCAGGCTCGTGGCGGTCGGCCTCGACGGCACCGTGCCGCCGATGTGATGCCCGTTGGTGCCTTGAGGTAATCCCCGCCAGTCGGTCCCTGCGCGTTTACTGCGAGGCAGGGGCCGACTGCTGAAAGTATCTTGTGCAGGCGGAGAAAGCCGCTCTGATCAGATGCCGCTCTGATCAGATGCCAGTCTTATCAGATGCCGGCGTACCATTCGTAGCCCTGGTCTTCCCAGTAGCCGCCCTTGCCGTCGCCGATCGCGTTGAAGGAGTGGACCAGCTCGATGCGACTCAGATATTTCGCCTGCTTGTAGCCAAGCTGTCGGCCGATGCGCAGGCGCAGTGGCGCACCGTTTGGTACCGGCAGCGGCTTGTCGTTCAACGCGAACGCCAGCAGGGTCTGCGGGTGCCTTGCCTCGCCGAGGCCCACACTCTCGTAATAGGGCGTACCCATGTCCATCTCGTCGAAGCAATGGAAGACCACGAAGCGTGCCTGCGGATCGACGCCGACGTGGTCGAGCACGGCGGACAGCAACGTGCCCTGCCACTTGCCGATGACGCTCCAGCCCTCGACGCAATCGTGCCGGGTGATCTGCGTACGCGTGTCCAGCTTCCTGAGGTCGTCGATCGACAGCATGCTCGGTCGGCTGACCATGCCGTCCACCTGCAGCTTGTAGTCGCGGAACTGGTTCGCCAGCAGCGCCTGGTAGGCCGGCGTGCTGGGCATCGTGGTGCCGTTGGGACGGAACACGGCGGAGATGTCGGCCTCGGAATATTCCTTCGCCATGCTGCTGGAAGGCGCCAGCAAAGCCTGCACGCGGCGGTTCAATCCCTCGGCACTGCCCAGCACCTTGGGCCCCCAGCTGCTTTGCGAGATGCGGTCGCAGCCGGCGACAAGGATGGCCGCCGTACCCATGATGGCCATGCGCAGGAACGATCGACGATCAGTCATGGGAGCGCTCCTCGGCAGTGGCCGTCTCGATGATCTCGTCCGGTTGGGCAGCGTCGATCCTGCCGGTATCCACCCTGTCGGCATCAACCTTGTAGTAACCGGTGATCATGCCGCGCAGCTGATTGAAGACGCCGCTGATCAGCACCTCGAACACATGGATCAGCACGAACGCGACGAACGCCCAGGCGATGACGAAATGGATGGTCCGCGCCGACTGGCGGCCACCGACAGCCTGGACCAGGGGCGAGAGCACCGCATCCATGCGCGGCGACATCGCCAGGCCCATCAGCACGATGCCGACACCGAAGACGAAGATCACGATCAGGTAGGCGAGTCGCTGCAGGATGTTGTAGCGCAGCGCCTCCGCGCCGTGGGGATGCTTGAAGCGGATGTGGTCGAGGATCGAATGGCCGATGCCGCGCCAGTCGCTCCATGTGGGCCAAAGGTCGCGTTGCAGGTGTCGTCTGGCGAGGGAATAGCCGACGTAGCAAAGCCCGTTGAGCACGAATACCCAGGCGAAGAAGAAGTGCCAGCGCCGTCCCATCGCCAGCCAGCCCGGGCCCGGCACGGTGAGCCAGGATGGAAAGCCGCGCGCGCCGGGCGCGCCATCGCTGCCCTTGGAAACACCCAGCACGCCGGTGGTGGTGAATTCGTGGTGGCCAATCTGCGTGGTGCCGACGAGGTTTCCCGCGGGATCCTGATGGGCGCCCAGCGTGAGGAGTTCCTTGCCGGGATCGGATCGATTGCCCCAATAAAGACTCGGATCCGCGTTGAAGATCTGCAGCCCGCTGAACAACATCAGCGACAGTGCGATTACGTTGATCCAGTGCATGATCCGGATCGGCAGGGTATGCCGATAGACCAGCCGGCGGAATGAAGTCGGCGACTCGGGCGCCGGCGCGTCCACGTCGATGACAGCTGCGCTTTCGGTATTCACGACCATGCACTCCGGCGAAGCAGGGCCAACAGATCGGTTATCGGCGCAGTGTACTCGCGCTCGGGAATTGCCATGATAATCCTCCGTCCAGGTCACGAGGCAGCATTCCGTCCGCCACTCGAGAAGAGTTCAATAGCTGAATCGATCTGCTCAACCTTCATTTCGCTGCAATGGTGCTCGAGGTTACCCGGCAACCGCATGAAGTTCGGACGATGACGAATCTGGCGTCGTATGGACGGTTGTCGACCACTCCAATTCGCCGATCAAGCATCGCCTCGACACGCAGGCAGTCGGCTTTGAACAACACCAATCCGGCCGTATCGCTCAGCGGACCCCAACCTCACACCAGAACCCCGGCAGTCGAGTAGACTGCTGCTTCCGGGGCTTCCATCAAGCCACTCGGTGGTGGGGAAAAATTACCATGGGCACCGAAAAAATGGTCCTGGTCGTCGATGACGATCAGGCAGTGCTGGAAACCATGCAGATACTGCTGGAAGGCCACGGCGGCTTTCACGTGCATTGCGCGAAAGGCTCGCTGGGCGCCAACGCCTGTTTCTCGGCGCACGCACACCTCGATGCGATCATCGCGGATGTGCTCCTGGCCGGCGAGACTACCGGCATCGACCTCTGCAATCTCGGCCGGCGTCTTCACCCCCAGGTGGGCCTGGTCGTCATTTCCGCCGACCCGCATGTCGAAATGGAAGGCTTGCCGAAGAACAGTGTCTATCTACGTAAACCCTTCGGTGGCAATGAGCTGTTCGCTGCGATCGAGCAGGCACAAGTACTCGCCCAGCCGACCTAGCGACCATGTTGGATACTTCCCGAATCAATCTCAGCCGATGAATATTCGGGCCGTAATAGCGAAAAGCAGAGCAGGGGGCATGACCAGCATGCCGACCTTGAAAAATGTCCAAAAACCAACGTCCTGACCTTCGCGGCGTATGGCCGTAAGCCAAAGGATGGTGGCAAGCGATCCGGTAATGGACAGATTGGGGCCGAGATCCACGCCGATAAGCAAGGCATCGATTACACGTTGCGGTGATCGGGCCAATGCGACGGTGGAACTGGCGATGAGGCCCGCCGGCAAGTTATTCAGCACGTTGCTGATTATCGCGATGGTGACACCGGAGAGGGCTGCTGTACCTATTTCCGCGTGTTTCGCTCCATTGTTCACGATGGCGGCGAGCATCCTGATGACCCCGGTACGATTGAGCATCTCGACGAGTACGAACAATCCCGCTACGAGCGGCAGCACCCCCCATGAGATGTCCTTGAGCAACGGCCACGGGGATGTGCCGCGCCTGATTTGCAAGACTGCGGTGGTGAGCACGCCGAGAATCGCGGTCGGCAAACCGAGCTGGACGTCCAATGCCGAAACCACCAGCAATGAGACGGCGGTTATGCCGATGCCGCCAAGCGCCACGCGACCGCTGACACTGAGTGGCTCGTGTGGCAGATTTTCGTTGCAACGCCCTTCGAGCTGACGACGCTGGGTCCAACGCAAGACCGCATAAGTGACAACGATCGAGAGCAGCGAAGGCAACGCGAAACGTGCGAGCCACGCACTGAGAGCTGGGATGTGATTGCCATAAAGAACAAGATTGGCGGGGTTGGAAATCGGCAATACAAAGCTTGCGGCGTTGGCGATAAAGGCACACACGAACACCAATGGCAATGCGCGCGCATCGGCCTTCCTGGCGACAGCAAAGACTGCCGGCGTCAGAACCACAGCGGTGGCATCGTTGGACAGGAAGGTGGTCACCACGGTGCCCACGATGTAAACCAGCAAAAACAATCTCCGTGGAGATGCTCGCGCATGATTCACTGCCAAGGCCGCGACCCAGTCGAATAGTCCTTCGCGACGGCCGGCTTCCGACAGCAGCATCATGCCGATCAGAAAAAGATAGACATCCATACCCTTCCAGACAGCGCCCAAAGCATCGCTGACCGGCAACAACCCGAGCAATACAATCAGTAAAGCACCGGATGCGGCCCATACCGCCTCAGGCCATTTGAACGGCCGAAAGATCACGCCGGCGACAGAAAGTGCGCAGATGCCCCAGGCAAGAAGGTTGTGACTCACGGCAGATATCGCCTGTGGCTGGGGAAATGTTTTCTAGCTCGTCGCAACGGCCAAGTGACTGTCAGCCGGGCAGCCACAAGCAGGCTTCAGCAAACGGGCGAAGCCGAGCCAGAGCGCCAGGGAGCCCAGCGATATGGCCCCCAGCAACAGAAAAGCCGTGCGATAGCCGAACATTTGCGCGATCACGCCGCCAAGCAAAGGGCTCAATGAGGCGCCGATCCCCTGCACCGTCATGACGGCGCCCTGGCCGACATTCACGTGCCCGGTACCCTGCATGAGTCGAGCGACCAGCGCGGGCACTGCGACGCTTTGCAGACCCGCCCCGACGCCATCGAGCGCCTCGACCGGCCACCCCCCCCAGTTCTTGATCACCAACGCGGCGATCAGGCCACGCAATGGCAATGCGAGAAAGCTCAGCAGGATCACCCACCAGTGACCGCGCGTGCGCATCATGCGTATCGCCAGCATCGATACGCCGACCATCACCAGTTGGGCAATGACAATGGTTTGCGCGGTGAAGATCGCCGGGTTGCCCTGGTGCGCCGCCACCACCGCGAGGCCATACAGCGGCAACATGGCGGCATTTCCCAGGTGAAACAGCATGAGCGAGCCGGCAAGGATCAGCAGGGGGCGACAGGTCAGCAGCACACGAAAGCCGGAAGCTTTTTCATCCTCGTTGTCGCCTTTTTCCAGCCCGCGCGCAACGCGGTCGTTGATCGACTTGCGCGGGATCAGCAGCACACTGATGATGGAAAACACGCCAAACAGCATCGCCAGCAGAAACACCGCGCCAAAGCCGAATTTCCAGCCGAGGAATCCGGACACACCGGCGCCGACGACATTGCCCGCGTGGTTGGCAATCTGGTTGTGCCCGAATTGCCGGTCGAAACCGGCCTGGCGCACCATACCGAGCGTGATGCCGGCCAGCGCCGGGCCGAGTGCGGCGCCCGCGATGGCGGTGGCGACCTGGGACGCGGACACCATGCCAAAGGAGGGCGAAATCCACACCAAGGCCGAGGCCAGCACGGTGAAGATGCTGGCGATCACGACCAAGGCGCGCTTGCGGTGGGTGGTATCCACCAGTGCGCCTGCCGGTGCAGTGGCGAGCATGCCGGCGATGCCGCCGATGGTGAGGACGGATCCGATGGCTCCCATTCCCCAGCCTTTGGCTTGCAGGAACACGCCGAGAAACGGACCGATGCCCGCCTGCACATCGGCCATGAAAAAGTTCAGCGCTAACAGTGCGCGGCGACCCGGAACCTTGGTGGAGCTATGACTGCCCATCACGTTGATCTGTGTTCACTCGAACCAAAGGCGCCGTTGAGCACGCCATGCCATGACCAAGGTTATGCCGGATGGGCATCCGTGCCCGGCAATGTTTCGAGGTGCGCGACGGCTTGCGAGCGGGCATGGTCATGGCACCTCGATGCGAGCTTCATTCACTGTGACTGTGGTGTGTGGCGTCGCTATCTTCGAGTGCTGACCGTCATGCTCAAGTCAGTGATGGCGATCGTGATCCTTGGGCGCGTGCTCCTTCTTCGGCTTCTTCGGTCCATGCCCGGGGTGTTTGGCCACTTCGGTGAGAGTGGATGGCTCCTTGCCCATTGCCTCGGCGTCGATGACGGTGCCATGCGCTTTAGTGGATGACACGCCGCGTACGCTCAGCGGCCCACCGACCATCAGCAAGTCCTCGAACGATTCGGCGACATGCGGCGGAAAGCGCACCACGACCCCATCGTCCAGCAACACGCCATGCGCCTGACCCTTGGGGCCATGCAGCAGGCGCTGAATCGTACCGCTGTGCATGGCCGGCTTGCCGTGCTTTTCCGGTGGGTGAGATGGTTTCTCCGGCTTGTCGTGCCTGGGGCCGGGACCTTTGTCGACAATGCGTTTGCCTTTGGCCGGGTCAATGGCCACGGCGACGATGACGCCACCATCGCGCGCTTTTACACCGTGCACCGCGAGCTTCGCACCTGGCGCGAGTGCAGCCAGCAGTTGCGTGGACAGGTGGGGCGGCGTGTGGATCTCGGTGCCATCGGTCAGCAGCAAGCCATCGATGTCGGCCTTCGGGTTGAGCACGAAGCGGTCGAGGGTGCCGACGGTTTTCGGCAGGTAATCGGGATCGAGCCAATGCATGCGGTTAACTCCTTGGGTGTGGGGAGGAACTGGTGAAGGAAATGAGTAGACAAAAGAACGGATGAAGGAAATGAGTAGCCGGAAGCGTTCAGCGGCGCACTGCCGGTGGGACGGGCTGCATGGCATTCGCTGGCGGCGGAGGCGGCGGCAGTGCGTGACGCGGTGCGTGCGGCGGCGGGGGTGGCGGGGGCGGTGGCATCATCGCGGCCCAGCGCGCCATGCCTTGGTCGCCAAGGATGTTGCGCAGGTTGCGACAGGTCGCGGCATCCATGTCGCGACGTTGTTGATCGAGACGTTGCGCCTGCGCCGCTTGCTGCACGAACACCTGTCTTACCTTGGTTGACTGCGTACCGCTCAGACCCAGCGTGTTGGTGTATGCGGCATCGGTGGCGGGCATGGGTGGCGGGGGTGGTGCCATCGGCACCGCACCTACGCAGCCCGGAGGCAATGGCGGCAGGGTACCGGCAAGGGGAGTGGGCGCCATTCTCGCAGCAGGCGGTGGCGGTGGAACGTCTTGAGCGAAGGCACTGCCGGCTACGGTCATTGCGATCAGTGCCGAAAGGATTCGGATTTGCATGAGCATGCTCCAGTCTGTCGCCGGCCAATCCGGCATGTCCCACGATGACCTCCCAATTCGCAGGAATTGTGCAGGGAATGAGGACGCATCTCCGCGAGCTGCGGGTTATCCTGCGCAGTAGATGAATACGCCTGCACCCACTCCGACACCTCTTCGCCTCCGCGTGGTGCACAAGCTGTTTCTGCTGCTGGCGCTCGCTATAGTGCTGACACTGGGCACGCTGGGAGGCATCACCATCCTCAACCTGCGCAGTGGCTTTGTCGCCTACGTCAACACCCTCGATCTTGCGCGGCTGGCGCCGCTGGCGCAGACACTCGATGAACGGGCGGACGCGACGAAGGATTTTGTCGGACTGCGCGATCGCGCGACCTGGGATGCGCTGCTGCACGAGACACTGGATCCGAAGCGGGTGCGGGGCCCGACAGCTCCAGCGCGATCTCCACCACCTCCGGCTCCACCACTTCAGCCCCCACCACCTCCGCCTCCACCTCCACCGCCTCCCACGCCGGATGGTGCCAACGCACCGGCTCCGCCGTTGCCGCTGCCACCACGCGTTTCGCTGCTCGATGTGCGGCATCGACTGATCGCTGGATCGCAACCGACAAGCGCCACGCTGCAGCGCCCGCTGCTGCACGACGGCGTGGTGGTCGGGTGGCTCGCGTTGCGTCCACTGACGCATCCGGTCGATAGCCGCGATACCGATTTTCTTTCCGCGCAGATACACGACATGACCTTGCTGGCGGCGTTGTTGATCCTGCTGGCGCTTGGCGTGGCGTGGATTTTCGCGCGTCATCTGCTGGCGCCGTTGAGCGATGTCGAACACGCCGCCGAGCAACTGGCCAACGGCTGCTATCGCCTGCATCTGGATACGTCGCGCCGCGACGAACTGGGCGATCTGGTCGGGCATATCAATCGGCTCAGCATGGCGTTGCAGGCGCACGAGGCTGCGCGTCGGCGCTGGATCGCGGATATCTCGCACGAGTTGCGCACGCCACTGTCGATCGTGCGTGGCGAGATCGAGGCGATGCAGGATGGCGTGCGTGCGGTCGATGCCCAGGGTCTGCAATCGCTGCATGAGGAGGTGATGCGGCTGGATCGACTCGTCGATGACCTGCATCAGCTGTCCATGGCGGATCTCGGCACGCTCAGCTACCGCCCGCAGGTGCTCGACATGGCCGGGCTGCTGCGCGAAGCCTGCGCGCGCTTCGAGGTCACGGCCCGAGATGCCGGACTCGCACTGGAGCATGACCTGTCGCCTGCACGGGTAAGCGTTGACTCGGACCGCATGTGTCAGTTGATCGACAACGTGCTGGACAACAGCCTGCGCTACAGCGATCGCGGTGGCCGCGTGCGCATTGGCCTGGCCTCGGCGGGTGGGCGCGCGTGCATCACCTTCGACGACACGCCGCCCGATGTCGATCGCGATTCGATCACTCACCTGTTCGAGCCGCTTTACCGCGGCGAGGCTTCGCGCAATCGCGGACTTGGCGGCAGCGGACTCGGTCTTGCGATCGCGCAGCGCATCGCCATCGCCCACGCTGGCGAGCTGCGTGCGCAGTCGTCGCCCCTCGGTGGCCTGCGCATCGAATTGATCCTGCCTCTGGCGGAGTCCTGAGATGACGGCCGCACAACGCATCCTGATTGCCGAGGACGAACCCAAGATCGCGGCACTGCTCGGGGAATACCTCGAGAATGCCGGTTACATCGCGTTGCCTGTGAGCGATGGCAACCGTGTGCTGGATGCGATCGGCGAATTGCATCCAGATCTTCTGCTGCTCGACGTGATGCTGCCGGGCAAGGACGGCTTGCAGATCCTGCGCGAATTGCGTGGGCACAGCGCCTTGCCGGTGATCATGCTGACGGCGCGGGTCGAGGAGATCGATCGCCTGCTCGGTCTGGAATTCGGTGCGGACGACTATGTGTGCAAACCGTTCAGTCCGCGCGAGGTGGTGGCGCGCATCCGCGCATTGCTGCGCCGTAGCAGCGCTTCACCGGCATCCCATCCTTTTGTCGTCGACGAGCACGCGCAACGGATTCATGCCGGTGGCAAACCGCTGCCGCTGACCACGACCGAATACCGCTTGCTGCATGCGCTGATTGCGCATCCGGGCCGGGTGTATTCCCGTGATCAATTACTGGATCTGATGCACGATGACTTGCGCGACGTCACTGATCGCGTGGTGGACAGTCACATCAGGAACCTTCGCCGCAAGCTCGACGATCTGCTTCCTGGCGCAGCTTTCATTCATTCCGTGTATGGCGCCGGATACCGCTTCGAGCCGCCGGATGCCACGTCGGCCTGAGCGCACCGTCATGCCGGCCGCTCGGGAGCGCGGGCAGATCGCCTGATTCGTGGTGTGCCGACTCACCGTCAGTTGCCACGCTTACTTTCCCCAGGTTGCGAACATCACGATCGCGGCGGCAGCCATCGCCGCGGTGGCGAGCCAGCCGAAGATCTTCAGGGGCCAGGGCATGGTGAACTTTCCCATCACTCTGGATTGGGAGCCCATCAGCATCATGACGATCATCAAGGGTACGGCAGCTACGCCGTTGATCACGGCGCTCCAGTACAGCGCCTTGATCGGATCCAGCGGCGTCAGATTTAACACGATGCCGGCGAGGCTGGCCACAATCAGCACGCCATAGAAGAATTTCGCCTTGAGCGGCTTGTGTTCCAGTCCACTGCGCTGACCGAACGCACCGGATGCCGCATACGCCGTGGCGCCGGCCAACACTGGGACGGCAAGGAGCCCGGTACCGATGATGCCGGCCGCAAACAACGCGAAGGCCAGCTTGCCGGCCAGCGGGCGCAGCGCTTCGGCCGCCTCGGAGGAGGACTGGATATCGGTCTTGCCGTGGGCGTGCAGCACCACGGCGGCGGTCAGGATGATGAAAAACGCGATCAGGTTGGAAAAAACCATGCCCACCGCCGTGTCGATGCCAATCCGGCGCAGCGCATTCGGGGCCTGCAGCGGCGCTCTTCGCAGCGATTTCCGCAGCTTGTTCGAATGGATTTCTTCCACTTCCTGCGATGCCTGCCAGCAGAACAGATAGGGACTGATCGTGGTGCCGAGCAGGGCCACCAGTCCGACCGCGTATTTGGCATTCCAGGTAATCGGCGGCACGACGAGGCTCTTGAGTACAGCCAGCCATGGCACATGGATCACCATGACGGTTGCCACGTAGGCGAACAGGCTGAACGTCAGCAGCTTGAGGAACGGCGAATAACGCGAGAACGGAACGAATATCTGCAGCAGGAGCGACACCAGCGCAAACACCGCCGCGTAGACCAGCGCCGGGCCGCCGATCAACAGTTTCAGCGCCGCGCCCATGGCGCCGATGTCCGCTGCAAGATTGATGACGTTCGCCACGATGATGGACAAGACCAGCCCATACACCAGCGTCCTGGGGTAGTACTTGCGGACGCCGTCCATCAACCCCTGACCCGTGACCCGCCCGATCCCGGCGCTGATGCCCTGGATCGCAATCATCAGCGGCATGGTCAGCAGGATGCACCACAGCATGCCATAGCCGAATGCCGCGCCCACCTGCGAATAAGTCGCGATGCCGCTGGGATCGTCGTCGGCCGCACCGGTAATCAGTCCCGCGCCCAAACGCCCCCACAAGGGTCTCGACTGGCCATCTTCGGTGTCCACTTGCTTGGCCATGCTGGTGCTCCCGGTGCGCGTTGTGCGCAAGCCCCGGGCCGAGCATGGCACACGAAGCCATGACATCCGGATGACGGCGCCGCCGGTGACGCCCGAACGACTGAAATCCTGGCTACACGACGTCGCCGGAGGCTTTTGCGCCAGCTTTCTGCAATCCGCTGTTTTCGTTGCTGGCCGAGCGCTTCAGCAACCACGCCAGTACCGGCGGCGTGGCCATCGCGGTGAGCAGCGACATCGCCACGATGATGGCGTAGATGCGGTTGCTGAAGACTCCGGCGGCCAGGCCAAGGCTGGCGATCACCACGCCCACTTCGCCGCGCGGCACCATGCCGAAGCCGATGATGGTGGCGCTGCGCTTGCCCAGCGACAGCGAGCCGAGCCAGCCGCCGATCAATTTGGAGACGATCGCGATGACGGTGACCACGGCGAGCATCAGCAGCGCATCCGCGCTGGCCAGTTCGCGCAGGTCGATCTTGCTGCCGGTGACCACGAAGAAGAACGGCGTGAGCAACGCGAGCAGCGGCACGGTCTGCTGCTCCAGCGTGTGTTGCTGGCGGGTTTCCGAGGCGATCATGCCGGCCAGGAACGCACCGATGATCGCGGCCAGGCCGAATTCGGTGGCGAGGAACGCGAGACCGAGACAGATCGCCAGCGTCAAGGTCAGGGGTGACATCGGGTTGATCGGTCGGTCCAGCCAGCCGGCACGGCGGCGCATCACGCGCGTGCCGACCCA
>Ga0208589_1000560_pt1 | contig 17289 bp, 17 predicted proteins | sample NGESurshal092012_2_FD_184486 | JGI IMG/M metagenome (GOLD analysis project Ga0208589, IMG submission 184486) | Arctic peat soil microbial communities from Barrow, Alaska - NGEE Surface sample F53-2 shallow-092012 (SPAdes) | ecosystem: Environmental > Terrestrial > Soil > Wetlands > Peat ... | reverse complement strand
CGAGAAGAAGCGCCCGTCGGTAACGCCCGGAAGCAACATCGGGATCGGTTTCGCAGATGGATCGAGCTCGCGCAAGGCGCTGGCGAGCGTGTCGAACAGCGTCATGTCGGGCTCGCCGGCGACCGGATCATGGCGCGCGACGTCGAAGTCGATTTCGACGCCCGCGAGCGCACGCAGCTCGGCGAACAGATCCTCCGGCCGATAGCCCGGCAGCAGGCGGCCGTCGAGCTCGAGCGAGACGGCATCGGGTATCACGTTGATCTTCTCACCGCCGCCGACGATCGTCGCACTGACGGTGTTGTGCAGCAGCGGATCAAAGATCCGCCCGCGTTCGCCGAACGCGTCGAGCAGCCGGTCGGTGAGCGTCGGCACGAGCAGTCCGCGCAGCGGTATCGCAAGCGCTACCGGCACGTCGTCGGCGATCGCACCGATCATCGAGCGCGTGACGGGTGTGACGTGCACCGGTAGGCGGCGGCGGTCGAGGCGATGCAGCAATCGCCCGAGCCTGCCCATCGCGCCACCGCGAATCGGCATCGAGCCGTGCCCGGCCGGCCCGCGAAGCGTCGCGCGCGTCCAGCAGACCTGCTTCTCGGCAACCATGATCGGGTAGAAGCGCCGTCCGGCGACGTCCATCGTGAAGCCGCCGAACTCGCCGATCGAGTAGCGCACGCCATCGAACAGCTCCGGGTGCTCGCGTACGACGAACTCGGCCCCAAGCGGGCTGCCGGCCTCCTCGTCGGCGAGCAGGCAGAGGATCACGTCGCCCGGCGGCTGCGCGCCACTCGCCTTCGCGCGCATGAACGCAGCGAGCAGCATCGCGACGCCGCCCTTCATATCGAGCGCGCCGCGGCCCCACACGTAGCCGTCGGCGAGGTCGCCGGCAAACGGCTCGTGCTGCCACTCCCCGCGCGCCGCGACAACGTCGACGTGCCCTTGCAGCAGCAGCGGCGGGCTGACGCCGCGGCCCTGCAGTCGCGCAATCAAGTTCGGCCGCTCGGGGCGCTCGGCGACGATCCGCACCTCGCAGCCGAGCCCCTCGAGCAATCTCTTGATCCACTCGATGCAAGCGCGCTCATCGCCCGGCGGGTTGCTCGTGTCAAAGCGCAGCAGCTGGCGCAGCAGCTCGACGGGCTGATCCTGAAGCGCCTCGCTACCCATCGCAACAGTGTCGCCGATCTACGGACGCGATCAAAGCCTGCCGAAAGGCCGCCTCATTTCGCCAGGTCGCCGCTTCCCGGCTAGAACGAGCCGACTGGGCGCGTTTGTACGATCCCGCGATGCGACGGGGGTGGCATAACGCAAGCGTTCGCGCGCTGGCGATCGCGGCGATGCTGCTCACAGCGGCGATCTGGATCTTCGGCTCCTCCGCGACCGGCTCCTCGAGCGCCGACGCGTCTGCCGCGGGCGGCCTCGCGAAGACAAGCGGCAAGCCCGACTGCCACAAGAACGCGCCGCCAATCCTGCACGACGGCTTCCCCGAGCCGCCGACCCGTTACAGCCGCAACGGCAAGCTCGATGTCGGCCTGACGGCGTCGCTCGGCAAGGTGACGATCAACGGTAAGCGCGTCACGGCGCTGAACTACGACGGCAGCTTCCCCGGCCCGACGCTCGTGATCTGCGCCGGCGATCACCTGACTGTTCACTTCAAGAACGATCTGACCGAACCGACGAACCTGCACACGCATGGCTTCCACGTCTCGCCTGAAGCGAACCACGACAACGTCTTCCTGCGGATCGACCCGCACCAGAGCTTCACCTACGAATACGACATCCCGCAGGACATGCCGGCGGGCGCCTATTGGTACCACCCGCACCTGCACATGTTCGTCGAGCCGCAGATCTTCGCGGGGCTCGCCGGCGCGATCGTGCAGGAGGGCGGGCTCGACGCGCTGCCGTCGCTGCGCCATGTGCCGCAGCGCTGGATCGTGATCCAGAACACGGAGATCAAGCAGGGCAAGATCGTCCCGGTCGAACAAGCCTCGGAACCGAACTCGCGGCTGTACGTCAACGGCGTCAAAGACCCGACCGCGAAGATCCGCCCCGGCGAACTGCAGCGCTGGCGCATCTTCAACGCCGACGCGGATCGCTTCGTCGTGCTGCGCTTCGCGCACGGGCAGCGCTTCCAGCTGCTCGCCGAGGACGGGCACACGCTCGCGCATCCGCTGAGCGTGAGCACGCTGCAGATCGCGCCCGGCTCAAGGCGCGAGGTGCTCGTGCGCGGCGGCAAGCCCGGGGCGTATCAGCTGAAGGCGATCCCGTTCGAATCCTTCCCGGGCGGCAAGCTAGCGGCCAACGGCGGACCGCAGCCGAACGAAACGCTGCTCACGCTGCGCTCGGCAGGCAAGCCCAGCAACACACCGTTCCCGGCGCACGCGACGCTCACGCATCCGACCGACTTGCGCACGAAGCGTGTCGACCGCAAGCGCACGATCGTCTTCAGCGAAATGACCGAACCGTCGGGCGCGGCGGCGTTCGTACTGAACGGGATGAAGTTCGACCCGAACCGGATCGACGTGACGATGAAGCTCGGCTCCGTCGAGCAGTGGTCACTCGTCAACGAAACGAGCGAATGGCACACGTTCCACATCCACACGAACGACTTCCAGGTCGTCAGCGTCGCGGGCAAGCCCGTGCCGTATGTGCTCGAAGAGGACAACGTCGCGCTGCCGCCGAAGTCGACGACGGTCGTGCTGATGAATCCGATCGACTTCACGGGCAAGTTCGTCTTCCACTGCCACGTGACGTTCCACGAGGACCACGGGATGATGGCCGCCGTACAGGTCGTGCGCGAACCGACTGCAGCGCAGTCGCGAAGCTCGCTGTCGCGCGACGGCGGCCTGGCGATCAGCTCCTCCGCGTATGGCTCCTCGAAGGCACCACCGTCGCCGCGAGCGCTGCTGTTCTTCTGCCACGCGCTCGGCGCGGCTGCGCCGCGCGTGCGCTTCTAGCACTCGCGCGAGGCGCAGACCGACAGCGCGAGCTCGCGGTCAGTGCGACGGCGTGAGCGTCTTTGAGATCAGCGGCGGCAGCCCGCCGGTGCCCTCGACGACGACGCGCAAGCGGCCGCGAGCGCTCGCGCTGAGGCTGAGCGTCGCGTTGCCGAGCGCGTTCAGGTGCGCGCGAGCGACGACGCGCCAAGACGACGCCTTCGGCGAGCGCAGCTCGAGCACGACGCGTGCCGCCGGATGCGCCGCCTCGACGTGCACGAGCGTGAGCTGCCCATGCGCACCACGCGCCTTCGCGAGGCTCACCTGAACTGCCTGCGCTGGACCGAGCGGCCCCGGCGAGGCAGCCGCGCCGGGCGCAAGCACCGTCACGGCGCCCCTCATGCTCGGGTGGATTTCGCATTTGTAGGCGAACGTGCCAGGCGTCGAGAACATCACTTTGAAGCTTTCTCCGACGTTCAAGCGGCCCGAGTTGAATTCACCGCCGAGCGCAGTGACCGTATGTGGCGTGAAGCCTCGATTTGTCCACGTGACGGTCTGACCGGCTTCGACCGTTAGCGCCGGTGGCTGGTAGGCGCGCGAGACGATCGACACGCCGACTTCCGAGCTGGCAGTGCTAGTCGCCGCGAGGCCAAGCGCAAGCGCGGCGCACGCAGCAATCGCCGCAGCGAGTCGCGCCAGTCGCCGGCTCGTGAGATCGCGCATCTTCATCAGAGGCCGGAGCCTACACCGGTTCTCAGCGACGAAAATCGCCCGCGCATAGGCTTCGCGCGATGCAGCCCGTCGAGCTCGCGAGCGGCTTGTGGCGATGGACCGCGCCACACCCAGATTGGAAGCCGAACGCCGTCGCCGGCAGCTCGGCCGACTGGCCAGAGGAAGTCGGCTGCGCGCTTGTCGAGAGCGATCGCGCAGCCGTCTTCATCGACGCGATGCCGGCGCGCGAGCAAGCGGCGTTCTGGAACTGGGCCGATGGGCGCTGCGCCGGCCGCCGCGTGCTCGCGCTGACGACGATCGCGTTTCACCGTCGCGGCCGCGACGAGCTCGTCGCACGCTATGGCGCCGAGACGTCGCGCGCCAAACGCAGCCTTCCGCCCAGCGTCTGTGCGATCCCGATCCGCGGCGCCGGCGAGACGATCTTCTGGCTTCCCGAGCACCGCACGCTCGTCCCCGGCGACCGGATCATCGGCGGCGCACGCGGCGGCTTGCGGATCTGCCCCGACTCGTGGCTTACGTATCTGCCGAGCCGGATCCTCGCCGCGGACCTGCGCGAGCTGCTGCGACCGCTGCTCGAGTTGCCAGTCGAGCGCGTGCTCGTCTCGCATGGCACGCCGGCGCTCGCCGACGGGCATCGCGCGCTTGCTCGCGCACTTCGCTGAGCGCCAGGCTCAGCGTCCGCCGAGCGCCCGATAGCGGGCGAGCATCGCGGCGTGGTCGTCGTGCTCGAACTCCGACGTGCTGAACCAGAGGCCGTTTTCGATCTCCGCGACGTAGCCGGAGATGTAGGAGAACTCGCCCAGTCCGCCCTGTGTGCGGCCCTGGTAGGAAACCGTCAGCGCGATCACACGATCGTCGCAAGCGAGCACCTCGTCGATCGCGAAACGGATGTCTGGCGAGACGGTGAAGACAGACCTGATCAGCGCGCGTGCGCCGGCGACGCCATAGACGTTCTGCGAGTCGTGCGGGCGAAAGTCGGCCATCGTCCAGTCGTCGTCGAACAGCGCGACGAGCCGCTCGACGTCACGAGCGGCGTAGGCGCGGCCGAACTCGCCGAAGAAGCGCAGCGGCGCGAGATCGCCGCGCGCCGCGATCGCCTCACTCAGCCCAGGGACGACCCCCGAAGCCGACGTCTGCTCATCCCGTCCACTGACATGGTCCGAAACGATGGCAACTCCCCCGATGGCGTTCTCCCCTCTGTGAGGGTAGCGCCGCGGGCCGGTCACCGCCACTGCACTCTGGACGGCTATGCCGGGCCGAAGGCCTGCGCTCGCGCACTGCGGTTCGAACAACCGCGGCGTGACCCCGATCAGCCGCGCCCGGCGAGCACGCGGTAGCGCGAGAGCATCGCCATTTCCTCGTCGTACTCGTACTGGTCGACGCTGACCGAGTGACCGTCTTCGACGACGGTGACAAAGCCGCCCAAGAACGCGAACGCGCCGCCGCCTCCGAGTCCGTGCCCGTTGTAAGACGCGCGGAACGCGACGACACGCTCGTCGCAGGCGAGCACTTCATCGATCGCGAAGCGCACATCCGGCGAAACGGCGAACACCGATTCCGTCAGCGCGCGGCACGCCTCGCGCCCGAGCACGTTCTCCCAGCCGAGCGTGCGATGGTCGACCAAGATCCAGCCCTCCGCGAACAGCTCCATGAACGCGCCGAGATCGTGTTCGTTGTAGCGCCTCGCGTACTCTGCGTAGTAGCGCAGCGGCGGCAGCTCGGCCAGCAACGACGACACGCCGATCCGCTCCCCGACGCTCGCGCGCGACGCGTGAAGTACGTCCCGACCGGTGGAACGGCTCGAAGCCATGGCAACTCCCCCTAAGGCGTTGTCCTTCCGCGCAGAGCGTACTCCCCCGGGACACTCCCCACCAGCGGGTGTTTACCAGTGGGGAGTGCCGGGGTCGTGGGGTCGCGGCTTCGCTGCCGAGAACGACCCGGCAGGACAGGCGCGGCTCAGTGATGAGCGTTCTTCGCCGACTTGACGACGGCGTCGTGCAGCACAACGGTCGTCTGCGCGCGCTCGCCGTCAGATGCGACGGCTTGCAGCACGAGGCTGTAGTTGCCGTGCTTGCGCGGCAACATGAACGTGAGCACGTTCGCACCCGACTTCACCTTGCGCGAGCCTTTCGTGAGCTTGCGTCCGCTGTAGCTCAGCTTCGCTGCCGAGGAGACGTTGAAGCGAACGCGTACGCGCTTGCCCGGATGTCCTTTCAGCGAACGCGAGGATGCGCTCAACGTGAAGCGCTTCTTCGCCGCGCCTGAGCCGGCCGCTGCTGAGCCGTTCGCACCGTTAGTGCCGCTCGCGCCATTGGCGCCGGCTGCACCGGCGCTGCCGGCGCCGGTCGGGGTGCCGCTGCCGTTGAAGGCCGAGCTCGGCTGACCTTCCTCGCCGATGACATCGCTCAGCGCCGTCTGCGGGCTGATCGCGCCGCCCGTCGCCGCCGAGAGATCGTTCAACGCCGTGGCGAGTGAGCTTTCGAGCGGAAGGCCGTTGATCAGCGCTTCGACGGCCGAAGCGGCCGGCGTGTTCGCGGCGATCCCGTCGAGCTCTGCCTGCACGGTCGTCGCCGGGACGCCCTGCAGTTTCGCCAGCTGCGCGAGCGTCAAGTTCGACGTCGAGATCGTCGTGCCGTTGACGACAACCGACGCTTCGCCGACGCCGACCTTGACCGTGTCGGAGGCGAGCCCGGGCGCCGGGAAGGCCGAAAGCCCCCCGAGCACCGCTGCCGAGGCGAAGACAGCCCCCAGGTTGCGAATTCTGTTTTCAGGGTGCGTCGTATGCCGTGTTCGGAGCATGGGACCTCCTTGTCGTGTGTGCGCCAGAGCACGTCTGCGCTCCGAGCGAGACGACCGGCGGTGCCACTCGGCTCCGCTTTGATCTGGCCGCCTTCGGGTGCAGAGCTTGAATACCCACCACCAGCCGAGCCCACACGGACTTACGACAGATGTCCAACGCACGCGCCTGCGATGGGCGCAGCAGCGGTGCGTAGGATCTTCGCCGTGAGAGGCATCGCCGCAATGACGTGCATCGGCGCCCTCGCGATGCTCGGCGTCTTTGCCGGCACGAGCAGTAGCGCGACCGCAGGCCGCCCGCCGGCGAGTACGCAGCTCGCCGCGCTGCGCCCACCGATTCACCAGTGGCCGATTCCATTCGGCGCGGCGCGCAAGCGCGAGATGGCTGCCTACTCGCAGGAGCACTACGGCGAAGACACCTACGTCCTCAGCGACCCGAAAGTGATCGTCGAGCACTCCACCGAGACGGCAACTGCAGGCGAGGCGTACAACACGTTCGCGCCGGACGTCCCCGACAGCGAGTTCCACGAGCTGCCGAACACGTGCGCGCACTTCCTCGTCGAGCCGGATGGGCGAATCGATCAGCTCGTGCCGCTCTCGATCCGCTGTCGCCACACGGTCGGACTGAACTGGACGGCGATCGGAATCGAGAACGTCGGCTACTCCGATCGGCAGATCCTCGACGACAGCGCGCAGATCTCGGCGTCGCTGCGGCTGACGCGCTGGCTGCGCTGCACGTACGGGATCGAGCTTGACAACGTGATCGGCCACAACGAGAGCCTCTCCTCGCCGTACCACCGCGAGCGCGTGCCGGCCTTCCAACATCAGACGCACTCCGACTTCAACCACGCCGACATGCACATCTACCGCACGCGCCTGGCGCGGCTTCAGTGCCCTGCCGGCAGCTTCGCCAAATCCGCTGACTCTGGGACAGGAGGCACCTGATGGCCAAGGAGTTCAAGGCGTTCTTGCTTCGTGGAAACGTCGTCGACCTGGCGGTCGGCATCGTCATCGGCGCCGCGTTCGGCGCCGTCGTCACGGCGCTCGTGCGCGACCTGATCACGCCGATCGTCGGCGCGATCATCGGCAAGCACGACTTCTCGAACCTGATGTTCACGATCAACGGCAGCACATTCCATTACGGCGACTTCCTCAACGTGCTGATCGCGTTCCTGTCGATCGCGACGGCGGTCTTCTTCTTCGTCGTCAAGCCGGTCAACACGCTGATGGAGCGGCGCAAGACCGGGCGCGACGTAGAGTCCGAGACGCGCCGCTGCAGCGAATGTCTCTCGGAGATCCCGCGCGAGGCGCACAGATGCGCGTTCTGCGCCTCGCCGCAGCCGAGCGTCAGCTGAGCGCCTCAGCTACGCGCCGAAGACGTGCGACGCCCGCGATCTTGCAGCAGGGGGTGATTTTCGGCGTTCGTGGTAGTAAATAGCCATGCCCCGCTCCATCTGGACCGGCGCGATCAGCTTCGGCCTGGTGACAGTGCCGGTGAAGCTGTACAGCGCCGTCAACCGCAAGACGGTCCGCTTCCACCAGCTCTCAGGCAAGACGGGCGTGCGCATCGCGCAGAAGCGCGTCGATCCGCAGAGCGGCGAAGAGGTCGCCTACGAGGACATCGTCAAGGGCTATGAGCTCTCGCCCGACCGCTACGTCGTGATCGAGCCGTCCGAGCTCGACACGCTGCAGCCGAAGAAGACGAAGACAATCGAGATCGAGGACTTCGTCGAGCTCTCGCAGATCGACCCGATCTTCTACGACCACCCGTATTACCTCGCGCCCGGGCCTGGAGGCGCGAAGCCCTACCGCCTGTTGCTCGAGGCAATGGCCGAGACCGACAAGGTCGCGATCGCGCGCGTCGTGATCCGCTCGAAGGAGCAGCTTGTCGCGATCCGCGCGATGGGCGACGTGCTCGAGATGGCGACGATGCTGTTCGCCGACGAAGTCTCCTCGCCGGACCGGCTCGACGAGTTGCCGGACCCGAAGGAGGTCAAGACGACGAAGCGTGAGGTCGATGTCGCCAAGCAGCTGATCGGCTCGCTCGCGGGCGACTTCGAGCCGGACAAGTACCGCGACACCTACCGTGAGGACGTGCTCGCGCTGATCGAGCGCAAGGCCGAGGGCAAGGAGATCGCCGTGCAGCCGGAAGCCGAAGAGGAGCAGGCTCCGGCACCTGACCTGATGAGCGCACTGAAGGCGAGCCTCGCAGCCGTGCGCGAACACGGCGAGCGCGAGAGCGGCGCCGCCGCGAAACCGCGCAAAGCCACGAAGAAAACGCCCGCGAAGAAAGCCGCCGCGAAAGCGTCGGCGGCGAAAGCTTCCGCGAAGAAAGCGCCGGCGAAGAAAGCGGCCGCCAAGAAAGCGCCAAGCAAACGCGCGACCGCCAAGCGGTAGGTGTCCCCCGGCCGCCCGAGCAAGTCCGGCGGCGACGGTGAAAAGCCCGCGCGCGAGCGCGCGGGCCTGAAGGACTACCGCGACAAACGCGACTTCGACGCGACCAGCGAGCCGAGCGGCGGCGGGGCAAAGCGCAGCAAAGCGAAGAAGCAGTCACCGAGCAAGCCGTCGACGAAGAAACCCTCGGCGAAAAAACGGACTGCGAGCAAGCGGACCGAGCAGGCGCCACGCTTCGTCGTGCACGAGCACTCGGCGACGCGCCTGCACTGGGACCTGCGCCTCGAGCGCGACGGAGTGCTCGCCTCGTGGGCCGTGCCGAAGGGCCTGCCGCCGGCGCCGAAGGAAAACCACCTGGCGGTATGGACGGAGGACCATCCGCTCGAGTACGTCGACTTCCACGGCGAGATCCCGAAGGGCCAGTACGGCGCTGGGACGATGAAGATCTGGGACCACGGCACCTATGAGGTGCTCAAGTGGGAGCCGCGCAAGATCGAGGTCGCGCTGCACGGCGAGCGCGTCGACGCGCGTTATGCGCTGTTCCCGATCTCCGCGCCGCCCGAGCCGGGCAAGCGCCCAAAGGAGTGGATGATCCACCGCATGGACCCACCGGCCGACGCCGCGCGCGAGCCGATGCCCGAGCACGTCAAGCCGATGCTCGCGCGGCCCGGGTCGCTGCCGCGCAAGGACGACGGCTGGGCGTATGAGATCAAGTGGGACGGCGTGCGCGCAATCGCTTACTCGACACCCGGCGAGCTGCACCTGGAGAGCCGCAACCTGAAAGAGATCACCGCTTCCTATCCGGAGCTCGGGCGCCTTAACCGCGCGCTCAGCTCGCACGCCGCGATCCTCGACGGCGAGATCGTCGCGTTCGACGGGCATGGTCGCCAGAGCTTCGCTGCGCTGCAGCGGCGCATGCATGTCTCCTCGCCAACGCAGGCCAAACGGCTCGCCAAAGACTCGCCTGTGACCTACATGATCTTCGACCTACTGTGGCTCGACGGGCACTCGCTCATGGGACTGCCCTACGAGCAGCGCCATGAGTTGCTCGACGCGCTCTCGCTCAGCGGCGAGTCATGGCAGACGCCGGGCCATCTCGAAGGGCGCGGGCGCGACGTGCTGAAGGCGACCGCCGAGCAGCAGCTCGAGGGGATCGTCGCGAAGCGCCTCGACGCGCCGTACGAACCTGGCGCGCGCAGCTCGGCGTGGACGAAGATCAAGAACGTCGGGCGCCAAGAGCTCGTGATCGGCGGCTGGCTGCCCGGCGAGGGGCGGCGCGAGCGGCGGATCGGCGCGCTGCTCGTCGGCGTATACGACCGCGACGGCGCTTTCCGCTACGCCGGGCGTGTCGGCACGGGCTTCGGCGACGCGGAGCTCGATCGCCTCGCCAAGCTGCTCGCGGCGCGCAAGCGCGAGGACTCGCCGTTCACTGCCGGCGAGAGCGCGCCGCGCGGCGCCGTCTTCGCCCAGCCGGAGCTCGTCGCCGAGATCGAGTTCACCGAGTGGACCGCTGCCGGCGTTCTGCGCCAGCCCTCCTACAAGGGGCTGCGCGAGGACAAGGACGCGCGCGAAGTCGTGCGCGAGGACACGCCGCCTGCGGCGCCGGCCAAGCGCATCTCTCCCAAGCCGAGCTCAACCAAGCGAAGCTCGACGAAGCGCAGCTCGGGCACGGAACCGAGCCCGTCGCTCGTGCTGCACGAGCAGAGCGGCGCAAAGGCGACGACGATCGTCGAGCGGCGTGAGCTGAAGCTGACGAACCTCGACAAGCCGCTCTATCCGCACGCAGGCTTCAAGAAGCGGGACGTGATCGACTACTACGCAGCCGTCGCAGACACGCTGATCGCCCATCTGCAAGGACGTGCGCTGACCGTCAAGCGCTGGCCGGACGGCGTCGAGGGCAAGTCGTTCTTCCAGAAGCAGGCGCCCGCGCACCGGCCCGACTGGGTGCGCACGGTCACGCTGACGAGCGAGAAGAAGCCGATCGACTACCTGCTCGCAGACGACCACGCGACGATCGTCTGGCTCGCGAACCTCGCGGCGCTCGAACTGCACGTGCCGCTCGCTCGCGCCGAGGCACCCGAGCGCCCGACTTCGCTTGTCTTCGACCTCGACCCGGGCGCGCCCGCGACGGCGATCGAGTGCTGCCGCGTCGCGCTGACGCTGCAGGGCATGTTCGAGCGCCTCGGCCTGCAGAGCTTCGTCAAGACGTCCGGCAAAAAGGGCCTGCAGCTGTACCTGCCGCTGAACGACCGCAAGGTCACCTTCGAGCAGACGAAGCCGTTTGCGAAAGCCGTTGCCGAGCTGCTCGAGCAGAGTGAGCCCGAGCTGATCGTCTCGCGACAGACGAAGACGCAGCGCGAGGGCAAGGTGCTGATCGACTGGAGCCAGAACGATCAGAACAAGACGACCGTCTGCGCTTACTCGCTGCGCGCGACCGGGCGACCGACCGTCTCGACGCCGCTGCAATGGGACGAGGTTCGCGCGGCGCTCGACAGCGGCGACCCTGACGCGTTGCGCTTCGAGGCCGGTCAGGTGCTGGAGCGAATCGCCGAGCGCGGCGACCTGTTCGCGCCGGTGCTCTCGCTCGCGCAGAAGCTCCCCTCGCTCTAGGCCTCGGCGCTCGTCAGCTGGCGTTCGTAGGGGCCGCGACCGGTCAGACAGACCGCGCCGCAGCGCGCCGCGAGCGCGAGCGCGTCGGGCACGCTCATGCCGGCGCCGAGCCCGTACGTCAGGCCGGCCGCGAACGAGTCGCCGCAGCCGTAGGAGTCGACTGGGTCGCCGGGCGCCGGCACGGACGCCCAGCGCCCGGACGCGCCGGAGCGCGTGCGGTAGCTACCTCCGCGCGCGCCTTCCGTGACCACGACGAGCTCGGCCTCGCCTTCCGAGCGCTCGGCGGCACGGCGCTCGACGGCATCGTCCTTGCTCAGCACGAGCGCGTCGAGTGAGATGCCGTGCCCGAGCGCGTCGAGCGCACGCGGGTTGGCGACGAGCACGCGCGCGGCGCGCGCGGCGCGCAGCGCGTCGAGATCGCCGGCGGTGAAATACACGGCATCCATCTCCGCGAGTTGCGCCCACGGCAGCTGTGCGTCGGCGCCGAGCGGCTCGAGGCGCTCGCCGAACGTCGTGATCGTGCGCTCGCGCTGATCGTCGACGAGCGTGACAGCGCGTCGCGTCGGGGCGGTGCGCGCGGAGGTGCTCACGCGGACGCCAAGCCGCTGCAAGCGATCGAGCGAACGCCGTCCGGCTTCGTCCTCGCCGAGTGCCGTAACGAGCAGCGCATCGCCGGCCAGGCGCGCAAGCTGCACGGCGGCGACCGCACCGCCGCCGGCCGGCTCCTCGAAGCCGTCTTGCGCATGGACGACCTCGCCGGCCCGCGGCACGTGCCCGACGCGCGCGAACTGCACCCACTCGACGTGGCCGACCGAGGCGACGCTCGGGCGTCGGGCACGCGCCTGCTCGTGGCGGTCTCGCTGCACGCGCGCCAGTCTCACACACTCCAGTTCGCAGCCGACGGCCAGCCCGTAGGATGCGCGAATGTCCTCGCTGCTGCTCGTCGACGAGCCCGCGCCGCACGTTCGCCGGCTCACGCTGAACCGCCCGGACGAGCTAAACGCGATGACGGCCGAGCTCTGCAAGGCGCTGCATGGCGAGCTCGTGCAGACGGCAGCGCAGCGCAGCTGCCGCGCCGTGATCCTGACGGGAGCCGGACGCGGGTTCTGCGCTGGGCTCGACCTGCACGGGTACGGGCAGGCGCCCGGGAACGAAGGCGACGACGAGGCGCGCGACCGCCTAGTCAACCAGGAGCACATGTCGCGGCTGATCCTGCAATTGCGGACGTTGCCTCAGCCGGTGATCGCCGCCGTCAACGGGCCCGCAGCCGGCTTCGGCCTGGCGCTCGCGCTCGGCAGCGACATCCGCTACGCCGCTAACGAGGCCGTGTTCCGCGCCGCGTTCATCAACATCGGCGTGTCGAACTGCGACATGGGCGTCAGCTGGCTGCTGCCGCGGCTGATCGGCGCCTCACGCTCGCACGAGCTGATGCTCACCGGGCGCCGCGTCGATGCCGAGGAGGCGCTGCGGATCGGGCTCGTCGCCGATGTCGTCGGGCAGGCGGTCTTGGCCGATCGCGCCGTCGAAGCTGCCACCCAGATCGCCTCGCTCGCGCCGTTCGGCGTGCGCCTGACCAAGCGCGGGATGTGGGCTGCGCTAGAGATCCCCTCTGAGCTCGCCGCCATCGAATACGAGGACCGCCAGCAGATCATGGCGACGTTCAGCAACGGCGTCCCCGAGGCGATCGGCGCGTTCCTTGAGAAGCGCCCGGCCGAGTTTGCTGACTGATCGTGAGCGACCGAGGATGAGCACCGACCTGTTCGACGTATCCGGCAAGACGGCGCTCGTCACCGGCGGCTCGCGCGGGATCGGGCTGATGATCGCGCGCGGACTCGTGCAGGCCGGCGCGCGCGTCGTCGTCTCCTCGCGCAAGCGCGCCGACGTCGAGGGAGCCGCGGCCGAGCTCTCCGAGCTCGGCGACTGCGTCGCGATCCCCGGCGACATCTCGACGCCGGAGGGTGCGGCCGAGCTCGCACGCGCGAGCAGCGAGCACTTCGGCGGCTCGCTCGACATCCTCGTCAACAACGCCGGCGCCGTGTGGGGCGCGCCGCTCGAGGAGTTCCCGCCGGCCGGCTGGGAGAAGGTCTTGAACACGAACGTCGAGGGCATCTTCCACCTGACCGTCGCGCTACTTCCGGCGTTGCGCGCGAGCGCCGAGCGCGCCGCTCCGGCGCGCGTGATCAACATCGGCTCGATCGACGGGCTGCGCACGCCATCAGTCGAGAACTACAGCTACAGCGCGAGCAAGGCAGCCGTGCACATGCTCACGCGTCACCTCGCCGAGCGCCTCGCATCCGAGCAGATCACCGTCAACGCGATCGCGCCCGGCCCGTTCGAGAGCAAGATGATGGCGTGGGCGCTCGACGACCCGGCCTCGCGCGCGGCGATCGAGGGCGAGGTCCCGCTCGGGCGGATCGGCAGCCCCGACGACGTCGCCGGCCTGACGATCATGCTCGCCTCACGTGCCGGCGCGTACCTGACGGGCACCGTGATCCCGCTCGACGGCGGCATCACGGGTTGTAACTAGCAGGGCGGGTAACACCTACGTAGTGACCGGTGTAATCGAGAGCTTCGGCGCGCTCGGCGTGTTCCTGCTGATGATCCCCGAGAGCGCGTGCATCCCGATCCCGAGCGAGGTGACGCTGATCTTCTCGGGCGTCGCTGTGCACCAAGGCTGGATGAGCTTCCCGCTCGCCGTGCTCGCGGCGAGCGGCGGCAACCTCGTCGGCTCGCTGATCGCCTACGCGCTCGGTGCGAGCGGCCTACTCAGCGGCGTCCCCGTCGCGGGCGCGATCCTGCGCCGGTGGGAGAGCCTGCTCGATCGCCGCGGAATGCGCGCGATCTTCACGGCCCGCCTGATGCCGCTCGCGCGCACGTTCGTCTCGCTGCCTGCCGGCGCGCGGCGCGTGCCGCTCGCTCCATTCGTCGTGCTGACGACGCTTGGCTGCGCGTTGTGGGCGGTCGCGTTTATCCTCGTCGGGCTGCTCGCCGGCGCCGCGTGGAGCGAGATCAGCTCGGTGCTCGGGCGCGTGCTGCTCGTGCTCGGAATTGCCGTGCTCGCCTTCAGCCTGCTGCACGGCCGTGGCTCGGGCGACGATGGCGAGGGTGACCTGTCCGCGAGCGCATGAGAAGATCGTCAAATGCGCCGCGCGAACGTCCTCAACGACGAGTTCGAGTACGACGACAGCGACCCCAACGGCTACCACTCGGGCGTCGCGCCTGTCGGCAAGAGCGCGGGCGGTGAGAACCTCGCGGTAAAGGCCTTCGAGCTACCGCCAGGGCAGAGCGTTTGCCCGTACCACTACGAGTACGTAGAGGAGTGGCTGCTCGTGCTCGAGGGCACCGTGCTCGTGCGCACTCCCGGCGGCGAGCACGAGCTCCGGCAGGGCGACCTCGCTAGCTTCGCCGCAGGCCCGAGCGGCGCGCACAAGGCAACGAACCACGGCGAGCAGACGGCGCGAATCCTGATGTTCTCAAGTGCTCACGAGCCCGCCGTCGCGGTCTATCCGGACAGCGACAAGATCGGTGTCTGGACGCCGGGCGGCGCCGACAACGCGATGCTTCATCGCAGGGACGGCGACGTCGAGTACTACGACGGCGAGGGCTGAGGCGAGCGCTCGTCGCGATCGGGCTCGGTGCCCAGCGCCACACCCTCACGAGTGCCGATCAGGCGGCGGCCGGACACAGCGCCCGGCTCGTGCTCGGCCGGCGGATCGATCACTCCCGCGCGGGCCTTTGCGCGGAGCTCACCCGCAGCCGCCTCGCGTTCGCAGTGCGGGCAGCGAACCTCGACACGAACGTCGTGACCGCATCGCGCATGCTGCACTCGCACGGGACCTTGCCCGCCCTTCCAGACCCAGCGGTCGCCCCACTGCATCAGTGCAAGCAAAGCTGGGATCAGGTCGATGCCCTTCTCGGTGAGCACGTACTCATGCCTTTCCGGGCGCTGCTGGTAAACGCTGCGGCGCAGGATCCCCTCGGCTACGAGCGTCTCGAGGCGATCGCTGAGGACGTTTGCTGAGATGCCGAGGTCCTCCTGGATCTCACCGAAGCGACGGACTCCGTAAGCGACGTCGCGCAAGATCAGCGGCGTCCACCACTCGCCGGCGACGTCGAGCGTGCGCGCGATCGAGCATGGCTGCTCGCTGAGGGCGGTCCGCTTCATCGACTCACCAGTCTATCGCTTGCATAAGAGGAGTTACTTATATAAGGTTGCTTCGATAAGCAGAGTGACTAGTCAACGCACCCGGCCAATGGCCGGGAAGGAGGTCATGAGAATGCCGATGCTCGACGCCTACATCCCCGCCGGCGCCCTGGAGCCAGACGCCGAGGAGCAACTGCTGGCAAAGCTGACCGACCTGCTGATCGTCAACGAGGGCGCCGATCCGGCCAACCCTCAGGTTCGCTCGATCGCCTGGCTGTTCGTGCACCGCCCGGCAGATGTGTACGTCGCCGGCTCGCGCGCGGATGTCCCGCGCTACCGCTTCGTCGCCTCCGTGCCCGAGGGCCAGTACGACGCCGAGCGCAGGCAGGCGATGGTCGCGGACATCACCGCGGCCGTGCTCGACGCCGAGCACGGCGCGCACGATCGCGACCCATCGCGCGTGTGGGTGTTCACGCCGGAGGTCCCCGACGGCACCTGGGGCGCGCTCGGCGGCATCGTCACGCTCGCCGACATCGCAACGTTCGCGACGGGCGACGCCGAGCGAGGACGCGAGTACGCGCGCGAGCGCCTCGCGGCAAGGCGCAGCGCGGCCGTCGCAGCCTGAGCCACGCTTCCACCGGCGGCTTCATTGGTCGCCGGCGGCCTCGTTTGTCGCCGGCGACCGCCCGCACGTCCAGCGGGCCGGTCGCACTGTCGATACGCACGCCTCGCACTGTCCATACGGGCTCAGCCGAGGAGCGCCCACCACCTACGTCAAGCTGGATGAATGAGCAACATCGCCCAGCAGCTGCGCGTGCTGCGCCACCGCGACTTCCGCTACCTCTGGCTCGCGCAGTCTTCGAGCGTGATCGGCGACTGCATCGTGATCGTCGCTCTCGCGCTGTTCGTGATCGAATTGACGGGCGACGCGACGGACCTCGGGCTCGTGCTCGCTGCGAGCAGCCTGCCGCTCGTCGCGTTCCTGCTTATCGGCGGCGTCTGGGCGGACCGGCTGCCGCGTCACCGCGTGATGGTCGTAACCGACCTCGTGCGCTTCACGCTGCACGCGCTGCTCGCGGTGCTGATCTTCAGCGGCGCCGTGCGGATCTGGCAACTGATCGCGATCGAGGCGCTGTTCGGCACGGCCGAGGCCTTCTTCCGCCCAGCCGCGAACGGCCTACTGCCGCAGACGGTGCCCGAGGCCGAGATCCAGCAGGCCCAGGGGCTGAGCTCGCTGTCGAACAACATCGGCGAGTTTGCCGGCCCTGCGCTCGCGACAGCGCTCGTGCTCGGCCTCGGCGCCGGCTGGGCGTTCGCGCTCGACGCGGCGACATTCCTGCTGAGTGCAGCGCTGCTCTCGCGTGTGCGGCCACGCCGCCGCGAGATCGTGCCATCGCTTCTCGACGAGTCGGCACCGGGCCTGGTCCCGCTCGCCGAGGCCGCCCCGGGCCTGCCCCCGGAGGGCGCACCGGCGCCCGCCGGTGTCTGGGCCGACGTTCGCGACGGCTTCCGCGAGGTGCGCTCGCGCGACTGGGTCTGGGCGACGCTCGCGTCGTTCTGCGTCGCGCTGTTCACCGGCCTTGCGCCGTGGTTCGTGCTCGGCCCGCTCGTCGCGCGCGAGCAGTACGGCGAAATCGGCGTCTACGGTGTCGTCTCGGCGGTGCTCGGCATCGGCACGATCGCCGG
>Ga0208589_1000558_pt1 | contig 17291 bp, 17 predicted proteins | sample NGESurshal092012_2_FD_184486 | JGI IMG/M metagenome (GOLD analysis project Ga0208589, IMG submission 184486) | Arctic peat soil microbial communities from Barrow, Alaska - NGEE Surface sample F53-2 shallow-092012 (SPAdes) | ecosystem: Environmental > Terrestrial > Soil > Wetlands > Peat ... | reverse complement strand
TCGCCGGTGGTGTACATCTGCGCGACGCCCGGCGCCAGCAGCAGCCCGCGTGCGGCCATCTGCTCGCCGTAGGTCTCGTCGCAGGTGATCAGCCAGTCCTGCTCGCCGGTGGTGTCGAGGTAGTGGCAGCCGGCCGCCAGGCAGGCCTCGACCACCTCGCCGCCGTGCTTGGCGAACGGCCCGACCGTGTTGAGCACCACCTTGGCCCCGCGCAGCAGCTCGGTCAGGGGACCGACCTGGTGCTCGACCTCGATCACCTCATGCGGCACCGTGCCGATGCCCGGCACCCGGTCCAGGGCCTCGGAGATACGGGCCTTGTCCCGCCCGGCCGCAACGAACGGGACGTTGAACTCCCGCAGGTACTCGCAGATCAGCTGCCCGGTGTACCCGGAAGCGCCGTAGACGACGACAGGCTTGTCCGTGCTCATGATGCGCCTTTCGCTGGAAGTCGGAAGACCGGGAAGAAGGGCCGGGGCGTCAGCAGGCCCTGGTCACATGCCCATGCCACCGTCGACCGGCAGCCCGGCCCCGGTGATGAACCGCGCGCCGTCGGAGGCCAGGAACACCACAGCGTCGGCCATGTCCGGCACCTCGCCGAGCCGCCCGAGCGGGGTCTGCCCGACCACGCCGCCGACGGCCTCCTCCACGCTGGGGAACAGGCCGAGCGTGACGCAGTCGGACGCCAGCTGCATGCCCATCTCCGTGGCCACCAGGCCCGGGTATACGCAGTTGACCCGGACGCCGTAGCCAAGCTTGCCGGACTCCATGGCCGCGACCCGGGTGAGCCGGTCCACGCCCGATTTGGTGGCCGAGTAGCCGGCGATGCCGGGGAAGGCGATGGTGGCCGCGACCGAGGCGATGTTGATCACAGCGCCGCCCTGGCCCGCCGGTCCGCCGGGCCGCATGGCCCGGAACGCGTGCTTGATGCCCAGGGCCGTGCCCAGCACGTTGACCTCGAGCATGCGTCGCAGGTCGGCGGCCTCGAGGTCGATGACCAGGCCGGAAATCTCGATTCCGGCGTTGTTCACCAGGATGTCCAGCCCGTCGAGGGCGCTGACGGCTTGCGTGATGGCCTGGTCCCAGCTCGCCTCGCTGGTCACGTCCAGCGGCACGAACTCGGCGACCGCGCCGGACTGCCGCAGCGCGTCGGCGGTCGCCTTGCCCAGGTCTTCCCGGACGTCACCGATCACGACCGCCGCCCCGGCCCGGGCCAGGGCTTCCGCCATGCCGGCACCGAGCCCGCGGGCGCCGCCGGTGACCAGTGCCTTCCGTCCCGTCAGTTCGTACACGCTCATCAGGCACCTCTTCCCGGGACCGCCCTGGGCCCGTATCCCCGCCGCACGAAGCCGCGGATCTTGTGACGTGAGACATAGCCTGGCTGTCAATCTTGACAACTGTCAAGAGATGGTTAGACGATCGTCCAGACAAAGTTTGGTCACCTGTCAAGATCGCGAAGAAGCGCGCCGGGTAGACTTGGCCTGCAGTTCGCCGGGCACGCGGAGCTGATTGGAACCTGACAGTGACCGAGGCAGCCCAGGTAGTGACCGACACCGAGACGGCCGAACCCCACACGGCCCAGGGCCAGACAGCCGAGAGCCAGACAGCCCAGATCCAGACAGCAGAGCGGAACCGCGACCGGATCGCGCGGCGGCAGCTGGACAAGTTCGCCGAACGCCGCGCCCAGCTGGCCGCAGCGGCCTTGCAGACTCTCGCCGAGCAGGGCTACGCGCGGACCAGCCTGCGCGACATCGCGCAGAACTCCGAGTTCTCGCACGGGGTGCTGCATTACTACTTCAGCGACAAGACCGAGCTGATCACGTACTGCGTGCGGCAGTACAAAGCGGAGTGCGTGACCCGGTACGACAACATCGTCGCCACGGCCACGTCTGCCGCCGAACTCAAGCGGGGGTTCGGCGCGGCCATGGCCGCCACCATGGTGGAGGAGGCCACGCTGCACCGGCTCTGGTACGACTTGCGGAATCAGAGCCTGTTCGACGATTCCTACCGGCACGACGTGAGCGAGATCGACCAGAGCCTCGAGCGGATGATCTGGCGGATCGTCAGCAAGTACTCCGATCTGGCCGGGACCCCGCTGGCGGTGTCCTCCGGGCCCGCTTACGCGGTCTTCGACGGGCTGTTCCTGCAGGCCCTGATCCGGCACCTGGCTGGCCGGGCCGACGCGGCCCGTGATCTGGACGAGAACGTGCAGCGCGTCCTGGAATCACTGACCCTCCGCGCGCCCGCTGTGGATAACCATCAGCAGTTAAGATCCGACCCCCTATAGGGGGTACAACTCGAACTGCTGATCGATGGGCCTGCATTGACGGGCCATTTGGAGGCGGGCAGACTCGGCGCGTGACGGAGTGGATCTATTTCATCCATCCCCCGCGCGACGACTTCGCGGCGACCATGACGGACGACGAAAAAGCCGTTTGGGCGGAACATTTCGGCCGGCTGCAGCGCCTGCTCGCGGACGGGCAGCTGATCCTGGCCGGCCCGACGCTCGGCCGCATCAACACCGGGGTGGCCGTGTTCGAGGCGCCCGACGAGGACGCCGCCCGGCAGATCATGGCGGCCGACCCGGCCATCAGCAGGGGGTACGCCCGGGGTGAGCTGCGCCCGTTCCGGGTTTCGCTGCTCCGCGGCCGTGACTGACGCCCGCGGGGACCGGGCCGGATGCCTAGAGCGGGATCCCGCTGGGCGCCGTCCTGGCCGCGCGGCCGCAGATCAGCCGCTGACGTCCGGCCCGGAGTGGCGGTGCAGGAAGTCCAGGGTCCGCTGGTTGAAGGCCTCGACATTCTCGTAGATCGGGGCGTGCGCGCAGTCCTCGAACACCACGACCTCCGTGCCGGCGATTCCCTGGGTCAGCGGGTCCGCGAACCGGGTGGAGGTCACCTGGTCGTGCCGGCCGAAGGTGACCAGGGTCGGGGCCTGCACGGAGGCCAGTACCTCCCGCGCGTCGTGGGCTAGCACCGCCTGCGATTGCCGGAGGAACGCGTCCACCGGCGGCATCGGCCGGCCACGGACGAAATCGGCCAGGGATTCGATGTACTCCGGCCGGGCCGCGTACAGCTCGGGCGTGAAGCACCACGGGAAGATTCCCTTGATCACCATGTCCGTCACGCTGCCCAGCGCTTGCGCCATGATCTGCCAGCCCTCGACTACCGTGCGCAGGAACGGGTCGCTGGCCGGCCAGGCGCTGTGCAGGGACAGCGACGTCACCCGGTCCGGGTACTTGGCCGCGAGCCACATGCCGGTGGCCGCGCCCAGCGACAGCCCGGACACGTGCGCCCGGTCCAGGCCGGCCGCCTGCATGAACGCGGCGATGTCATCGGCGAACAGTTCGGTGGTGTAGTTGCCCTCCGGCTTGCCGGACAGGCCAGCGCCGCGCAGGTCCACGGTGAAGCAGGTGAAGCTCTTCGCGTAGTCGGCCACCTGGAACGCGTAACACGCCTGGTCGGCGGCCAGGTAGGGGATGAGGATCAGGGGTTCACCGTCTCCCTCGACCTCGTAGTGGACGTCGATACCGTTCGCCTGCACTACCGGCATCCGGATCCCCTCCCTGCTCCGGGGGCGGCCCGCGTCGCCCGCCCGCTGTAGCACTGATCGTCCCCCCGCAGGTAACGTCGCGCCAGTGCCACCCGGTGTGCAGGCGCCACCGGGCGAACGAGTGCCACCGGGAGGTCCGCCCGTGATGAACACCGACACCGTCCTGGGGTACCAGCGGCCGGCCATGCTGGGCGGTCCGGTCAGCCCGGACCCTGATGCCCTGACCGTCCGCTGGTACGGGACGTCTAACTTTGAGCTGAATTTCCACGACCGGGTGGTGCTGCTCGACACGTTCTACGACCGCGGCCCGCGGATGCGCGGCCTCGGGTTCCGGCCCGATGAGATGGTCCGCGCCGATGCGGTGCTGATCGGGCACCCACACTACGACCACATCTCGGACGCAGCCCAGGTGGCCTCGGCCACGGGCGCGCCGGTGGTGGTGCATCCGCTCGGCGCGGACGTGCTGACCCAGGGGGGCCTGGACGTGTCGCAGATCCACGCGGTGACCGGCCTCGGCGAGGGTGAGCTGCTGGAGTTCCCCGAGTTCACCCTCCGGGTCATCCACGGCTTTCACGCCGACCTCACCCACCCGGAACAGCAGATGAGCCTGGAGGCGCTGCGCCAGGCCCGTGAGGTCTGGGAGCGGGACGAGCCGCCGCTGAGCGCCGCCGAAGAGGCCTACGCCGCAGCCGTGATGCAGCGCGGCAGCATGGCCCCGGAGGTCTTCACCGAGGGCACCATGTGCCTGGTCATCGACATCGACGGCTACCGGATCGTGTACCGGGACAGCGGCGGCCCGGTCAGCGAGGAGGAGCGCTCGTTCTTCGCGGCCAGCCCCGGCTGCGACCTCGCCATCGTGGGCTTCATCGGCCGCCCGCTGGCCCGCCGCCAGCTCAAGGAGGCGACGATGCCGCTCATCGAGACCTACCAGCCCCGGGCGGTCATCCCCTGCCATCACGACGACCTGTACCCGATATTCATCGACCTGGCCACCGAGCCGCTCAAGATGCGCGTCCACGAGCAGTTCCCGGCGGCCAGCACCATCCAGCCGGTCTACGTCGAACCGGTGACGATCGGCATGAAGTCACAGGCCGTCACCGTCGGGGACGCCCGGCCGTAAGCGTTCGCCGCTGGGCAGCGGGCTTCCCCCGCTGGGCTATGGGCACCTTGCTAGCTGGCCCCTCGCTGGCTGGGCACCTTAGCTGGCTGGGCACCTTAGCTAGCTGGGCACCTTGTCGAGGAAACCCAGGACGGTGACGAGCCGGCCGTCGTCCCCGGTGACCGCCACGTCGAACCCGACGATCAGCGGCTCGGCGCCCTCCGGGCCGAGACCCCAGGTGAAGCGGGCCTGGCGGTGATGGGCGTCGACCGGCCCGGCCAGGGTGAAGACGAAGCCGGGAAACTGTTCCTGCGCCGCGGCGATGGCCGCGTCGATCTCGTCCTGGCCGCGGGCCTCGCCGAGCGGATCGATGTAGCTGGCGTCCGGGGCCCAGGTGCTGTCGATCAGCTTGCGCCGCGCCGCGGGGTCGGTCTCGTTCCAGCAGTCGACGTAACGGGTGATCGTGTCGTTCATAGGGAGTGCCTTTCGTGATGGGTCCGCTCTGTGCGGTCGCGGCCCATCCTGCGGACCGGGCCGGGCCCGTGTCGATTACGCGGGAGGTAATGCCCGGCCTTGACCTGGGAGGTAATCGCGGCGCTGCGGGCGGGCCGCTAACGTCAGCCTCATGGCGACCATGACGTGGCCCATGTCGGGCACCCGCCCCGTCGGTGAGCTGCTGCGCGAATGGCGCGAGCGCCGCCGGATCAGCCAGCTTGACCTGGCCATCCGGGCCGAGGTGTCCGCGCGGCATCTCAGCTTCGTGGAAACCGGGCGCTCGCGGCCGACGCCCGCCATGATCCTGCGGCTGACTGAGCAGCTCGAGGTGCCGCTCCGGGAGCGGAACACGCTGCTGCTGGCCGGCGGCTACGCCCCGGCATACCCGGAGCACGAGCTGGGCGAGCCGGAGCTGCGGAACGTCCGCGATGCCCTGCGCCAGGTGCTGGCCGGCCACGAGCCCTACCCCGCGGTCCTGGTCGACCGCTGGTGGGAACTGCTCGACGGCAACGCGGGCCTCGCCGTGCTCGCCGACGGGTGTGCCGCCTGGCTGCTGGAGCCGCCGGTGAACGTGCTCCGCCTGGCCCTGCACCCCGACGGGATGGCGCCCCGCATCGCCAACCTGGCCGAGTGGCGTGGTCACCTGCTGTCCCAGTTGCAGCACCGAGCGCAGGCTCTCGGCGATCCGCAGCTGCGGGAACTGCGGGACGAGCTGCTCGCCTACCCGGGCGGCATGGCCGAGGTGACCTCGCCCGCGGGGGTCGTCCTGCCACTGCGCTACCGGCGCGGCGGCCAGGAACTCTCGCTGTTCAGCATCAGTGCGGTAGTGGGCACCGCGACCGACGTGACCGTGGCCGAGCTGGCCATCGAGGCGTTCTATCCGGCCGACGCGGCCACGGCCGCGGCCCTGCGCGGGCCAGTCACGTCCCCGTAAGCCAGGCGAAGCTCCACGGTTCCAGCTCGATGCGGCCCGGCTCGACCCGGGCTGGCTCGATCCGGGGGGTGCCGGTGCCCGGGGTGCTCGCGTGGGCGAGCCGGGGCGCCCGCAGGCTGGCCCGGGCGATGATCCCCGCGTCGACGGAGTGGCTGACGTCGCTGAAGTTGGTGAGCGACAGGAACGGTGCGCTGCGCGGGTGACTGCGGCGGTAAGCCAGCACGCACTGGTTCCCGGTGGGCAGGATCTCGGTGGTGCCGCCGGACCGCAGCGCCAGCAGTTCCTGCCGGGCCCGGGCCAGGCCCTGCAGTGCCGCGAACGCACGGCCTTCCAGGGTGGCCAGGTCGCTGCGGCGGGCCGCCCGGGCCCAGTCCATCCGCGGCCGGTGCATCCACCGGTTGTCGTGCGCGTGCGCCGGGTCGTCCGCCCACCCAGGGTCATTCGTCATGGCGAGCTCATCGCCCATATAGATGAGCGGGATGCCGCCGAAGGAGAAGACCACGGCGTACAGGGACTCCAGCCGCCTGAGGGCCAGCGTCAGTTCGGCCTCATCGCCGGCCGCCGCGGCGCTCTCGATGCCGCACAGCGAGGCGGCCATACCGGAGATCCGGGCGTCTCCGGTCGCCGGGTTTTCCTGGAAGCCGGCCCCCCGGGCGAACGATCCGGGGAAACGGCCGGCGAAGAACTCGTTGAGGAACCTGCGGTGCTCGAAACCGCCCAGTCCCACGGCCGCGGCATCCGCGTCGGAGACAGCCCAGCCGATGTCATCGTGACAGCGCAGGTAGGACACCCACGCCGTCGGCGCGGGCGCGGGCCGGCGGCGGGACAGCGCGTGCTCGGCCAGCCGCACGTCCCGGGTGGCCAGGGTGGACCAGAGCATCACCATGAGCTGGTTGTCGTAGGCCAGATCGCACTCGGGCTGGTAGCGGTCGTGCGCGCCGAGGTACTGCACCAGCATCTCCGGGCCGACGATGGCCTCGGCCTTGAGCACCAGGCCCGGCGCGGCCAGCCGGGTGAGCGCGCGGAACGCCTGGAGCAGCAGATGTGCTTCCGGCTGGTTCTGGCTGTCGGTGCCGGGCCGTTTCCACAAGAACGGCGCCGCGTCCAGCCGCAGCACGTCCACGCCGCGGTTGGCCAGCGTGAGCATGATCGCGAGCATGTGCCGGAAGACGTCGGGGTTGGCGTAGTTCAGATCCCACTGGTAGTCGTGAAACGTGGTCCACACCCAGCCGAGCCCGGGCACCTCGGTGAAGCTGCCGGGGGCGGTGTCCGGGAACACCTCGGGCAGCGTGGCCTCATAGGCGTCGGGAACCCTGCGGTCGGGGTAGATCAGGTACATGTCGCGGCAGGCGGGATCCCCGGCCTGCGCCTTGCGGGCCCATTCGTGCTCCTGTGCCGTGTGGTTGAGGACCAGGTCGATGCACATCGCCATGCCCCGGCTGTGCAATTCGGCGGCGAGCGCCTCCAGGTCGGCCATGCTGCCCAGCCGCGGGTCCACCGCGCCGTAGTCCGCCACGGCGTAGCCACCGTCGCTGTCCCCGTCCCGGGGCTGCAGCAGCGGCATCAGATGCAGGTACGTGACCCCCAGCTCGGCCAGGTAGTCCAGATGCTGCCGGACGCCGCGCAGCGAGCCGGCGAAACGGTCGGCGTAGCAGACGTAGCCGATCATCCGGGACCGCTGGAACCACGCGGGATCGATCTCGCGGCGGCGGTCCAGCAGCCGCAGCGGCGCGGGCCGCGCGGCGGCCGCCTCCAGGGCGTCGAGCACCAGCTCGGTCGCGAACCGGGTGATGTCGGTCACGCCGCCGTAGACCTGCTCGAGCGGGCCGGCTATGTCGAAGGCCAGCTGCTCCAGCCGGGCCAGGAATGCATCAGCGTCCACGGCGCCAAGCCCCTGCCGCACCGTGTTTTCCGCCTCGTGGTCCAGCCTGAACACGCAATACCTCCAGGAGCACGGGCCGCCGACGATCGAGAATACGTGCCGACGCCCCCCTTGACCTCAAGCCTGCTTGAGGTTCTACCGTCGCCAGTGGGCCCGACCGTCCCACCGAATGGAGTCGCAGATGCCCTTCACCGATGCCGAAACGGCCTACCTGGGTGCTCAGCAGCTGGGCCGGCTGGCTACCGTCCAGCCGGACGGCAGCCCTCAGGTCAAGCCCGTCGGCTTCCACGTCAACCCCGGGCTCGGCACGATCGACGTGACCGGCTTCAACCTGACGTCCAGCCAGAAGTTCCGGAACGTCCGGCGCAACGGCCAGGCCGCGCTCGTGGTGGACGACATCGTCTCCACCGACCCCTGGCGGGTCCGCTTCCTCGAGATCCGGGGCACCGCGGAGGCTGTTGACGACGCCGCGGACGGCGGTCCCCTCATCCGGATCCGTCCCACCCGGATCCTTAGCTTCGGCATAGAGGAACCACCCGGCGAGCCGCACCAGACCAGGCTGGCTGCTCGCGACGTACCTGTTTAGGCCGGTATACGTGCAGCAGAGAGCGGCACGGGTGGCGCGTCCTTGGGGGAGAGCAGCAGCCCCTCCGCGAGCAGGCTGGAGACGGCGGCGCCGGCCGCGGATTCCCGGCACCCGCCCAGGGTAAGAAGCGTCCGTGGCAGCAGAGGATGCAGGCGCAGGGGGAGGGTATCCGCAGTTCCGGCAGGTTGTCCTGGACGGCACCGACGCGAGGGAACTGGCGGAGTTCTACCGGCAGCTGCTGGGCTGGCAATATCGCCCCGGCGACGAGCCCCCGGCCCCGGGCGAGCCGGACCCGGCGGGCCGGGACTGGCTGGTGCTGAAGGACTCTGCGGGCGCGGTCCGCATCGCGGTCCAGCAGGTGACGTCGCTGCCTCGGGCGACCTGGCCGGAGGGCCCGGTGCCGCAGCAGATGCACCTGGACCTCTATGTCACCACGGTGGATGAGCTCGCCGCGGCGCACGAGCGGGCGCTGGCTCTCGGGGCGGGGCTGATCATGGACCGGTCCGACGACCCGGATGAGCCGCTGCGCGTCTACGCCGATCCGGCGGGGCATCCCTTCTGCATCTTCCTGGGCCCCCCGCCTACCTGACGAGAGTGCAGGTCAGTGCCCGCAGGCGGTGGCGTCCCAGTCAGGGAGCGGGACCGCGCCGCCGGGCAGGGCCGCCCAGAAGTCGGGCCCGGGAGGCGCTTCGACCTGGATACGCCGGCCGCCGGCCCAGGCCGCGTCGAACCCCAGCCGCCACGAGTGCAGCAGCGTCCGGCCGGCGGCGGCCTTAGCGAACAGCGGATCGCCCTCGATGGGGTGGCCGATCCAGGCGAGATGGACCCGGATCTGGTGCCGCCGCCCGGTCACCGGGCTGACCGCGAGCAGGGTATGACCCTCGTCGCCGGCCACGGTCAGGAACGTGGTGGTGGACGGGTAGGTCCGGGCCTCCTGGAACTGCTCATCCGGCGGGACCGACCAGCGGGACACGTCCGGGTCATAGGTGATCGCGGCGCGGTTGGCCGCTACCCGGACCCGGTTCTTGCGGCCTACGCTGAGCGGCAGCTCGATCGTGCCTCGCTGGGGCAGCCCAGTGGTGGCGGTAATGGCCAGGTAGGCCTTATCCACGGTGCGCCGGTTGAACTGCCGGGTCAGATCGCCGTGCAGGTGCAGGTCCTTGGCCAGCAGGAGAACCCCGGAGGTCACCTTGTCGATCCGGTGCGCGGGATACAGCTTCTCGCCCGCCTCCTCGGCCAGCCGGACCAGGTCGGTATCGTGCCGCTCGCCCATGACCGCGAGGCCGGCCGGCTTGTTCAGCACCAGGGCCGCGTCGTCCTCATACAGCACCGTGCCGGCCCGGATCTGCGCCCAGTCACTCACCGGGCCCACGGTATCCGGCTCCCGGGCCACCCGTCCGGCCCGCTCCGCAGCCGGGACCGTTTCACCGGGCAACCAGGGGGGCAGAACCGCCAGAGATGGCTGGCCAGCCAGTCATCCGCTCCTTCCCGGCGGGCATTTAGCCCCCTCGGCACCAATTCGGGCGCCCCGCTCTCCCCGGGCCGGGCGGGGCGGATAACACGGGGGATCGTCCAATTCAGCGGGATCGCCGGGCGCGTGGGCCCACGGCCCCGCCACGAGTTACGTGAGGCTCAGCGTGCGGGGAATCCGGGGGATCAGCGCGGCATATCGGCTGCGGGACGGCTGGCTGGCGGGGGTTGCGGGGGCGTGCCTGGTCGTCGCAGCCTGCTCGGGAGGAGGCGGCCAGCCGGCGGGCAGTGCCGCGCGGCCGGAGCCCAGCAGCGCCCCGCCGGCCATCTCGCCCGCGGGCGGCAGTTCGGGTGTGAGTCCGCAGGCACCCATCACGGTCACCGCCGCGGGCGGCACCCGGATCCGCAGCGTCCAGGTCAGCACGCACGGGGCCGCGGTCGGCGGCACGCTGACCGCGGGCACCAGCCGTACCCGGGCCACCTGGCACAGCACCTGGGCCCTGCACCCGGCCCAGGACTACTCGGTCACCGCGACGGCCGTGGACTCCTCCGGCCGGACGGTCACCAGGACGGCCTCGTTCCGGACCCTCGCGCCCGCGCACACGTTCAAGACCGAGATCTACGAGGGATACGGCCAGACGTTCGGGGTCGGCATGCCCGTGATCCTCTACTTCAGCCACCCGATCAGGAACCGGGCCACGGTGGAGCGTTCGCTCCAGCTGCGCACCTCCAGGCCGGTGACCGGGGCCTGGTACTGGGACGGCGACAAGACCCTGTACTTCCGGCCGCGGAATTACTGGCCCGCGCACACCACGGTCACCCTGCACGGGCACCTGGACGGCGTAGAAGGCGCCCCGGGCGTCTACGCCACGGCCGACCTGACCCAGACGTTCCGGATCGGCGCCTCGCTGATCGTCACGGCCAGCACGGCCACCCATCACATGCACGTCTACCGCAACGGCCACCTGCTCTACACGTGGCCGATCAGCACCGGCCGTCCCGGCGACGACACGCCAGACGGCACGTACCTCACTATCGACAAGGGCAACCCGGTCCTGATGACCGGCCCGGGCTACAGCCTGGAGGTGCCCTGGTCGGTCCGCTTCACCTGGAGCGGTGACTATCTGCACGACGCTTACTGGTCCGTAGGGGAGCAGGGCGCGGTGAACGTCAGCCACGGATGCGTGAACATGGCACCCGCCGACGCCCAGACCTACTACCAGATTGAGAACCCCGGCGACCCGGTCATGATCACGGGCAGCCCCGCGGCGGGCACCTGGGACAACGGCTGGACGGTGTGGTTCCTGTCCTGGAAGAAACTGGTGCGCGGCAGTGCCCTGGGCATGGCGGTACAGGCCGGCCCGGACGGCAGCACGTTCATCAGCCCGTCCTCGGTCGCGCCGTCCACGGCATCCTTCCCGCTGCAGACCGCGAAGCCCGGTAGTGCCGCGGCGGCCTAACGTTACGGGCCGTCCGGCCTGGCGCGCTGCGGCCCAGGTCACAACCCTGGGGTCAGACGCAAGGCGACGATGTGTTGCCCCCGCTGATACCTTGGCTTTAACCGGAGAGAGGCAGCGGCGGCGTCCTGCCCCGGTGTCCGTCTCTACTACTCGCGGGACTTGGTGTGGGTAGATGGATTAGTGCCCCGTTGGCCGCCTGCTTGCTGGCCTTGGCAGCCGCAGGCTGTACTGGGCGTGCCGACTCGGCCAGCATCGAGACGCCAGCCCGGACCGCCACGTCCGAGCCGGCCAGCAGCACGACGCCGAACCCATCAGCATCGGCCGCCCCCGCGACGGTCGCCTCCGCGATGTCCGGGCAGCCGGTCCCCGCGGGCACCGCGGCCAGGCTGCCCGCCGGCGCCTACTACGTGCTCGCCGGCCGGACCCTGGGCAGCCTGAACGTGTGGGAACTGGGTCCGGGCCGCCCCGTCACCCAGCTCACCCGCAACCGCACTGGTCACCCGATCGACGCCCTCGCCGCGTCCGACGCGGGCATCGTCCTGGCTGACAAGGCGAACGGCACGGACCGGCTGGCCCGGTGGACCGGTCACGGCCCCGCCTGGCTGCGGCATCACCGCCTGGGCGCGCCCATCCAGGGCAGTTCGCCCGACATCCGCGGGAACGGGACTGTCGGCTACGTCACCCCGCCCAGCGGGTCCGGACGCCACCGGGATGCGGAGTTCGCGATCTGGACGCAGCCGTCGTACACCAGCGCGGCCGCGGTCATCTACCGGCAGCGCCGCCCGCTGGACGGACCGGTGTTCGGGCCGCACGGCCAGATCGCCATCGAGGGCTGGACCGGCCCGCAGCATGGCCGCCGGCCAAGCGTGCTGATCTACGCTCGCGGCCAGGTGACGACGCTCAGTACCGGGGTTCCCGCGATTCCCTCCCTGGTGGCCTGGGGGCATCGCGCGCCCGCGCTGGCGATCGCGTTCCCGGCCCACCGCGCCGAGCTGCTCTTCCCCGACGGCAGCCGGAAGCCGCTGCCCTCCGGCTGGCAGCCGCTGGCGTGGAACCCGTCGGGCACCCAGCTGCTCATGCAGTCCAGCACGGCCCTGGGAATCTGGTCGGCCTCAGCACCCGGGCGGGTGCGCACAGTGGGCGTGATCACGCCCGGGATGCAGATCCTGCAGGCGGTCTGGCTGGCCCACAAAGCGCCGTTGTGAGTTCCGGCTCAGCTGGACCCGGAAGAAACACCCGCCGCGGCGGGTTGGCCGCTATGTGAGCGACGTACCGTTGTCCGTACTGGACCTGGCCCCCGTGGCGGCCGGAGCCACCGCAGGCCAGGCCCTGGAGTACACGACCCAGCTGGCCAGGCGCACCGAGGAGCTGGGGTACCAGCGGTTCTGGGTGGCTGAGCACCACAACATGCCGGCTATCGCCAGTTCCGCCCCGGCCGTGCTGATCGCCCATCTGGCCGCGGCGACCTCCACCATCCGGGTGGGCTCCGGCGGCGTGATGCTGCCCAACCACGCCCCGCTGGTGGTGGCGGAACAGTTCGGCACCCTGGAAGCCCTGCATCCCGGCCGGATCGACCTGGGCATCGGCCGCGCCCCGGGCACCGACCAGTACACCGCGCTCGCGTTGCGGCGCACCATGGAAGGGCTCTCAGCCGAAGCGTTCCCGCAGGAACTGGCCGACCTGATCGGGCTGTTCAGCGCAGAAGGCCTGCGGCGGCCGATCACCGCGACACCCGGGCGGGGGGACATGCCCGCCATCTGGCTGCTCGGATCCAGCGGGTTCAGCGCGCAGCTCGCCGGGCTGCTCGGCCTGCCGTTCGCGTTCGCGCACCATTTCAGCTCGGCCAACACGGTGCCCGCGCTGGCTTTGTACCGGCAGAATTTCCAGCCCTCCCAATGGCTGGAGCGGCCGCACTCGATGGTCGCGGTCAGCGCGATCTGCGCGGATACCGACGAGCGCGCCCAGTGGCTGTCCGGGCCGGCCACCCTGTCGTTCGTCCGGCTCCGGTCCGGCACGCCGGCCCCGCTGGCCACCCCCGAGGAGGCGGCGGCCTACCCCTATTCCGACCGGGAGCGGGAATTCGCCCAGGACCGTTTCACCGGCCAGGCGCTCGGCTCCCCGGAAACAGTCCGCCGGCAGCTGTCCGACCTGCTCGAGCGGACCGCCGCCGACGAGCTGATGCTGACCACGATGGTCTACGACATTGAGGACCGGGTCCGGTCCTTCGAGCTGATCGCCGAGAAGGTCGCGGGCAGCCTCTCCAGGCCCGGCGCCTGAACGGCCAGCCTGGGCGCTGGCGGCCGGGCCGGCGTCCGGTCAGCCCGCCGGCCGGGATAACCGCGGTGAGGTTTGTTTTTGCCTGGCGTTAGGCCGGGGTACACCAGGGTAGGTCTGGCCCACCCTTGAGGAGGGCGGACGTTATGGCAGACCCGAACGGTAGCACCCAGCCCGCCGTGGCCCCGGAGGCTTCGGCCGGCGAACTCGTGAAGCAATTGTCTGAGCAGGTTTCCCGGCTTATCCGTGACGAGCTGAAACTCGCCGAATACGAGATGACCAGCAAGGCCAAGCGAATCGGCCGTGGCGCCGGCATGTTCGGCGGCGGTGGGCTCGTCGCGCTGTACGGCATTGGCTGCCTGCTGGCGGCGGCCATTATCGGCCTGGCCACCGTGCTGCCCGCCTGGGCGGCGGCGCTGATCGTGGGCGGCGCGCTGCTGGTCATCGCCGGTCTGGCCGCACTTATGGGTAAGAGCCAGGTAACCAAGGCCGTACCGCCGGTCCCGGAGCAGGCGGTGCAGAGCGTGAAAGCTGACGTGGAAGAAATCAAGGAAAGGGCACACCGATGACCGCAGCAGAGAGCACCGGAGACCAGGACGGCCCTGCGGCTCCGCCGGACAATCCGGATGCGCTGGTCGAGGAGATCAACCGGACCCGGGAAGAACTCGGCACCACGGTTGAGGCGCTGGCGGCCAAGGTGGACGTGAAGGCCCGGGCCCAGCAGAAGGCGAGCGAGGTGTCCGGGGAGCTCAAGACCAAGGTCCGGGACATCACCCAGGGGCTGTCCGGCAAGGCCGGCCAGCTCAAGGGCGAGGTCAGCAGCCGGTCGGCCGAGGCCCGGCAGGCCGTGGCCGAGAACAGTAAGACCGTGCTGGGCGCCGGGCAGCCGGTCACCAAGAGCCTCGCCAGCCGCGCCGCCCAGGCCGGGGCCACAGCCCAGTCGTTCGGTGCGACCGCCTGGGCCGCCACCCCGGAACCGGTCCAGCAGCGGGCCAGGCGGGTCGCGGCCACCGTGGACGAGCACCGGGTACCGTTCGCGGCCGCGACGGCGGCGGGGGCGCTGCTGCTGGGCGGCTGGCTGATCTTCCGAGGCCGGCGGCACTGATCACGGGCCCTCTTCAGCGTGACGAGCCGGGCCTGATCCTGCGATCAGGCCCGGCTCGCGCTGACTGGGGCCACCATTCGGGACCGGCCCGCTAGCCGGTCATCCTGGCCATTCCGGCCGCCGGACAGTCCGTTAGCTAGCTCAATGGCGCAGCCGGGGGCGATGGGCCCGCTTCCAGGCCCGCTGGGCTTTCGCCTGCAGCCGGACGGCCCGCTGGTCTTCCTGGTCGTACAGCAGCCCGTAAGTGAACGCGTTCTCGCCGGCCAGGTGCGCGCCGATGCCGAGTTCCCGGTCCGCGCCGCGGGCCACCACCGCATCCTGGTGGTCGCCGAGCACCGTCTGGACCTTTTTCATCTGCTTGGTGAAGCGCCTGGCCGCCTTGCCCAGCGCCGGGCTGATCGTTTCGCCGGCGTACCGGGCCCGCTTGGCCGCCTTCCGGGCCTCGTGGTAGGCGAGTTCCCTCGGCCGGCCTGGGGACGTGGCCCCGGCCTTGCGGATCCGCCGCCGGGTGCGCCGGTAGGCGTGGTGGGCCGCGGCGGGCAGCACCCGGCCCGCAGGCCGGGCCGCTTCCGCCGACCACGGCGGATCGGCCAGCAGCCCGTCCAGCGCATCCCGCAGCGCGAAGTAACGCGCCGAGTCCAGCGCGGCGAGCACGTTCCTGCGCGCAGCCGCCTGGATCGGGGCGAAGTGACCCTGCACCCGCGCCTGGACCGGGCCGAGCGTCACCTCGGCCGGGATCGTCCGCACGTTCTGGCTGAGCCGGCTGGCCAGCACCTCGGCGTCGCGGGCCTCGCCGAGCACCCCGCCGAGCCATTTCAGCTCGGCCAGGATCTTTTCCGTTCCGGAGCGGGGGATGACTTCGGCGAACGTCTGCAGGGTGCTGCGCAGGCGGCGGGTGGAGACCCGCATCTGGTGCACTGCGTCCGGCTCGTCCCCGCGGACCAGCGGGTCCATCGCCCCGAGCCGCGCCGCGTGCTCCTGCAGGTAGGCCACTACCACGTCGCCGGCGGACACCGGCGCGGAATGATGCTGCTCGCCGCGCCGGCCGTTCGCCGTGGCGGCCGGCTGGGTGCGTGCCGGCCCGTCTTCCGCTGGCCAGCCGAGAGCTCGTTCCAGCTTCGCGGCCCGCGCCGAGGGCTGCAGCCCGTCCCGGCGGAGCTGCGCGTCCGCGGCCTTCAGCAGCCGCGGGCCGCCCCCGGTCAGCTCGACCTCGACCTCCGCCCACTGGGAGATCATGGTCTCCTCGCCCATGGTCTGCGCTGAGACGTCGTCGGCGGCGATCTCGGCGAGTGAGGCGCCCGCGCTGTCAAGCAGGGTGAGCACCTGGCGGCGGGTGCTGATCCGGGCCACCGGCCGCAGCGTCTCGCCACGGGTGTACCCGCGGACCAGGCTGGCCAGCCTGGCCGGTACCTGGCGGCCGCCCCGGCCAGGCGGGACCTGGATCTCCCGCCGGGTGCTGCCCCCGGCCGGGAGCTTCAGGTGCCAGCCTGGATCGCTGCCGCCGCGGCGCCGCCGCAGGGTTATCCCGTTGCGGATCAGCCGCAGGTCGCTCGTGTCGTAGTACTCCGCTTCCAGGAGCTGCTCCTCGGGCCCGGAGGCGCCAGCCACGCTGGGCAGCCCGCCCAGCTGCGGCACGGTAGTGCCCGGGGGAGCCTCGTACTTGATTTCTGTCTCGTAGACGGTCGTGCTCATGCCGTCGCCACTACCCGTGGGCCGCCGCCTTGAACACCTGCCGGGTACCGGGTTTGGGGGCGCGAAAGCAGGGGAGTCGTTGTGCGCCAGTCCCTGAAAAGGAGGTTCCCATGACAGTCGGGGCCATTGTGGCGGTCATTGTCGTGGTCATCATCGTGGCTGCGATCCTGGTCGCGGTGTCGGCGGCGAACCGCCGTCGCCGCCTGCGCGAGCGGTTCGGGCCCGAATACGACCGGGCGGTCACCGAGCACGGCAGCAGGCGGGAAGCGGAATCCGAGCTCGCCGGGCGCGAACGGCACGTCCGGGACCTTGACCTCCGGCCGCTGAGCCCCGCGGCCCGGAGCCAGTACACGTCGGAGTGGACGGCTGTCCAGGAGCAGTTCGTGGACGCGCCGCAGGCCGCCGTGACCGGGGCCCAGACGCTGGTCTCGGCCGTGATGCAAGACCGCGGCTACCCGACCCAGCCCTACGACCAGACCCTCGCCGACCTGTCCGTCGAGCACGCCAAGACGCTGGATCACTTCCGCGCGGCCCACGACATCAGCCAGAACGCCGCCGCCGGCACGGCGACCACCGAGGACCTGCGCCAGGCGATGATCCATTACCGGGCGCTGTTCGCGGAGCTGCTCGGGGAGCCCGCCGCCCGCCCTGATGCCAAGGCGTCGGGCGACCCTGCCACCAGCCGGCCGGACGGCCTGCCCGCGGCGGAGGAGCCCGTGGTGGATCAGCCCGCGGCTGAGCAGCC
>Ga0208589_1000556_pt1 | contig 17339 bp, 11 predicted proteins | sample NGESurshal092012_2_FD_184486 | JGI IMG/M metagenome (GOLD analysis project Ga0208589, IMG submission 184486) | Arctic peat soil microbial communities from Barrow, Alaska - NGEE Surface sample F53-2 shallow-092012 (SPAdes) | ecosystem: Environmental > Terrestrial > Soil > Wetlands > Peat ... | reverse complement strand
CGCCGCCTCGCCCTCGCTGAGCGCGGTGGCGGTGACTCGCATCACCGGGCTCGCGCGAGTGCCGCTGGCAAAATCATCCAGCTGTTTTTGCAGATAGGCCGCATCGAGGCCGGCCAGCCGCGGGTTGCCGGCGCCGGCCTGACCGCCACCGTCGGCGCCGTGACAGGCCATGCATGGCGCGGCACCCTTGCCGTTGCCTTGCGTCGTGATCGCCGCTGCTTCGGTAGCATGAGACGCCCATGGCAATGCGGCCAGCCACACGCAGGCGATGGCGGATCCGATACCCCGTGTCCACCGAACCTGATCGCGGCATGGCATCGCGATCACCTCAATGCGCCGGCAGGAAACCGTACTTGCGATACACCGCCTGCGCCGCCGGGCTCTGCATGAAGGCCAGGAAATCCTTCGCGGCCTGTGCGTGCGGTGCGTTTTTCATGCGCGCGGCGGTATAGGTGGCCGTGACATTCTGGTTCGCGGGAATCGCCACCGTCTCGACCGGGAAATGCATGATCTGCTGCTGGAAATACGCCTCGGTCGACCACACCGGCGCCGCGTCCGACTCGCCCTGCAGCACGCGCAGCGGCGACTGGCGGTGATGGATGCGGGTGAGGAAGGTGCTGCCTTCCTTCACCTTGCTGTCCATGATCGTGCGATCGAGTGCGTCGCCGCCGGCCTTGCGATAGCTCGCCTCGATCTGCTTGGCGATGCCCTCCCACGCCGGATTCGGCATGCTCACGCGCACGTCGGCGCGGCCAAGATCGGCCAGTCCGGTGATGTGTTTCGGGTTGCCCTTCGCCACCAGGATCGCCAGCGGATTGCGCGCGTAGTCGTAGGTATCGGCGAACCAGTTGTGCTTCTTCTGATTCTCCGCAATTGCGCCCTTGCCAGCCGTATAGACGTCCGGATGCAGCGTGATGCGCAGATTTCCCATCACCAGCGTGCCGCTCTCGATCTGCTTGGCGAGGATGCCCGGCGGCAGCGTCTCGGCGTAGATCCGCTGATATTGCGGATGCGCCTGCTTGAATGCCTCCAGCAGGTCATGCACCACCATGAACTGGTTGCCGGCGAAGAACAGCACCAGTTGCGGATCGACGATGTCGCCATGCAGGTCGGCGATCGCATCCACCGGCGGCACGCTGAACTGCAGACCCGCCGGCGGCGGATTCCACGGCGGCAGGTAGTCGGTCCGGTCGGTCGCGCTGGCGCCGAAGGTGGCAGCCAGCAGCAGACCCAAAACGAAATGACGCATCTTCAGTTCCCCGGAAATGGGTGGATCACAGCGGCATCAGGGCGTAACCCTGCTGCTGCAGCTCGGTGACCGTGGTCAGCGCGGACAACGCCAGCGTGACGTGCGAATCGATCCAGTCGTACTGAAACTGATGTTCGGCAACCGCCTGTCCGCATACGGCAATGTCCACGCCGGCCTTGCGCAGCTGCTCGATCAGCGGCAGGTTCGGATTGGCGACGCCGTACAGCTTCCGGTACTGCGCATCGTTCAGCACGATCGGAGTGGCCGCGCCGGAGGCGATCGCCACGAATTTCAGGTGGTCGAGCGGTACGCCGGCGCTGACATAAAGATTCACCGTACGCGCCACATGATCCAGTGACGGACTCACCTCGCCGGGCTTGTCGCCCGCCTTGCCCAGGCTGAACACCACCTTGTAGGTGGCATTGCGATCGGGCTGATAGGCCGCCTGCGGCAACGCATGGATCTTGCCCGCACCGGCAATCGTCGGCGTCTGCCAGAAACCGGCGGGAACAGCCGTCGAGGCGGTAGCGGCCAATGCGCCGCTGCTGACGAACGCGATACCGAGCAACGTGAGGATCCGGGTGATGCCCTTCATGAGTGGTCTCCAGTGGGGGAATGCCGTGAGTCGGCCATAGCTGCGCAATCCTAGCGCGACGCGGCGCGATCTTCTTCGCCGCCCCGCAGTTCGGTTCAGAGCCGGCCCCGGACTTGATCCGGAACTACACGGTAAAAACGTCACTGTGCTGCATCACATCAGTCGTTGAAATCGACATGCCTTCAGCCGCGTGAGTACCAGGCGCGTTGGCGGCCCAGCAAGGCCGGGCAGCCATCTTGCTGAAACAAAGATAAACTGACATATATTTGCCTTGACAAATATAATACCGGCAATAGAATGCACGGATGAAACCGAACCCCGCCCCGCTCGACACCTCCGGCCGTTCCCCGGCTTCCTCCACCAGCCTCGGCATGTTGCTGGCCATGGTGCGTTCCGAATTGGTACGCGCGGTCGAGGCGGAATTCGCCAGCCAGGGTGTGGACCTGAGTTTCACCCAGTACCTGATACTGAAGAAGGCACAGCAGCTGGGCCCGGTATCGGCCACCGAGCTGGCCCGCGCGGTGGAACTGGATGGCGGCGCAATGACCCGGCAACTCGACCAGCTGGAGCGCAAGGGCTACCTGCGCCGCTGCCCGCATGCACAGGATCGCCGCGCATTGCGCATCGAACTGACCGATGCCGGCCGCACGATGTGGCAGGACACCGCCTTCGTCTGCAGCACCCGCGTCATGACCGCGGCGCAACGCTCATTGAACAAGACCGAAAGCGCGCAATTGCACGACTACCTGGAGCGCGTGTTGTTGGCGCTCCGCGACAAGAACTGACCTCTCACTTCTGGACTCCAACCCATGCGCCTGCATCTTCTTGCGGCAGCTACCGCACTGACTCTCGCGCTGGCCGCTTGCGCCAGCAGCGGTGGCCTGCATCCGGACGGCACGCCGATCGATCCGTCCTCGCTCAAGACTGGCCAAAGCCTGGCCGGCGTGAACCTGTCGCCTGCCGCATGGCCGGCTGGCGACTGGTGGAGCGGACTGGGCGACAGCCAGCTCGACCAGCTGATCAGCGAGGCGCTGCGCGACAACCCGGGACTGGCTGTGGCCGATGCGCGCTCGCGCACGGCCCAGGCGCAAGTCGGCGCGGCCGATGCGGCGCGCGGGCCGACCGTGAACGCCGGCGGCGCTTATTCCGGTGCGCTCCTGCCTGCCACGGTGCTCGCACCCGACGCCGGCGGTGGCCATTTCATGCAAGCCAAGTACGGCTACCTCAGCTTCAAATGGGGGCTGGATCTGTGGGGCGGCAAGCGGGCCGCATGGGAAGCGGCGCTGGGCCAGTCGCGCGCCGCCGAGATCGACGCCCGCGCCGCGCGCATCGAGCTGTCCGGCAACGTGGCGCGCGCCTATGTGCAGCTGGGTTATGCGTATGCGCAGCAGGATGTCGCCAACGCCGAGCACGAACGCGCCGCCAAGGCGCGCGGGCTGACCGCGCAGCGGGTGAGCGCCGGCATCGACAGCCAGTTGCAGATCAAGCAGAACGACAGCGAAGTGGCCGGCGCCGAAAAGGATCAGGCGATGGCGCAGCGCGCCATCGATGCAGCCCAGTCGGCCTTGTCGGTGCTGCTCGGCAAGGGTCCGGACCGGGGTCTGCAGATCACCCGACCGCAGGTGCTGAAGCCGGCCGCGCTGGCGGTGCCGGAGAATCTGTCGGTGGACCTGATCGGACACCGCGCGGATCTGGTCGCCGCGCGCTGGCGCGTCGAGGCCGGCGCGAAGTCGATCAAGGCCGCGAAGACCGAATTCCTGCCCAATCTGAGCATAGGAGCGTTCGCCGGCCTGATCGCCACCGGCGGCAACAATCTGTTCGAACTGCCGGCGCGCTTCTACCAGTTCGGGCCGTCGCTGAGTTTGCCGATCTTCGATGGCGGCCGGCTGCGCTCGAACCTGGCCGGCAAGGATGCCGAATACGACATGGCGGTCGCGCAGTACAACCAGACTCTGGTTGGCGCGGTCGATCAGGTCGCCGACGAGCTGTCAGGACTGAATTCGCTGAGCGCGCAGATCGCCGCCCAGCAGCGCGAACTCGATGCCGCCTCGCAGGCATGGCAGCTGGCGCAGCAACGCTACCAGGCCGGTATCGGCAGTTATCTGGAATCGCTCAGCATGCGCCAGCAAGTGCTGAGCGCCGAAGCCGGTATGGCGGCGCTGCAGGCGCAACAGGTCGATCTTTCGGTGCAGTTGATCCAGGCCCTCGGCGGTGGCTACCACCCGGAAAATCTGCCGCCCACCGCGGCCGTCACGCCTTCCCCATCTCCCACACCTTCCCGTTCCTGAGGCAGACTCATGTCCAGCCAGACCCCCATCGCGGCCGAGAACAAGGCCGCCCCATCTCCTGATACGGCCGCACCTGATACGGCGGCACCCAACACAGCAGCGCCTAAAGCGGCAGCGCCGAAGACGGCAGCGCCCGCGAAGAGCTCGCGCGGCCTGCTGTTGTGGCTGCTCGGCGCGGTCGTGCTGCTCGGCATCATCGCCTGGGCATTGTGGTATTTCCTCGATGGTCGCTGGTACGAAAGTACCGACGATGCCTACGTCAACGGCAACGTGGTGCAGATCACGCCGCAGATCGCCGGCACCGTGGTCAGCATCGGCGCCGACGATGGCGACCTGGTGCATGCCGGCGAGGTGCTGGTGCAGTTCGATCCCAGCGACGCCGACGTGGCGCTGGCCGAAGCGAAGGCAAACCTCGCCAACACCGTGCGCAAGGTGCGCGGGCTGTACAGCAGCGTCAACGGCGCACAGGCTGATGTAGCGCAGCGCAAGGTCGCGGTGGACAAGGCGCGTGCCGACTACAATCGCCGCGTCGCGCTGGCCAAGTCCGGCGCGATCTCGGCCGAGGAGCTGGCACACGCCAGCGACGCGCTGACCAGCGCGGAGAGCGGCCTGATCACCTCCCAGCAGCAGTACCAGACCAGCAAGGTGCTGGTCGACGATACCGTGGTCGCCTCGCATCCGGATGTGCAGGCCGCATCCGCGAAATTGCGCGCCGCATTCCTCGACGACGCGCGTGCCACGCTGGTGGCGCCGGTGGACGGCTATGTGGCCAAACGTTCGGTGCAGGTCGGCCAGCGCGTGCAGCCGGGTGCGCCGCTGATGGCGGTGGTGCCGCTGCATGGCGTGTGGGTGGATGCGAACTTCAAGGAAACCCAGCTCACCAAGATGCGTCTGGGCCAGCCGGTGGAAATCGAATCCGATGTCTACGGTGGCGCGGTGAAGTACAAGGGCAAGGTGCAGAGCCTCGGCGTCGGTACCGGCAGCGCGTTCGCGCTGCTGCCGGCGCAGAACGCCACCGGCAACTGGATCAAGATCGTGCAGCGCATCCCGGTGCGCATCGTGTTCGACGATCCGGCGCAACTCGACAAGCACCCGCTGCGCCTGGGCATGTCGCTGGATGTGGATGTCGGCCTGCATGACCAGAGCGGCCCCACGCTGGCGCAGCAATCGCCAACCCAGCCGGTATTCAGCACCGACATCTACAAGCAGCAGCTGGTCAAGGCGGATGCGGCTATCGCAAAGATCATCCACGCCAATATGGCTGGCGGCAAATGACAACGGCAACTCCCTCCCCTGCTGCGCAGGGGAGGGTTGGGGAGGGGTTGCTCTTCGCCGCAAAGTCAAAAAAAGCACCCCCTCCCGACCTCCCCCTGCAGGCAGGGGGAGGAGCAAATCATCCAGCCGGCACAAATCCATTTAACGACAGATCCTGATGACCGCCCAATTCCGTCCTCCCAATCTCGCGCTGTGCACGATCGGTCTGTCGCTGGCCACGTTCATGCAGGTGCTGGACACCACGATCGCGAACGTGTCGTTGCCGACCATCGCCGGCAACCTCGGCGTGAGCAACGATCAGAGCACCTGGGTGATCACCTCGTTCGCGGTGAGCATGGCGATCTCGCTGCCGCTGACCGGTTTCCTCACCCGCCGCTTCGGCGAGGTGCGGTTGTTCACCGCCTGCACGCTGCTGTTCGCGCTGACCTCGTTCCTGTGCGGTATCTCGCAAAGCATGGGCATGCTGATCGTGTTCCGCGCGCTGCAGGGCGCGGTGGCCGGGCCGATGTACCCGATCACGCAGAGCCTGCTGATCGGCATCTACCCACCGGCCAAGCGCGGCATGGCGCTCGCGCTGCTGGCGATGGTGACGGTGGTGGCGCCGATCGCCGGGCCGATCCTGGGCGGCCTGATCACCGACAATTATTCGTGGCCGTGGATCTTCTTCATCAACGTGCCGATCGGCATCTTCGCCAGCGTGGTGGTGGCGAACCAGCTGCGCGGCAAGGTCGAGAAAACCGAGCGGCCGAAGATCGACTACGTCGGCCTGGTCAGCCTGATCATCGGCGTGGGCGCATTGCAGATCGTGCTGGACAAGGGCAACGATGCGGACTGGTTCAACTCCACCTTCATCATCGTCACCAGCATTGTCTCGGCCATCGGCATCGCGGTGTTCCTTATCTGGGAACTGACCGACAAGGATCCGATCGTCGATCTGAAGCTGTTCCGCCATCGCAACTTCACCGCCGGCACGATCGCGCTGGTCCTCGCCTACGCCGCGTTCTTCGCTATCGGCCTGCTGGTACCGCTGTGGCTGCAGCGCAATCTCGGCTATACCTCGACCTGGGCCGGCTACGCCACCGCGCCGCTGGGCATCATTCCGGTGCTGCTGACGTTCGTGGTGGGCAAGTACGGGCCGCGCATGGATCTGCGCCTGCTGGCGTCGATCGCTTTCGTGGTGATGGGCGTGACCTGCTTCATGCGTTCGGACTTCTACATCGGCATCGACTTCTATCACGTCGCGCTGGTGCAGTTGATCCAGGGCCTCGGCGTGGCGCTGTTCTTCATGCCGATCCTGGTCATCCTGTTGTCGGACCTGAAGCAGAACGAGATCGCCTCCGGCTCCGGACTGGCCACGTTTCTGCGCACGCTGGGCGGCAGTTTCGCCGCCTCGATCACCACCTTGATCTGGAACCGCCGTGCGGTGATCCATCACGAACAACTGGCCGAACACATTACCGCCTATAACCCCACCGCGCAGGCCGCGCTCAACCAGATCGGCCACGGCGACACGGCGACCGGCGCCAGCGTGATCAACAACATGATCACCCAGCAGGGTTACCAGATTTCGTTCAACGAGGTGTTCCACGTGCTGGGCTGGATCTTCCTTGCGCTGGTGCTGGTGATCTGGCTGGCGCGGCCGCCATTCATCGCGAAAGCCGGCGCCGCGGCGGGCGGCCATTGAGCGGGTCGATCGATGGCGCACATGGTGGAACCACAGTGGGCTGCTGACCCTCGCGCGCGATGAGCTGGCAGACCCGGGCCCCGTGATGACGCCATGTCTGCACGGCGACGTATCCTGCATGTGTGGCCGCAATGGACTCGGCATGCTGCATCCCTGTCCAGGAAACCCTCAAGCGCATCCGGATCCGCACCCATGCCACCCTCCGCTACTGGCAAACCATCACTGACCGAAGGGCCGATCGCCCGCACGCTGCTGCTGTTCTCGCTGCCGATCCTCGGCGCCAACGTACTGCAGTCGCTGAATGTCTCGGTCAACATGGTGTGGATCGGCCACTACCTCGGCGAAGCGGCCCTGACGGCCAGCGCGAACGCGAACCTGGTGCTGTTCTTCCTGCTCGGGCTGGTGTTCGGCATCAGCATGGCGAACACGCTGCTGGTCGGGCAGGCGGTCGGCGCGAAGAACATCGACCAGGCCAAACGCGTGGTCGGCACCAGCGTCGGCTTCTTCATCGCGCTGTCGCTCGCGGTGGCGATATTCGGTTACCTGTTCACGCCGCAGATCCTCGCCGCCATGCGCACGCCGGCCGATGCGCAGCCGTTCGCGATCGCGTACCTGCGCATCATCTTCCTGGCGCTGCCGTCGATGTATTTCTACAGCTTCGTGATGATGACACTGCGCGGCGCCGGCGACTCGCGCACGCCGTTCCTGTTCATGCTGTTGTCGGTGGGCATGGACATCGTGCTGAACCCGCTGCTGATCTTCGGCATCGGCCCGTTTCCGAAACTGGGTATCGCCGGTTCGGCCACCGCCACCCTGATCGCGCAAAGCACGGCGCTGCTGGCACTGATCGCCTGGATGTACCGGCGCAAACATTTCTTGTGCCTGCATCGCGGCGAACTGCATTACCTGAAACCGGATGTCGCGATACTGCGGGCGCTCGTGCTGAAGGGCCTGCCGATGGGTTTGCAGATGGTGGTGATCTCCTCTTCCGCGCTGGTGATGATCAGCCTGGTCAACGCGTACGGTTCGCAGACCACCGCCGCCTACGGCGCCGCGCAGCAGCTGTGGACGTACATCCAGATGCCGTCGCTGGCGATCGGCGTGGCGGTGTCGGCCATGGCCGCGCAGAACGTGGGTGCGCAGCGCTGGGACCGCATCACGCGGATCACCGTGGTCGGCCTCGGCTACAACGTGTTGCTGACCGGCAGCCTGGTGGCCATCGTCTATCTGTTCCACCACGGCGCGCTCGGGCTGTTCCTGCCGAATGACGGCGCGGCGATCGCGATCGCGCAGCACCTCAATGCGATCGTGGTGTGGTCATTCATTTTTTTCGGCCTCAGCTTCGTGCTGTTCGGCGTGGTGCGCTCCACCGGCGCCGTGGTACCGCCGCTGGTGATCCTGATCATCGCGCTGCTGGGCGTGCGGTTGCCTTTTGCTTGGCTGCTGCGCGGCCAGTTCGGCGCCGACGCCGTGTGGTGGAGCTTCCCGTTGGGCTCCCTGGTGACGCTGATACTGGCCGTCGCATATTACCGCTGGGGCGGCTGGCGCAAGGCGCACTTGCTTGGCTCTGCTGGAGTGCGACCGGGGCCGATCAGCACGGCTTGAAACCAGTGTTGTAGTTGATGCCTTCGTATCATCCGCTTTCGCTGCTTGTCGAAAACAGGCCTTGAGGCCACAACCATGGCGTGGCGCAATGCCAACGTCCGCTATTTGTCCGTTCCTGATCGTTACACGAGCTCCGGGAAAAGGTCTGGAGCCGAGCGAAAGCTGCAAACCAATGAGCCACCGTTTGTCTAGAGTTTCATCTAGACTTCGCATTGATTGGGGAATCAGGGCGGTTGTGACCATCTTGCGCGACGTTGCCATCACCGTTTTCTTTCTGTGGATCTTCGTCGATGCCATCGTTGTCTTTCGTCATAAGACCGACAAGGTTGAGAATCGCGACCACTTCTCCCTGAGGTTGCTTATGATCGGGGGCCCTTTGGCCTGGGCGATCAGTATCGGCCTGGCCTTCAGCACGATAGGGAACGTCCATTCGGTTGCGCTGCAGATCACGGGCCTGGCCATCATGGGGATCGGCATCGTCGTGCGCTCGACTGCGATCATCCAGCTTGGTCGCTTCCACACCCCGAATGTGGCCGTTCGCAGTGACCACCAATTGAAGGAAACCGGGTTGTACCGGTGTGTGCGACACCCGAGTTATCTCGGCGCATTGATCGCTTTCCTTGGCTTCGGTTTGGCGTTGGACAACTGGCTGAGCGTGGTGGTAGTGATGGGCATTACACCTTGCATCTATCTCTACCGTATCCACGAGGAAGACGCGGCTCTCTCAGCCGAACTTGGTGAGGCATATCGCAAGTACTGCCTGCGTACCAAGCGCCTGATCCCCTGGTTGTATTGACATGTCAACGGCTAGCTCTGGCCGATAGCATGCGTTCCGCGATGGCCAATTGGCTGGCAGATGCTAACGTTCACTCGATGATGGCGAGGCAGCAAACCAGCTTCAGGTAGCCGGTTCAACTGAGTTTTTCAACACTATCGGCCGATAGCAGACCTCGATGCCACGACGACGAACGCTCCAACACGGCAATCAATTACGCCACTAACGATCTACCCCGGAGGGAACCTATGCATTTGCTTCGACCCATAGCCGTGTGCTTGTTGTTGCTTGGACCGATGACAACCGCATTTGTCCAAGCCTCGCCGCCAACAGCTCCCATCGACGCAGCGGAAAAACGGGCCGTGGTCGAAGCGCTCGGCAAACAAATGAACGCCAAATATGTATTTCCCGTCGTCGCTGCGAAGGTTGCCGTAGCGCTGGCCGCTAAAGATTTGCAAGGCGAATATAAACAGATCCACACTGCGCAAGCCTTCGCTAAGGCATTAAGCACTGATGTACGTGCACTGGCTCAGGACCGTCATTTCGGGGTGCTCTATGATCCAAACTTCAAGTTTCCATCCGCAAATGACCTGCTGCTGCCGCCCACTACGGAACAGGTGGCCGAGGCGCGCAAAGAAACAGTTCGTGATGGATTTGGCATTGCGCGGGTAGAGCGTTTGCCGGGCAACGTGGGCTATCTGGACATCCGTAACTTCGGCTCAGCGGAATTTGTTGGTGCAGCCTACGCGTCAGCTATCGACCTGGTCTCTGGCACAGATGCGCTGATCCTTGATCTGCGCCAGAACGATGGTGGCGATGCCCACGCGGTGGCTTACCTTCTCAGCTTCTTCTTCCCGGTAGGCGACAGCCGGCATCTCAACGATATGTATTCGCGCGGTACTGACAGCACACAACAATACTGGACAATCCCGCTTCCGGATGCGCGCTATACGCGACCTGTCTATGTGCTCACCTCGGCGTACACTTTTTCGGGAGGCGAAGAATGCGCATACGACTTTCAGACTCAGAAGCGCGCGACCCTGGTGGGTGAGGTCACGTACGGCGGTGCCAATCCGCCTACTCCAGCATCGTTGGGCTACGGCTTCGTCGCGTTTGTCGCGAATGATCGACCGATCAATCCGATCACCAAGACCAACTGGGGAAATGTCGGAGTCAGGCCCGATATCGCGGTGCCCGCTGCCGACGCCATGAAGACGGCCTACGTCGCCATCCTGAAGACGCTTATTCCGAAAGCAAAAGATGACCATGAGCGGGATGATTTGAAGGCGACTCTGGCCAGAGTCGCAAAGGATGAAAGCGAGAAGCTCCACTACGCATACATATCAACTCAGGAATAAAGCGCCTAGCTTCAATGCGACATTAGCGCGCTCTCGGCAAATGTCCCTACATATGTAAGGTCCGCGTTTGGCCGATAGGGGACGAGCAGCGGGCATCGCAACATCGATCTTGAGGTTCACCTTGAACAACAACGACAGGTTTCGCGTCCTGCCGCGGAAGGACTTTCAGATGCAGACCAAATCCGGCAACTCGATATTCGCCATCCACAATTTCAGGCTGCTGTTCGCTGGCAGCACGATCTCGGCGATCGGGGATCAGTTCACCCTGGTCGCGTTGCCGTGGCTGGTGCTGAAGCTCACCGGCGATCCGGCCGCGCTCGGCCTGGTGCTGGCGGCGATGGCGCTGCCGCGCGCTGCGTTCATGCTGATCGGCGGCGCGGTGGTGGATCGCATGTCGCCGCGCCGGGTGCTGCTGGCTGCGCGCGCGGTGAATGCGCTGCTGGTCAGCCTGCTCGCCGTGCTGGTGCTGGCCGGAGCCATCCACATGTGGATGATCTACGTGCTGGCGCTGGGCATCGGCCTGTCCACGGCGTTCGCCTATCCGGCCGGTTCGGCGATCCTGCCGCAACTGGTGCAGCCGCAACAGCTGCAGCCGGCCAATGCGCTGTTCATGGGCATGCGCCAGCTGAGCATGATCGTCGGTCCGGTGATCGCCGGACTGGTGATCAGCGCCGGCGCATACGATGGTCACAACAAGGGCGTGGCCGACTCCACCGGACTCGGACTGGCGTTCGGCATCGACGCGCTGAGCTTCCTGTTCTCGCTGGGCTCGCTGATGCTGATCCGCATCCACAGCGACCACCACCCGAAGACGCCGGTCGGCAGCGTGCTGGCCAACGTGGCGAGCGGTATCCGCCACATCTGGGCCGATCTGCCGCTGCGCGCGTTCATCCTGTACGGCGCCGTGATCGCGGTGTTTGTCGGCGGCCCAATCCAGGTGGGCCTGCCGGTGCTGGCCAATACCCGGCTGGACCTGGGCGCCGCGTCGCTGGGCATCCTGATGACCGCGAACGCGGTCGGCATGCTGCTGGGCAGCTTCCTCTCCGGCGTCGCCAGCCGGCTGGTGCGTGGCCGGCTCGGCCTGATGGTGCTGGGCATCGACAGTCTTGTCGGACTTGCGCTGATCGCCTTGGCGCTGATTCACACGACGCTTGGTGGCGCCGTCCTGCTGGTCTGCACCGGCCTGCTCGGCGGCATTGGGCAGATCGCCATCTTCAGCTGGATCCAGCGTCGCGTGGCGCCGGAAATGATGGGCCGCACCATGAGCGTGCTGATGTTCACCTTCATGGGGCTGGGTCCGTTGTCCGCCGCGGTCGCCGGCAGCCTGCTGAAGGTGATCTCGCTGACCGCATTGTTCACCGGCGCGGGCATGACACTGACCGTCATCGCACTCAGCTGCATGACCAGCCCGGCGCTGCGCAGCATCGGCGCGGTGCGGGCGGACATGGCGCAGGCTGGCTGAAGACAAACAGAGGGTGTTCAGCCGGCAAAGCTGTTCCTGCAAGGGCGCGACACCCCAGCGATCGACGCTGCGAAATAGTCTGATCAGGGCTTGCGTGAAAGACCGCTACTTCGGCAGCGCCAGGATCTGCTGCTGCAACGCTTTCTGGCGCTTGATCTCGGCGCGCAACCGCTTGCGTGCGGCCTTGCGTTCGCGATGGTCGTGTTGCCACAGGTAGATCGCCGGGGTGCTCAGCAGGGTCAGCAGCTGGGACACCAGCAGGCCGCCCAGGATCGCGATGCCGAGTGGCTGGCGCGTTTCCGAACCGATGCCGAAGCCGACCGCCAGCGGCAGCGCGGCGCCCATCGCGACCAGCGTGGTCATGGTGATCGGGCGGAAGCGCACCAGCGCCGCCTCGCGGATCGCCTCCGGCGCGGACAGCCCGCGTTCGCGCTCCGCCACCAGCGCGAAGTCGACCATCAGGATCGCGTTCTTCTTGACGATGCCGATCAGCATCAGGATCGCGATGATCGACATCATGGTGAGCTGGGTTTGCGTGACCAGCATGGCGAGGTAAGCGCCCATGCCGGCGGCCGGCAGCGTGGAGAGAATGGTCAGCGGATGGATCAGGCTCTCGTAGAGGATGCCCAGCACGATATACATGACCAAGATCACCGCGATCAGCATGAAGCCGGCATTCGTGGCCGCCTCCACCAGCTGCTGGTTGTTGCCGGTGTAATCCTTCTGGATGCCGGCGGGCAGTTGTGCGGCGGCGATCGCCTGGTCGACCAGTTTCAGGCCCTGCAGCTGCGTGACGCCCTTGGCCAGGTTGTAGTTGATCGTGGCCGACTCGAGCTGGTTGAAGTGGCGGATGCCCACCGGCGCGATGCTGGGCGCGATGTGCGCCAGCGCGGACAGCGGGATCATCTTTCCCTGCGTGTTGCGCACATAGGTGTTCAACAGCGTTTGCGGGTTCAGTGAGCGCTCGCCGGATGCGGTCAGCACGACCGAGTACTGGTTGATGTCCGAATAGATGGTGGACACCGGGGTTTGGCCGAAGGCGTCGGCCAGCGCCGTGTCGACCATGCCCATGCTGACCTGCAGGCGGCCCGCCGCGTCGCGATCCACGGTCAGCATCTGCTGCTTGCCGATGTCGTCGAAACTGCTGCTGACATCGCGGAAATCCTGCATGCCGCGCATCCGCTGCTCCAGCCTGAGGGTGGGTCCCTGCAGGCTGGTGGTACCGGCGCTGCTGTTCAACTGGAACTGGTACTGGCCCTGCCCCGCCTTGCCGCTGTTGCCACCGTTGAAGAACTGCAGCGGGGTCAGCGATATGTCCAGGTCGGACAGCTTCTTGTATTGCTTGTCGATCCGCTCGATCACCTTCTTGACGCGATCGTGGCGGTCTCCCGCCGCGCCGCCATACGGCTTGAGGTCGACGAACATCGTGGCATGGTTGCCGACCGCGCCAATGCCGCTGTTGCCGCCGAGGATGGTGGTGACGTCCTGTACCGCCGGGTCGGCCTGCATCACCGCAGCGACCTGTTGCGCGCGCTGCGCGAGCAGGGTTGGCGAGATGTTCGGCTCGGCGCTGATATCCGCCTGCATCATGCCGATATCCTCCTCCGGCATGATGCCGCCGCCGGCCGTCTTCGCCACGGCAATGGCCAGCACGGCGGTCAGCACCAGCAGGATCGGCGGTTGCCAGCGCATCAGCTGGCGATGATGCATGGCCCAGTCCAGCGCCCGCTCGTAAGTGCGATGCAGGCCACGGTCGAAGCGCTCCAGGGCGCGCTGCACGCGGTTCTGTTCGTGCCCGTCGGTCTGCCCCTCGACGGCATGTTCCAGCGTGAGATAACGCCCGCACAGTGCCGGCGTCAGGGTCAGCGAAACCACCGCGGAGATCACCACCGCCGCCGTCAATGTCACCGACAACTCGCGCATCAGCGCGGTGAATGCATTGTTGCCGAACAGCATCGGCGCGAACACCGCGACCAGCGACAGGGTGATCGAGACCACGGTGAAGCCGATCTCGTCCACGCCGATCAATGCGGCCGGCAGCGCCGGCGTGCCCTGTTCCATGTGGCGCACGATGTTCTCGATCACCACGATCGCATCGTCCACCACGAAGCCGATGCTCAGCACCAGCGCGATCAGCGACAACGTGTTGAGCGAGAAATCCAGTGTCCACATCACCACGAACGCGCCGGCCAGCGACAGCGGCACGCTGAGCATGGCGATCAGCGTCGGCCGCCAGCGGCGCAGGAACACCAGCATCACCAGCGCCACCATCAGGATGCTCAGCAGCAGCGCCACCTCCACCTCGTGCAGCGCCGATTTGGCGGTCTGGGTGAGGTCGAAGATCGGGGTGACCTGCACGTCCGCGGGCAGCAGGTTGCGCAGCTGCGGCAGCTTGGCGCGAACTGCCGCGGCGGTGGCCACCGCGTTCGCCTCGGGCCGCTTGCTGATCTGCATGGCGACCGTGCGGCTGCCATTGAACCAGGCGGCCTGGTACTCGTCCTGCTCGCCGCTGCTGACGGTGGCCACGTCGGACAGGCGCACCGGCGTACCGTTCTTCACCGCGATCAGTATCCGGGCGAACTCGGCCGGGTCGTGCAACGCACCGTTCGCGGTCACCGTCGTCTGCGTGCGGCCGTTGCTCAGCGTACCCTGCGGCGAAGTGACGTTCGCGGCGATCAGCGCATTGCGGACATCGTTCGCGGTGAGACCCTTGGCGGCCAGCGCCATGGTGTTCAGTTCGATCCGCACCGCGTGCGGCGTACCGCCGAACACCTGCACCTGGGCCACGCCCGGGATCTGCGCCACCGCCGGTTGCAGCAGCGTGTCGGTGAGGTCGTACAGCTTGTCCGGCGCCAGACTGGTCGAGGTCAGCGAGACCAGCAGGACCGGAATCTGCGAGGTATCGAACTTGAAGTACTGCGGCGGATTCGGCATGGCCGGAAGGTCCGGCGCGGCGGCGTTGATCGCCGCCTGCACCTCGCGCGCCGCCGAGTCGGTATTGATGCCGAAATTGAACAGCACCTGGATCTGCACGCCGCCTTCGCTGGCATTTCCCACCATCTGCTTCACGCCGGGGATGCGTCCGAGGTGGCGCTCCAGCGGCGCCATCACGGTGTTCGCCATGGTCTGCGTATTCGCGCCGGACAACTGCGCAAACACCACCACGCCGGGAAACTCCAGCGAAGGCAGTGCCGCGACGCCCAGCAGCAGATAGGCCCACACCCCGGCCAGTATCAGGCCAATGGCGAGCAGCGAGGTTCCGGCTGGACGGCGAATCAGCGGAGCGAAGATATTCATGATGCTTCCCTGGCCGGCAAGCATAGCGGCGAGTGACCGCTGTCGGGCAGGCCCGCAGCGAACCACCGGATGACGGCAGCGACCAGCGTATCGATCATGCCGACTTTATGCCTGTCAGCGGGACCCGGTGTATGTGCCCTAAGTCCATACCCTGTCGAAAGACAGGGGTGTACATCCTGCTTGAGGCGACCGCGTGTTTTACTCCTCCCACTGCTCGCAGGGGGAGGCTGGGAGGGGGTGAAGTTTTTGAGCTTCCAGGCGAAGAGCAACCCCTCCCCAGCCCTCCCCTGCTTGCAGGGGAGGGAGCACAGCGGCGCCGATCAGATCGCCGGCTGCGCTTTCAGCAGGCGCTTTTCCGCGCGGCGGGCACGGCGCGCCGCCTTGCGGATCTTGCGGTCGTGATTCCACAGATAGATCGCCGGAGTGCTCAGCAGGGTCAGCAGTTGCGACACCAGCAGGCCGCCGACGATCGCGATGCCCAGCGGCTGGCGCATTTCCGAACCCACGCCGAAACCGATCGCCAGCGGCAGCGCGGCACCCATCGCGACCAGCGTGGTCATCGTGATCGGACGGAAGCGCACCAGCGCCGCCTCGCGGATCGCCTCCGGCGCGGGCAGCCCGCGTTCGCGCTCCGCCACCAGCGCGAAGTCGACCATCAGGATCGCGTTCTTCTTGACGATGCCGATCAGCATCAGGATCGCGATGATCGCCATCAGCGAGACTTGCGTCTGCGTCACCAGCATGGCGAGGAACGCGCCGGCGCCGGCGGCCGGCAACGTGGAGAGGATCGTCAGCGGATGGCCGAGGCTCTCGTAGAGAATGCCCAGCACGATGTACATCGCCACGATCGAGGCGATCAGCAGCACCATGCCGTTGGACTGCGCCTGCTGCAGGCGCTGGTTCTCGCCGGTGAAATCCACCCGCATGCCACCGGGCAGCACGGCCGCGAGGGCCGCCTGCTGCACCAGCTTGATGCCGGCGTCCTGCGTCACACCCTTGACGAGGTTGTAGTTGATCGTGGCCGCTTCCATCTGGTTGTGGTGGCGGATGCGCAGCGGGCTCATGCTCGGCTCGATGTGCGCCAGCGCGGACAGCGGAATCATCTGGCCGGCATTGCTGCGCACGCGGATGTTCAGCAGCGATTCCGGGCTCAGCATCTCGGTCGGGCTGGCGCTGATCACGACCCAGTACTGGTTGAGGTCCGAGTAGATCTGCGATACCAGGCGCTGGCCGAACGCGCTGTACAGCGCCGAGTCGATGGTGCCGACCCCGACTTGCAGCTGGCTGGCGGCAGCGCGGTCGATCTGCAGCAGTTGCTGTTTGCCGACCTGGTCGAAGTTGCTGGTGACGTCGCTGAACTGCTTCATGCTGCGCATCTGCCGCACCATCTTCAACGCCCACGGCTGCAGGTCGCCACCGCCGCTGTCGACCAGCTGGAATTCGTACTGGCCGGCATTGTCGCCGCTGCCGCCACCGCCGAGGAATTGCGCCGCGCTGACCGCGACTTTCACGTTCGGCAATGCGTCGTAATGCTTCTTTAGCCGTGCGATGACATCCTTGATGCCTTCGTGACGGTCGCCAGCGGCACTGCCGCGCGGCTTGAGATCGACGAACATCTGCGCACCGTTGCCGACCGCACCGCCATCACCGCCGTTGTTGCCGAGCAGGGTCAGCACGTCCTGCGTGGCCGGATCGTCCAGCATGATCCGCGCCACGTGTTGCGCGCGCTCGGCCATCAGGGTCGGCGCGAT
>Ga0208589_1000553_pt1 | contig 17428 bp, 13 predicted proteins | sample NGESurshal092012_2_FD_184486 | JGI IMG/M metagenome (GOLD analysis project Ga0208589, IMG submission 184486) | Arctic peat soil microbial communities from Barrow, Alaska - NGEE Surface sample F53-2 shallow-092012 (SPAdes) | ecosystem: Environmental > Terrestrial > Soil > Wetlands > Peat ... | reverse complement strand
CGGAAGCGGGCGGGTTGGGGGTTGGGGCGGGGGTGTAATTTTAGGCGCGAAGGGGCATTAACACTTTATCAGATATTTCCCCTGACATCCTTCGGAAAGATTCATCCCCGGTTGGGCTATTTCGATGCGTTGGCAAGCTCATTGCCCGATTGAGGCAAATGCGATTGCAGGGGAATCTGTTTTTTGCTCTCGGCACTGATGTTGGTGCTTTTTGACCCTTGGTGATTCGACGACTGAAGAATGAGGCTAATTATGAAACGTAAACAAAGTACAAGAATCCGAACCGGTTCGGCCAGACTGATAATGGGTGCAACCCTCTGTATCGGTGCGAGCGCCGCGCTTCGAGCTGAAGCGGCGCCGATCACCTTTGCTCAGATGAGTGAATCCCGCGCGAATGTAAGCGCCAATGTGTTTGCATTTAACAACAACGGCCCGGGTTTGGGGGCTACGTTGGGGACCAGCGCCGGCGGTATTCTCGGCGCGGCCATTCCAATCAATTTTTCGTATGAATCGGGCGCCGGAACCCTGGCGTCGGATCTGACCGGAATTCAAAATGCCACCGTATCGATGACATGCAGCACGTTTTCGCCGGCGGCTACAGCGTTTGGCGGTACGTTTGCCCAGGAGGCAATCACGGGCGCGACGGGAGTATTTGAGACGCTCGAAATCACGCGCGTTACTCCGGCCGGCGAGGGAGGGGGGACGCGAACCAACTTGCTGACAATCAGCTTCACCGGCTATTTGTCGGGGGCCGTTGGGACGGGAACGCCCACGCTCACGGCCGACAGCGGATTGAAAGACAAGGTGGTCTATTCATCAGATTTTCTGAGTTTTGCGCAGACCAGCCAGGAAGATTTCACGATGGCGTTCAGTTCTTGGAATCCGCTGGTGACGCCGCCGTCGGGACTGGGGATCGGCTCGGATGGGTATTTTAACTCCGCCACGGCGGCCGCAGTGGGGACTTTTGATTTGGAAGGCAGCGTGTCGGCGGCCCCGGAGCCCGGGGTATTTCAAGGAGTTTTGGTTGGGACCGGATTAGTAGTGATGGCATGGTGGCGGCGACGACGGGGGGAATCGGAATTGGATTGAGATAGACGCCAAAACCCTCGCCCCCGGCCCTCTCCCAGAGTACCGGCAGAGGGGGAATTGCAGTGCGGCGCAATTACTGCATCGGCTTGAGCGTTCGCACCGCCGCCGCCAGCGCCGGGGCGGCGCCGCCGGAGGGGTCGTCCAGCGCCATTCTGAAGCCAACGTCGTAAAACTGGTGGTGATGGTTTTGGATTTCGTCGGAGGCAATGTCCGATTTGTTCGGATCCTGATCGGCGGAAGAAGTTGTGGAAAGACCGATGCGCTGGCAGTGGCGGTAGAAGGGGGTCAGTAAGACATCGTCCTGGCTGCCAATAGCGTGTTGGCCGGTTTCGTCGACGATGGTGGTGGGGTCGGTGCCGACCATGCGCGGCGCGGTTACATCGGCGCTGGTGGTGAGCACCCACTCCGAAACGTTGCCTTTCATGTCGTGGAACTTGAGGCTGTTGCTCGGTTCGGGGCGGAACCAGAGGACGTCGCCGGTTCGCGGAGTCGCGGGGGGAGTGGTGGGGATATCAATCGATAGTTCGATCTTAAAGCGCTGCCAGGTGCCTTCGCCCAGAGCGGGGGGCTGGAGGGAGGCGGCGGAGGCTTTGAGCTTTTGCCAGTTGGCGCCGAGCGAGTTGTCGTCGTCGTCGCGGGCGCCGGAGGCGTAGGCGGACTGCCATTCCTCCACGGTGGGCAGGCGGCAACCGACAAGGTGAGAGACGTACATTGCGGCCAATGGGCTGACGTATTGCATGGGAGTTTGAGCGGTGGGGCCGCCGCCGGCGGGGATGTATTTGCTGGTGTCGGAATCCCAGTTGTGGTTATTGAACGCAAACCAGCTCTTGTCGGAATTGATCTCGATGCCCCCGCGGATGAAATTGGTTTTCCAGCTTGAGGGGCCGGCGAGCTTGCCGGGGACGGTGAAATCCATGAGCTGGCGAATGGCGACGACATGCTGGGTGTCGCCGACCATGGAAAGGAAGAAGCCGACGGTGATCTCCGTGGTGCAGAGATAGAAGGTGTTGTTGGTTTCGCGGTTTTGCACGCGTTTGAATCGCATGGGATGGGAGGCGTCGGAAGGCGGAGTAAAGACGAGGTCATCGGTGGCGGCGTCGCGCACGAAATTGGCGGGGAGTTTGCCGCTGGGGGCGGAATTGAGTGCGGTGCGGAGGATGTCGTCGGCCTGGGCGATGCGGGCGCGGTGATTGTCATCGACGGGCCACTTGCCGGTGACGATGGGGGCGATTTGAGTTTCAAATTTTCCGACGGCGGTGAGAAGCTGCGCGGCCTGGGCGTTGCCGAGATCGGCGAGCCGGGCGTTGTAATACGCGATTTCCAATGTGCCGGCGGGCTGACCGAGGGCCATGGATTTGGCCAGTTGCATCAGGTGATCGGCTTTGTCGGGATCGGATTCGGCGGCGACGCGCGTGGCCCAGAGATCGAGCGCGGATTTGCTGACCGTCGCGGGGAGAGGCGAGAGGCCTGTTTTGAGATTCTGGAAAATCGCGGCGTCAGTGTCGGGGTCGCCATGGGTTGGCGGCCAGCGCGAGGCGACGGCGGCAAGCGCGGCGGGCGGGGCGCCGGCAGCGGAGTCGGCCTGGAGTTTGGCGGCGGCGGTTGTCTGCAGCGCGTCGATAACCTGGTTCACCTGAGCTACGACTTTGGCGGTTTGCGGATCGCTCTTCGCACCGGCCGCTTGATCGAGTCGGGCTTTGAGCTTGGCCCACGCGGCGGGGTCGGGGACGGCGGTGGATTTCAATTGAGCGCTGGCGTCGGCGATGGCTTGAAGTTGTCCGCTGACTTTAACCGCCGCGTCGGAGGCGGCGGCTGTTTGCGTTTGAAATGCCGAGAGGGCTTTGGCTTCGTCGGCTCCATTTGCGGCGACAGTTGTGATGGCTTGCTGAACCGCCTGTTTTTGTGCGGATTGATAGGTGGCGAGAATCGCGGGGTCTGCGCCGGCAGGTGTGGCGGGGTCGGCGGGCCAGTGGGAATCGAGCTGGTCGAGCGCGTGAATCATTTGCGCCGATTTCAGGAGCGATTTTTCCTTGTCGGCGTCGGGCGGCGTTGCCTGCCATTGCGCATAGGCCGCGGTGACGGCGTCGTGCTTGAAGGGGTGCCTCTTCGCCTTTGTGAGGGCGGCATCGACAGACTGGCCGCGAAGGGCTTTGATTTTGTCGAGGGAGTCCTGACGGTTTTTGGCCACTTCATCAATGCTGGCCGGCTTGGCGAGAGTGAGGGCCTTGGCGGACTGAGCGCCGGCATCGACATCGCTGAGATCGGGGGCGAGCGCGTGAGTTTGTGCCGCGAACTGGGCGAAGCTGGCGGCCTGAGCGGCGATATCGGTTTGCGCGGCGGCGCTGGCGGTGTCGATTGCTTTTTGCAGTGTTTGCTTGGCGAGTTCTTCCTTCTGTAGTCGGTCTTTTTCAGCTTGGGCGGCGATTTCGGCGGCGGTTGGGCCTTGCGGGACTGGGGGCTGGATTACCACCGGCGCGGGAGCGGGTGGCGTTACCACCACGGCGGGAGTTGGAGCGGGCGCTGGCTTGGGGGCTGGCGCGGGCGTCGGCGCAGGTGCTGGAGTTGGCGCGGGAGGCGCAGGCGTCGGCGTTGGTTTCACGGCCATTGGCCCGGGTGCGGATGCTGATTGCTGATGCTGCTGATAAAACCAGAATCCTCCGCCGGCGGCGGCGAGTATGACGACGGCGGCGACCATGGTTTTCCATGGCAGGGTTCCGAGTTTTTCGCCCATGCCGGGGGCTGGGAGAGCGGCGAGTTCTTTGCGGAATTGCTCGGCGCTGAGAGTCAGTGGGTCGCCCGGGGGGGCGAGCAGGCGGCTGGACCAATCCTTCCACTTGGGGCCTTGCTCTTCGCCGAGCGCTTCCCACTTCGGCGACATTTTCACGGGCCAGGATTTGGCTTCGAATTCCAGTCCGGTCACGAGTTGGTAGATGATGCGGCCCAGAGCCTGACGATCGGCGGAGGCGTCGCGCGCGCCACTGGATTCAGGGGCGGCGGCGTCGGTCAGGGCGATTTTTGCCTTGCTGATATTGGAGTCGGTCAACAGGACATTGCCGGGGCTGATGTTGCCGTGGCCACGCTTTTGAGAGGCGGCCAGGGCGCTTAAGGCGGCGGCGATTTGCTGGCAGAGGAAAGTGAGGCCGCGTGAATTGACGGGAGTCGATTGTTCGATCAGGCGGCGAACGGAACTGGGGTAGAAATTGGTGACGAAGAAGTTTCTTCCGTCGGTGGTGACGCCGGTTTCGAGAACATCAGCCCAGCCGGGAGTGGATTTGGCGATGGTTTTCTGGAATTCGGCGGCGGCGGTTGACCGGGTGATTCTGGCGACGAACTTTCCACCGGCGCCGGGCTTGCGGACTTCCCAGACGCCGCCGGCGTCATCCAGTTGTTTAACTTTCTCGAAGGATCCGAAATCGCCCATAAGCGGGTTTCTCCAGCGTCAGTTGAACGGTGAGGGGATATTAACCGGGGGAGGGGGAAACGGCTATGGGGCAGTAATGGCCGGAGTTTGAAGTTTTCAGTGTTCAGTTTTCAGCTAAAGGCCCGGAGCTGGCTTGAATTAGCTGAAAACTGAAAACTGAAAACTTCAAACTGACCCACCATCACCTGTTCGGTCATTCGGCCGGCGTACATGCTACAGTGAAAGCAAGTACGGGAAGGTGGACGGGTGATTTCATGATTGATGATGAATTGCTAAGTCGATATGCGACCACCGGCGATGGGCAGGCGCTGGGGGAACTGGTGCAACGCTATGCACCGATGGTTTATGCCGCGGCCAGGCGGCAGACGCATGATCCAGGGATGGCGGAGGATGTTTGCCAGAGTGTATTTGTTTGCTTTTCGCGTCGGGCGGCGAGGGTGCGGTCGGGGGCTGTGCTGGGGCCGTGGTTATTGCAGACGACCCGATTTAACGCGGCCAATGCCATGAAAACCGAAATGCGAAGGCGTCGTCACGAACGGGCCGCCGCCGGGATGCGCGGTGAAATCTCGTCGGAAGTCGAACCGTCTGACAGGCTGGCCGATGTGGAGCGGCTGGAGCAGTGGAAACGAATCAGCCCTGTGCTGGATGAAGCGATCGCGCATTTGCCATCGCGGGATCAGACGGTGGTAGCCTTGAGATATTTTCGCGGCTTGAGTCTGCGTGAGGTTGCCGATGCGACGGGGACGACGGAAGACGGCGCCCGGATGCGGCTGAGCCGGGCGATGGATCGTTTGCGCGGCAAGCTGGCCGAAGCCGCGGCGGGGGTGGATTTGGCGGCGATGCTTTGCAGTCACGCCATAGGTCCTGTTCCCGCCCATCTTATTGCACAAATATCCGCTGCCGCTGCCGCGTCCGGCTATACCGGGGTGGGCGGCGGAGCATTAAAATTCTTGGGAGCAAAGACCATGACCATCAAAGTTGCCGCCTCACTGGCGGCCGCGGCACTGATTGGAACCGTTGGCGTCAGTTGGGTCGAGCGAATGATCCCCTCGCCGCCGGGAGGCGCGCGGCCGGCGACTTCCTTGGCCATGGCCGCCGATGCGCCGCCCGATGATCCGGGAGCGGCTGCAGCGGCCGACCGCGCCCGCGAGACGGCCAATCGCATAAAATGCCAGAACAATATGAAGCAGATCGGACTGGCCGTTGCGCTATATGCCAATGAAAACCGCGGGCAGTACCCTCCGGATTTTGCCGCGGTGGTGAAGAACACAGATTTGCCGATTGGCGACTTCTGCTGCCCATCGTCAAACACCCAACTGCCGAATCGTCTGACTCGAGATCAGGCGGTGAAGTGGGTGAACGACAATTCGGACTACATTTACATCGGCGCGACGATGAAGAATTCGTCGGCGTCGGATTTGGTGGCCGCATATGAGAAGGACGCCGACCATGGAGGCGACGGCATCAACATGCTGTTTGCCGATGGGCATGTTGAGTTTGATACATTGCAACAAGCGCAGCAGCAGATTGCCAGGACGAAGCAGGCGCAGGGGTTGTGACGAGAAGGATGTAGCAACTTCATTGGCATCACTTTCGGCCAGGTCAGTGAATTCTTTTTAACGCCCGGTCCGGGGTACCGGACCTAGAGAACGCGGAGAAGCGCGGAGACCGATTTGGTGTGCTTGTCGATTTGAGAAAGTGAAGTCGAATGCCATTTTTTTGATTTGAAAGCGAGGACGCATGGAAGACCAAATGGGTCTCCGCGCATCTCAGCGATCTCAAGCGGCGGTGCTCCGACGCGGGCGTCAAAAAAAAACGCGGAATAACATTGCTCTGCTCAGTCTTCCAGGCAATCATTCCAAGAAAAGTGCCGCGGCGCGTCAACAAAAAAGCCCAGGACCATTCAATGGTCCTGGGCTTTGAGTTGGGCAAGGACCATCAGCGTGAGCCGGTGTCGGCCATCAACTGGGTGGCCAGGGAATCCTTGGGATCGAGCTTGAGGGCTTGTGCGTAAACAGTCTGGGCCTCGGAATCGCGGCCGAGCTTTTTGAGCGTGTAGCCGATCATGCAGAGACTGGTTGGGTCAGTCGCATCGAGGGCCGAGGCCTTGCGGAAGTTGTCGAGGGCGGCTTGAAATTGGTTTTGCCGCAGATGCAGGTAGCCGAGGAGCAGGTGGGTCTGGCTGGCGTCGGCGTCGATGAGGATGCTGCGCCGCAAATCGCTCTCCGCGCGGGTGAGGTCACCAAGCTGAAACGAAATCTTTGCCAGCGTGAGCCACGCGACGCCGTTGCCGGGTTCCAACTCGCAGACCTGCTGCGCGGTGGAGCGGGCGGCGGCGGGACGACCGGTGTTGAGCTGGCATTCGGCCAGGGTGAGCAGGATGTCCGTGCGCTTGGTATACGCAGGCTCCTTCACCAACTCCTCGAGGATGTCGGAGGCGGAGGCGTAGTCGCGCGTCTGGAAGAGGGCGAGCGCCAGGTGCTCGCGGATGCTCAGGTCTTCAGGGGCGAGGATGCCGGCGCGGCGGAACATATCGGCGGCCTCGGCAGGCTTGTGCTCCTGAACGAGCAGCATCCCGACCGCGTCACGGATCACCGCCGAGTGCTCGAAGTAGACAATCCTCGCCCGCAAGACGGTCATGGCTTCGGCCTGCCGGCCAAGCGAAACCAGCGTTTCGGCTTTGGCCATGAGATAAGAAAGCTCGGTGGGGGCCTTTTCGTTCGCGTTCTTATAAAAGTCGAGCGCTTTCTCTGGCTGCTGCCAGCGCTGATAGATGACGCCGCTGAGGTAATCGGCCTCGGCCAGCGATTTGTCATCGACCTTGGCATCGCCGAACGGCTTGTTGATGAGCGTGCGGGCGTTGGTGAGTTCGGTGTCGGCGGCCTCGAACTGTCCCTGTTCGATGTCAATCTTGGCCATGAAGATATGGACGGTGCCGTCGTTGGCGTCCATGCGCTCGGCTTCCCCGAGAGTCTGGCGGCACTTGTCGAAAGCGCCGCTGGCGTATTGATCGCGCGCCACGCTCAGGAGCACGGCGGCGCGAGTGGTGTTCCAATTCTCAATGGCCTCTTCCTTGGGCGTTGGTTGCTTGGAAGTTCCGGCACAGCCGGCGGCGATTAACGTGAGGGCAAAACCTAAAATGAGTCTTTTACGCATGGTCCGGACTCCTTTCCTTATTTGGAAATTTCATTGTTGTCGGTGCTGGTAATAACTTTGGGGCTGGAATCAGAAGGCTGGGTAGCCGGGGTTTCGGCCAGCGCCGCCGAGGGCTGGGTGGCGGGAGCATCGGGCGCGACCGCGACGGAGGGCTGCGTGGACGGCGATTCCGGAGCCAGAGCCAGCGACGGCTGAGTCGCCGGCGCGAGCAGGGGGATGGCCGCCAGCGGCGCGATGAACGTGGGGAGATCAATCGCGGCCGACGGGTGCGTCGCCGGCTCCAGTGCGGGTTGGGTGGTCGGATTCATGGTGGAACTAATCACGACCAATTTCGGCGGCACATCCAACGACGCGCTGCCGAGTTCGGCGAGCATCTGCCGGCGAACGAGGCCGCGGATGGAACTGTTGTCGGAGGTGGTGAGAACCACGCCGGTGATCTTTTCCTTGAGCGTGATGGCTTCGAGGAAATTGGGGTTGAGGTTGGTGGCGCAATCGAGATGCCAGCGAACGACGGCCAGATCAGGATGGGGCTTGTGGAGTTCGGTTTCGGCGGCCTCGTAGCAGGTCTCGGCGAGGCGCTCGCGACCCCAGGGCATCATGCCCTGGCGCACGCCGACCCGCAGGCGTTCCATCTCGGTCAATTCCTTTTCGGAGAGCTGGCTGAAGACTTCGTCGTCCTTGATGATGTGCGGGGTGAGGAGGAAGATAATTTCCTTGCGATCGCTGCTGTCGGCCTGCTGACGGAAGAGGGGGCCGGCGAGGGGCAGGTTTCCGAAGAAGGGAACCTGGGCCTTGTTGGTTGAATTGTTGTCGCTGAAGAGGCCGCCGATCACGACGGTGCGGCCGTCCTTGACCATGATGTTAGCATTCACTTCGTTGGCGTTGATGTTTGGTGGGAGGCCGTTGGCCTGGGTGGCCTGGCCGTTCGGGGTGGAATCGCTGGGATGAACCTGAAGGCGGATGTATCCGTCGTCGCCGACGTAGGGGCGGAAATCGAGCGTAATGCCGGTGTCGAGCGAGGAGACGGAGACGGTATTGGTGGTGGCGGTGGCGGTGTTGGTGCCTTCGTAGTAGATGGTTTCACCGATGTGAACCTCGCCCTCCTGTTTGTCGAGGGTGAGGACTTTGGGGTTGGACAGGATGGTGGTGTTGGTGACGGATTCCAGGGCTTTGAGGAAGATGGCAATGTTGTCCTGGATGATGCCGACCTGGAGGCCGCCCTGTCCGGTTTGGACAGTATTAAAGCCGCCCTTAACATTAGCGCCCGGAAGGCCTGTAAGGCCGGAGCTGCCGGATCCTGAACTGCCGCTGGAGCCGGAACCAGAGCTACTGCCGGAACTCCCGGAGCCGCCGGCGAGGTTGATGATGCTGGGAGCGCCTGTGGCATCGAGGACGCCGAGGTCGGTGAAGTTGACACTGCCGAGGGCGGTGAAATTGATGCCCAGGGAGTTGTTCTCGGACAGTTCGGCTTCAAGGATGGTGGCTTCCACGAGCACCTGTTTGGGGCGGCGGTCGATCTGCTTGATGATTTCGCGGATTTTGTCCTGAACCTGGGGGTGATCGGTGATGATCAGGACATCGACGTTGGCGTAGCTGTTTCCATCGCTGGACGAACCGCTGCCGCCACCGGCGCTGGACCCGCCGGAACTGGAGCCGGCGCTGGAGCCGCCGGCGCCGCCGCCGGAGATGGTGAGCGAAGCGGCGGGCGTGACGCTCACGATTCCTTCGGCGCTGAGATGGGGCTTGAGCAGCGCTTCTGCATCGGCAGCGGCCACGTAATAGAGGCGATAGACGTCCGTTTCCAGGTCTTTCTTCTTGCGCTTGTCCATTTCGTCCTGGCTATAGACGTAGACGATGTTGCCCTTCTGTTCCCAGGCGAAGCCGTTGCTGTGGAGAATGGCGTCGAGGGCGTCGTGGGTGTTGACGTTATAGAGGTCCATGGCGGGGACGGTGCCGCGGACTTCCTTGGATGGAATGATGCTCAGTTGAGCCTGGCTGCCGATCATGCGGAGCACTTCAACGAGCGAGACATCATTATTGATCTGTATGCTGAAGGTGCCGGCGTCAGAGAGGGTGATTTTGGGAGGAGGGCCGACAGGCTTGAGGTCGACCGCCTGCGTGGTCGCGCCAGAGGCAAACGGATCAGGTTTATCCGACGTTGCGGCCTGTGCAAGAACTGCATCACTTGCCGCAAGCGCCGAATTTGCCGGAAGCGCCTGACTGTAATAAACGGACATCACGGCCAAAAAAAGAACGCCGCATATATTATACCATCGCGACATAACTACACCTCGCTTGAGTTTCCTGTGGGCCTGTTCATCGAACAGGATCGAACTTTCGGATCAATGACAAAATGGAAAATCTAGGGAATCCAGGCGCTTTGGGGCGTCCGAGAATCCTTGATTCCATTGCAGAAGCAGGGGCTTCTTTATTTCTCCTTTGCCGGGTCAGGCGGGTTTATGTCCGATAACCGCCTGCACTATACTGCGCTTACTTCATCGAGAGTTCGATCTGAACCGACCGTTCTTCGATGATGATGCGACGCGGCTCAACTTGTGTGACCCGAAATTCAGTTTTCGGGACCAGTTCGCCGAGTCCCACGAGTACGCCGTTGATCCAGGCTCGTGGGTGCGCCCCCATCAAGGTTCCTTCCAGGGTGAGGTTGGCCGCCTCCGCCCGAAGGTTATCGACCAAAATCTGGTGCTGTTTGATCAACTCATCCTGAGATTGTCCGGTTCGCGCCGGCGTCACGTCGGAATGCGCGGCGGTTGTCTGATGAGCGGGATCCTGGGGAAAAAACTCAAAGGGAACGGCAAAGAGGTTTCGCTTGATGGACTCGTCTGGAAGTTTGGCCCACTGGGCGAGTGACTTCTGAACGGTCAATTTGTGCGAATCCTGAACGCCTGCGCCGGACCCGTCGAGGCCGCCGGCGGGGTTGAGATGTTCGGCATCGGCGCCGGACAGGGTATGGCCGCCCATCATGGCGCGACCGCCGAGCACGGCAAGAATGGCGAGTAGCACCGTGAGCAGCAGACTCTTACGTGGATCGCGTTTGAAGGTGAGGCGCAAGGTTGCGATCGGGCCGCTATCCGCGAGGGTTTTGGCGATGGGGATATTCATGTCCCCTCCGCATAATAGATATTGACCAGGAGCGTGGCATCGACCGAGCCGCGCTGGGTGTCAACGGATTTGATATCGATGTCGCTGACGCGCGTAATGCGCTGCATGTCCTCGACCTCGCGGACGAACCAGGCGACGGAATTGAAATCGCCCTGAATGCTGAATTTGATGGGTTCGACGGCGTAAAGCCCGTCGCGATGAGCCACGCCGGGTTCGGTGATCTTTTTGTGAACGCCGGCGCGCTGGATGGCCTGGTCGATGTCATGCAGAAAACTTCCCAGATCGGGCGTGGTGGGCAGGTGCTTGATGCCGGCGAGGCGAGCGCGCAACTGGGTCAACTCGCGCGTGATCTGCGGCAGCTTGTTGGTCTGGGTTTTGGCCGTCTCCAACTCCATTTTCTTGGCGTCGATCTGACGATTGATTTCCGAGACCTGCATATCCTGAGGCCGGTAGACTCCGAAATAAAACAGACCGAGTACCAGAAGGCTGGCGCCGGCCAGCGCATATTGCGTCTTGGCATAAGCCTGAATCTGCTGCGTCAAGCGGTTGTTGGTCGGTTCATTCATCGCGTTGCGGACTCCTTAGGGCATTGAAGCATCGGCGGTGCTGACGCCGGCCGTCGCCGGGGCGGTATCGTCATCGAGACCCAGGGTGAAATTCACTTCAAAACGCCGCATGAGGTGGCCGTTTTCCTGGTGGTCCTCGGCTTTGACGAGTTGCACCTCGCTGAAATAGGAGACGCCGACCAGGTTGGTCAGGAAAGTGGCCAGTTCGTCTTCGGTCGGGGTCATGCCGACGAGGTCGATCTTTAGTTTGCGGTCGACGCGGCCGCCGGAACTTTTCCCCTTGTCGGCGTCTACGGCGCGTTGGGCGTCGCCGACGGGATGGTCGGTCTCCTCGGTTTGAAGGTGAAGTTCCACGAGGCCCATTTGCGGCGGCATGAGGGCGCTGAGTTCAGAGACCAGTCGCGTGGCGGGGACATAGACGCCCATGCGCCGTAAGACCTGATCCTGCCGGTCCAATTCGCGTTTGCCGGTTTCGATAAGATTGAGCTGCTGGAGGTCGACGCCGGTTTGAGTCAGTTGGGCGTCGGTGTTGGCCAGATTAGTGGCGGCGACCTTCGCTTCTTTTTGTCCGACGAGTGCCCAGATGGCGAGTCCGACGGCCAGAGCCGCCGTCGCCCAGGCTTGCGCGACGACTACGCGGCGGCGGCGAAGGAGCAGTGCATACCATGATGGTAGAAATTCCGGCTCACGCACAGCGCACCTCCGGCAGTTGTGTTCGATTGTCGGCGGCGGAAGGCTTGGCGTCGGGAGGTGGTTTGGACTCGGCGGCGCCGGCGACGGCCTGATTCAGGTCGATGACCTCGCCCATGGTTCCGCGATTTTGTCTTGGTTTGCCGTCGCGCGCCGCGAATCGGCCGGGGGTCTTCTTCAAGGCCAGACCCATGGCCATTGACCACTCGCAGAGAGGCTGGGTCAAGTCGCCCGCGTTCTGGCCTGTGCAGTCAACGTTGATGAACGGTTGCGCCGGCTCGGCCGGAATCGAGAGCATGGCCCGGAGAACCGCGGCCAGTCCGGGATCAATTCCCTCGCGGCCCATGAGGCGGACCCGCGCCGGTCCCGGGCCGCGGAACGTGACCGAGTAATAGCGGAGGCAGAGCGAGACTTCGCGGGCGAGATCCTCAAGGATTCCGCGAGTTGCGTGAAAGACGGCCTGCTGAACGGCCTGATTGCCGGTGGGTGTGACCTGGCAGGTATCGCCTTCGCCAGGCTCGGCCATATCGGCTTCGGCGAGTTGGCGGCGCAGGGCGACGGCTTCTTCGTAAGTGATGCCCAGCCGCCGCGCGACGGCGTCGTTGAGTTTCTGTCCACCGATGTCTATGGGTTTGAAGAAGCTCAATTCGCGGCCGCGGCCGATGAGAACGTGCGTGCGCACCAGGCCGACATCCAGGAGAACGTTGACTTCCTGCTCGTCGTCGCGGCGGCGCACGAAGCGTTCGACGGAGCGGTAGAGCGCGCAGGGCTCGGCGTCGAGCGACGCGACGATCAGGCCGTGACGATCGAGATGTTCGAGAAAGCCGTCAACATCGTTCATGCGTGCGGCCAGGACGATGACTTCCTGGCGGGCGTCAGTGCCTTGGCGGACCTCGCCGGCGGGAAGGAATTCGACGTGGGCCATTTCGGTGTCGAAGGGGAAAATATTGCGGGCCTCGAAGCGGACGGCCGCGGCGAGTTCCGCGGTGGGAATGGGAGGGAGGCGAAGATTCTTGACGTGAATAATGTCGCGCGGCAATGCCGCGACGACGGCGCGGCCGGAGAAGGCGTTGCGTTTGAGCAGTCCGGCGGCGATGGCCAGTCCGGTGTCGAGAAGCGATTCGGGCTTAGTGTCGGCGGGAATATCGGCGGAGGCGGCTTCATGTACACAGAGCGTGTTACCGCTGACGGCCAACTGGAGCAGCCGTACGCGATCCAGGCCGAGGTCCAGGCCGATGGGTTGAATGTCAGTTCTGTTGAGCATCACATCTTTTGTATGGGCGCATTGGCAGAATCGGCCTGATAGCAGTGTCACTGAACGAGGAAGGGGGAGGATTTGAAGGAAATGAGAGGAAGGGTTGTTTAGAATTTGGGCGAGAAATATGGGAGTTTTCAGTTTTCAGCTAAGAGAGGCCGTTCGTCTGGTATTAGCTGAAAACTGAAAACTGAAAACTTCAAACTAATGTAACCATTATTGGAACGTCATGTCCCCAGTATCCGGCTGAATATTTATCGTGACACTCTTGCCGCCGCTGGAGACGACCAGGCTGCCGTTGGTGGAGAGGATGGCGGCGCCGCCACCGGAGGTGGTGATCGACCAGGGCGTGCCAAGCTGGTCGAAATACATCGCGTTCTGGCCGCCGAGCGTGACAGTAGAGATGGACCAGTTGGAGCCGTTCCAGCTATTGGTGTAGTTCTGCTGGCTGACGGGGTTGGTGAGATACGTGCTGGGCAGGGCGCTGCAAAGGGCGTACGTGTGGGCGGGGATGCCGTTGACCGTTGCCGCCGTCGTGTTAAACGTCACATAAACCGGCGATTGGGTGGCGATGGCCCGGTTTTGGGCGAAGGTTAGATCAGCCAGAAGTGTGCGCGCGGAGGATTCCGACTGTAAATCGCCGGAGTTGCCCATCCCGGCGACCACCATCGCGGCGGCGATGGTGAGAATCACCAGGACACACATGATTTCGATGAGCGTAAACGCGCCTCGTGCGCGACGGTCCGATAACAGCATGGGCATAGTCACCTCGACAGCAATGGCATTATTTGCCAGAACTGTCATCGGACTTGTCCACGCGGACCTGAATGGGTCCCTTTTGAAGAAGGTCGATAATCTTGTCGAGTTTTAGGTTGCTGGTCGTCAAAAGCGATGCAACCTGCACAAGCTGCCCGGCGGCATCGGGGATCTCCGCCCGCGCCGGCTGGGCCGCCGGGCCGTACCACTGCGCGATGATGACGAAAGCCTGGATGAATACGACGGCAATCAGGAAGCGGTTGTCTTTCATAATACAACTCCTTTCGGCCGAAACGGCCGCATTCTTATAGTCTCTTCAATTCCATTACGGTGAATAAGTCGTCAGCTTCACGTTTTGCATCGTCAGATAGGGCGGCGAAGTGGTGAAATCCGGGATGGATACCGCGGCGGCGTTGTAGGTGACGTTGAGAGTGCCGCTGTAGGCGGTGAAGTTCGCCCCCCCCAGCAGCAGCGCGCCGTTCACGATGATCTGAGAACCGGTGCTGTTGCCGAGATAGCTGCCGATGCCATTGCCGGCGTAGCAGACGCCGTTGACGACGAGTCTGGCGCCGTTGCCCATTTTAATTTGTCCGCCAACCACTAAAGCTGGAAACCCTGCCGGCACGGGGCCGAAAGTCGCGGTTCCACTGTTAATGGCGAGGTCACCGTTGGGCAGATAAAACATGCCGGGAAAGGTTTTGTTTCCGGTCAAGACATTTGTGCCCGCGGTGTTGCTGTAGATAAAACCCAGCGGATTGCTGCCAAACAGGAAGGAAAGCAACTGCAAGACCCAGTTGAAGTTTGCCGCGGATCCGGCGGACCCCTGGTAGGAGTAGTTCTGATAGCTGCGTACGACGGCGATGGGCGGATTGGGTCCGTAAATTGGGGGGGCGAGCGTGGAGTAGTTCCACACGGGGATATGAGAGACGCTTGGCGCCGCGATATTGCCTGTGACCGATGCGCTGCCGATGAGATGTACGATTCCGTTGCAGGAGATCGCCTGGCTGCCGACGGTGTTGTTGGTGACGGACATGCCCGTGCCGACAGTCACAGTGGAATTACATTGGAGGGCGGCATTGACCTGGAAAATTCCGCTGGTGAGGGCGGTGGTTGAGATTGCTTTGGAATAGCTTTTCCCATGGCTGGTGGCCGAGCCGGTGGAACTGATCGCCCAGGCGTAGCCGCTGGCGCCGGAGGGGGCGACGGTGACATTGGCCGATCCGTTGAGATTCGTGAATTGCAGGTTGCTGGAGCCAGGCCAGTAGGCGGGCGTGTTTCCGGAGACGGCATTGTACGCCGGCGCATATTGCGGATGTTGCAGATAATACATGGCGGCCGCGACACCGGATTCGGCTACAGCGTCAGCTTGTGCGTTGGCCCCGTCGGTGGCGGCGGTTCGGGCCTGCAAAGAGGAATTGATCAGCAGCCCATAGGCCATGATGGTGGCCAGGGCCATGACAATGATGACCAAGACCAGAGCCACGGCGCGTTTGCGTTTGTGTTTCATAGTTTGGAGCGGACGACGCGACCGCATTGATGGGTTATCGGCGGGATTCCCGGGCGGGTTGATCAGGCAATTGAAGATTGGGCCTTTATGATGGGCGTGGAAGAACCCCCACCCCAACCCTCCCCCTGCGTACAGGGAGAGGGGGATCTGAGCAGGGCAATCGCCTTTGACAATTCTTTGGCCCTCGACCCCCACCCTACCCTACCCCTGTACGGGGAGTGGGGTAAAGAAGGTGGATTTTTGCGCAAAGGCGATTGCCCTGGGGATCTGAGGGGCAGCCCGCCACCAAATATGTCCGCACCCATTATAATTCCTCTAATGCAAGGTAACGCGGAACCGGGTAATTCGAGCCATATGCGCCGGTTGTGCGAGGTGGCGGCCTATTTTACCCAGCTTGGTTTCACTGCATTCGGGGGGCCGGCGGCGCACATTACGCTGATGGAACGGCAGTTTGTCGAGCGCCGCCGCTGGCTGGAGCGTGAGCATTTCCTGGACATGATTTCGGCGATCAACCTGATCCCCGGCCCCAATTCCACGCAACTGGCGCTGAGCCTGGGATATCTTCGCGCCGGGCTGCCGGGACTGCTGGTCGCGGGAATTTGTTTCATTGTGCCCGCGGTGATCATCATTTTGCCGCTGGCTTATTTTTATGTGAATTATGGGCAGACGCCGGACGCGGCGGTGGTGCTGCGATATGTTGGCGCGGCGGTGCTTGCGGTAGTGGCGTCGGCGGTGTTCCGACTGATCAAGGCGAGCATCAAGGATCGATTCACGCTGGCGGTTGCGCTGCTGGCGATGATCGCGGCGCTGCTCGGGCATTGGCGCGGGCTGCCGCTGGCGGACTTGGCTATCGTTGCGTCGGCCGCGGCTCTTGGGATTGTTCGGTCATCGCGCGCTTCGAAGAGGGTGTTGCCGATTTTGCTTCCGATTCCACTGGCTATATTTATTGCTCCGGCAGGCCTTTCGTTGATGGCGCTTTTGTTCCTGAAGATCGGTTCGACGTTATATGGCAGCGGGTATCTGCTGCTGCCGTACCTGCGAGCGAATTTTGTGATCGCCCATCACTGGCTGAGCGAGCGGCAGCTATTGGACTCGGTGGCGGTGGGGCAGGTGACGCCGGGTCCGCTGCTGACGACGGCGACATTCATTGGCTATCTCCTGGGATCGCGTCCGGAATTTGGCGCCGGCTTTGGCGGAAGTTTTGGAGGGGCGGTCTGCGGGGCGCTGATGGCAACGGCGGCGATTTTCGCGCCGCCAATGTCGCGCAAATCCTGAAAGCGGCGGAAGAAAAATTCAAAGAATGTTGCAACGCCATTTCCGCTGGTGAACACGAGCCAGTCGTAGGAATTCAACGACAGCAGCGCGTCAATAAGTCCTTGCTTGTTTTCAGGGTCAATGCCTTTGACGGCGGGAATTTCCAGGACGTCCGCGCCAAGTTCGGAAAGTTTCTGCGAAAATTTCGCCATTTGCCCGCGCGCGCGCGTGACGACAATCCGTTTTCCAAACAGCGGAAGATTTTCAAACCAGTTCAATTTCCCGCGCAGCTTTACCACGTCGCCAATGATTGTGAGCGCAGGCGGCAATATTTTTTTTTCTTTTGCAAGTTTCGCAATCGTCGCCAATGTTCCTGAAACCGATTTCTGTTTTCCGAGCGTGCCCCATTGAATGATTGCAACTGGCGTTTCCGGCGGCATTCCATTTGCGATGAGCGATTTCGTCCAGTCGCCGAGATTTTCCGTGCCCATCAAAACGACTTTTGTTCCGGGAATTTTTGCGATCTGGTCGTGACGCAGGTTTGATTTTGGATTGTCAGGATTTTCATGGCCGGTGAAAACGGTGAAGCTGGAGCAAAAATCGCGATGCGTGAG
>Ga0208589_1000552_pt1 | contig 17462 bp, 13 predicted proteins | sample NGESurshal092012_2_FD_184486 | JGI IMG/M metagenome (GOLD analysis project Ga0208589, IMG submission 184486) | Arctic peat soil microbial communities from Barrow, Alaska - NGEE Surface sample F53-2 shallow-092012 (SPAdes) | ecosystem: Environmental > Terrestrial > Soil > Wetlands > Peat ... | reverse complement strand
CCTCCTCAGCGTATTTGGCTGCAATACGCTTCGTCGTCGCGTCTCGCACGCGGCCAAAATTCACTTCGCCTGGCCGCGCGGGACTTTTGCCACAGGCTGCTAGGGCAGGGGAATGATCGGATCGCCTATTGCGCACACGTCTGCATGGTTTCGACGCCGTTTTGTTGGCGGTTCTGATTGCGACAACCCTCGTCGCGTTTGCGCCGGCGATCCATTGCCAGTTTAATTTTGATGATGACCTCGTCATCGCCAACCAGCCGCACGTTAATACCGGCCTTACCGCCGCGAATTTTCGATGGGCGATGACGACTTGGGACCTTGGCTATCCCATCCCCGTAACTCTTGTCTCGTTCATGCTTGACGTCAGTGTCTTCGGACTTAGCCCGTTGGCTTTTCACGCGGAGAATGTGGCATGGCATGTCGCGAATGTGGCGCTGTTGTATTTGCTTTTCCGCCGCCTGACGGGAGCGAGTTGGCGAAGCGCTCTGGTCACGGTTTTATTTGCGGTTCATCCGCTTCGAGCGGAATCGGTTGCATGGGTCACCGAGCGCAAGGACATGCTCGCCGCCTTCTTCGGGTTGCTGGCGATGCACGCGTATGTTTCCTATTGTCGTGATCCGAGGATTGTGCGCTATCTTCCCATTCCGATCCTTTTTACGGTCAGCCTGTTTTCCAAGCCGATGCTGGTGATGCTGCCGATATTGCTGGTGGGTTTGGATTACTGGCCGCTCCGCAGATTTATCCCCCTGTCCTTATACCCAGGGGGAGGGCAGGGGTGGGGGTTGTTTTATGATCCCCCAGGCAATCAGAAGACCCAAACAACTCTCCCCAAAGTCCTCCTGGAAAAAATCCCCCTCGCCCTCATCTCAGTATGCTGCATCCTCATCGGCATCCCAGCACAGGCCCAGCGCAAATTGGCCGTCGAGATTCTTCCGCTTTCATCGACTCTCGCCAACGGCTTCGTTTCCTACCTGCGCTATCCAGGGAAAATGCTCTGGTTCAGAAACCTCGCCATCTTTTACCCGCGGGTTCCGCACTGGCCGGCGTGGTGCATACCCAGTGCGATCCTGATCCTGATTGCGATGACCGCATTTGTCTTACGCCACGCCAAATCGCGCCCATGGCTCGCAGTGGGCTGGTTGTGGTATGTCGTAATTCTTTTCCCAATGGCGGGGTTCTACGTCGTCGGGGATTTCTCCATCGCCGACCGCTACACCTATTTCCCCATGATCGGCCTGCTGATCATGCTCGTCTGGTCTCTCCCCGATCGCATTGCCCGCGCGCCCTGGCGCATTCCCGCGGCGGCCATGTTTGGCGCGATGATGTTCGGACTGATTGCCGCGACGCGATCGCAGGTTCACACCTGGCACGACAACATCACACTCTTCCGCCACGCCATCGCGGCCGCCGGCCCGTCCGGGCCGGTCTGCGATCATCTTGCGCTCGCGTTTTTGTACGATCATCGCTACGCCGATGCGATTTCGGTCTATCAGCGATCTTTGCAATTGAATCCACAAAACGCCCACGCCGAAGCGAATCTGGCCGCGGCTTTCGACGCCGTTGGCGAGCGCTCGGCGGCCATGGCGCATTACCGGAATTCGCTTGAGCTTGATCCGGCCAATCCGAAAGTTCCCTACAATCTCGGGACCGACCTGCTGCTTGACGGGCAGCCGAAGGAAGCGATCCCCTTCCTGACTCGCGCCGCCGCACTCGAACCAAACTCCAGGGAAACGAGCGGCAATCTCGCCGCCGCTCTCCTTCGCTCCGGCGATGCACAAGCCGCCATCGACGAGTGCCAAAAAGTGCTCGACCGCGACCCCTCCGCCAATGGTGTGCGCGAAACGCTCGCCAGCGCCCTGGCCTTGTCCGGGCAGCGTTCGGCCGCCGAAGTCCAATATGAATTGTTGATCCTTCGCCAACCGCAATCGAGTGGCCCATACAACGAACTCGGCTCGCTCTATCTGGCCGATCACAAGATTCCAACCGCCATTAACTATTTTCGGGAGGCGCTGCGCCGGGATCCGAACCTCGCGGCCGCACACAACAATCTGGGCGTGGCGTTGATTCAGTCGGGGAATGCGAAGGAAGCGGCCGCCGAATTTCAAAAGGCGGTGGAGCTTGATCCAAAGAATGAGAATGCGCGGAAGAATTTGGAACTGGGCCGTCAGCTACTGAATAAATAGAGAGAATCGTTGACGTTCTACAGCGCAAGGAGGATATGTCCACCGCTCAAGATATTTGGCCAGATCGGCCACGGGGCAAGCGCCTTTGGCAATTCTTTGGCCCTCGACCCCCACCCTACCGTCCCCCTGAGTAGAGGGAGAGGGGATAAGAAGGTGAATTTGCGGCCATAAGCGATTGCCCTGGGAAGATCATACGATCCAGGCAGTTCTACTTGATTGAGCGAGCCAACTTCCGGGCGAAGACATTAAGAATTGGACTGCGGGGCGGGCAGCGGACCAAGTTCGATGGCGGCGGCACGAAGGACCCAATCGAATTCCGAGGCGAACCGGTGTCGGGGACGAGGAGTGGATGGCAGCGGATAGCCAGTAGCGTGCAATTGCCACGAGCCAGGTTACGAGCGGACGAGCGCATTCACGGCCTTCCATCACTTTTTACTTGCGTATGCCGCAACAAACGCGGTACATTGCGCATATCCAAAGGGACGATTATTCCGATATTCCGTTGGGGCGGCGGCCATGAACGACTGGCAAGACGCGGAACTCCGATTCGAACGGGCGCTGGAGCTTGTGCGCCAGCGCAAGTGGCCGCTTGCGCTGGAAGAAATGAAGGCCGCCACCAGCATCAATCCGTTTAATGCCTCCTGGTTTTATAATCTTGGGGTGATTCTCGACGAAATGACACGACACGAGGAAGCCCTTGAGGCCTTCGGGCGCGCGCTCCAGATCGAACCTGACAATCTTGTCGTCCGTGAGCGTCTGGGCGTTGATCTTTACCGGACTGGGCGGCTGAAGCAGGCGATTCACGCTTTCGAGCGGCTTGCCCAAATCGAGCCTTCCCACGAGCCTTCCTACTGCCACCGCATCCTGATTTATTCGACGATGGGGCGGCATGAGCAGGCTGAGGAGATGTTCTATACGGCGCGTCTGTACAAGGACGAATGCCCGCGCTGTTACGACCATATGGGCCGCTCGCTTCTTGCCCGGGGCAGGTTTGACCGGGCCATCTTCTGCTTCCAGCGCTGCCTTGACCTTGATCCGTCCTTTCCGTCCGGCGCCCGCAGACTGGCGGCCGCCTTCTGGGGAAAGGGCGATTTGGAGCAGGCCCGCCGCCAGTATCTGGCGGAATTGCGCCATGATCCCGGCAGCGGGCCGACACTGCTCGATTTGGGCAACGTCCTGATGGAAATGGGCCGGGTCGATGAGGCCGGTGAAAAATTCCGGCGTTGTATCGAGCTTCTGCCGGATGACGCGGCCGGGTACTTCCACCACGGTCGCTGGCTCGTGCGGGCCCAACGCCGCGCTGAAGCCCAGCTTGCCTTCAGGCACGCGATCAAACTTGATCCCACATTCCGCGGCGCCCATCTGGAACTGGCGCGTATTGCGTTGTCTTGCGGTCAACGTTATGAAGCGCGCCAGCAACTCCGGGCCGAGCATCTGATGCATCCAGAGGAGCCGCGGATGCTCCTGGCGCTGGCGAATTTATGGATGGATTGCGGGCACGATCGGACGGCGATCGCCTGCCTGAAGCGCCTGTTGTTGATCCGCCCAGCCGACCAGGACGGGTGGCTGAACCTTGCCGTCGCCCAATTCCGCCGCGGCCTTTACCCCGAGGGAAAGCGAAGCTGTACCAAAGCCCTACAAATTGATCCGCGCTGCCGGCTGGCCATGCATAATCTGGCGCTGGCCGAGGATCATATGGGGCATTATTCGCTTGCGCTGGAGTGGACGCGGCAGGCGATGGAGCTTGAGCCGCGGGATGCGGCGCTGAAGCGATTGGAGACGCGGTTGCGGCTGCTGTGTGCGTTTCAGGCGGCGGTGAATTGGGTGCGGGGGATGCTGGGAATGCGGGACTGAATTTCTTCCGCGAGCAACACCGCGATGGCTCTGGTACTATCTAATCGCAGCGAATTCATATTCTAATAGGGAGCCGACAGATGGGAAAAAGGTCCACGATTGTTTTTGCTTTTACTTTCATTCTGCTCATGCGGGTTTCAGGCGTCTTCGCTGCCGGCGAAGACAACTTCTACAAACTCGGCCCCGATTCACTCCCGCAGCAGGGCGTGCCGCACGGTAGATTTGTCGGGCCGACGACTTTGCCCAGCCAGGTGTATCCGGGGACTCAGCATACTTATTTTGTTTATGTGCCGGCGCAATACGATCCGAAGAAGCCGGCGGCATTCATGATCTTCAATGACGGGCAGGCGATGATGGCGCCTAACGGTGACGTGCGGGCGCAAAATGTCCTGGATAATCTGATCTGGCGGCGGGAAATTCCGGCGATGATTGCGGTTTTCATCAATCCCGGTCGCACGCCGGAGCAGCCGGAGCCTGTACCCAGCAATTGGGGGGACCGCACCACCAACCGGCCAACGGAATATAACTCCGTGGATGATAAATATGCTCGCGTGGTGACGGAAGAACTGATGCCGGTGATCAAACGCGATTACAACATTTCAGAGGATCCGGATATGCACGCGATCGGCGGGGCGAGTTCGGGCGGCATTGCCGCGTTTGAGGTGGCGTGGAACCGGCCGGAGGTCTTTCACAAGGTGCTCACCATCGTCGGCAGCTTTACCGATATTCGCGGCGGGTATGTTTATCCGGAAATGGTTCTGGCGGCGGAGAAGAAGCCGATTCGGATATTCATGGTGGATGGCGTGAACGACAACCGGGCGCTGCAGGGAAATACCTACAACGAAAAGCGGGATTGGCATTACCAGAATGTGCGGCTGATGGAGGCGCTGACGAAGAAAGGCTACGATGTGAATTACACCTGGGGAATTGGCCTGCACGGACAGAAGCAGGGGGGAGCGAGCTTGCCGGAGATGATGAGGTGGCTGTGGCGTGATTATCCGCGGTCGGCGGATCCGCATGATGCGGTGGAGCGCAGTTTTGATGGGCCGGCGACGAAGCCGGATTGAGATTAAAGATCATTTTGTCCACGAATGGACACGAATGGACGCGAATAAAATGCGAAGACGCTCACCCCAGCCCTCTCCCGGCGTACCGGGCGAGGGAGTAAAAGAGAGTGTGTGGGTGGGGCGGTTGCGTGGAGCGAAATCGTTGCGCCTGTTACATTCCCTGGCATGACCGAAACCGGCCGGCTTCTCATCGGCGCCATGAGCGGCACCAGCGCTGACGGCGTGGATGTTGCCCTCGTTCGCATCAGCGGGCGCGGCGCGGCGATGAAAGCCGCGCTGTTGCATCGGCATCACCGGCCATACGATCAAATTCTGCGACGAGCCATCATCAATCTGCGGACCACCGGCACGGGCGCTCTGCGTGAAATCGCCTGGATTACTCGTGAAGTTTCAATCATTCATGCCGCAGCCGTCAATGAACTGATGCTGGCCGCTCATATCGGCCCGGCGGATATTGCTGGGATTGCCGCTCATGGCCAGACCGTTTTTCATGATCCACCGGACACGATGCAATGGCTTGACCCCGCGCTGATCGCCGCCGAGACCGGCTGCGCGGTAGTCAGCGATTTCCGCCGTGCCGATTGCGCCGCCGGCGGGCAGGGAGCGCCGCTGGTGCCGTTCGCGGATTATTGTCTGTTTCGTGATCCGAGAATTCATCGCGTGCTTTTGAACATCGGCGGTATCGCGAATCTCACGTTTCTTCCGGCGGGGGTGGGGTTGGAGAGCGTCATCGCGTTCGATACCGGGCCGGGGAATTGCATCTGCGATCATCTTGCCCGCAGCCATGAGCCATCAGGCGGCGGGTTCGATGAAGGCGGCAAACTAGCGGCGGGCGGGACGGAAATTCGTCCGTTCATTGCGTGTGTGGTTTCCAACTCATACTTTTCACAATCGCCGCCGAAAAGTACAGACGGGCCGGCGATGATTAAATTATTTGCCGATGGGTTGGCGGAATTGGGACGGAGTGCTTCGGTGCTGGATTTGCTGCGCACCGCGTGCGCAATCACGGCTGAATCGATTGCCTTATCAGTGAAACAGTTTTTACGGCCGGCGCCGCAGGAGATCATCGTCAGCGGCGGGGGGGCTAAAAATGAAACGATGATGGGGTTGCTGCGCAAGGCGATTGAGCCGATTGCGCTGCGGACGACGGAGGAACTGGGAGTGCCGGGCGAGGCGAAGGAGGCGATGGCGTTTGCATTGCTGGGAGCAGCGACTTTGGATAACGAGCCGGCGAATGTTCCTACCGCGACCGGGGCGCGACGGGCCGTGGTATTGGGGGCTGTGACGCCGAAGCCTTGAAGATGGTTTGAAGCTTTCAGTGTTCAGTTTTCAGTTAATTCGAGGCGGGCAATTGCATTTAGCTAAAAACTGAAAACTTCAAATTTCTCCTAATTCTTAGGGCGCATGATGCGCCATTGGCTATCGTCATAGGTAAACGGGAACGGATTCTTGACTCGATGATCGGGCATGGCCGTTCGGTCGTATTCCTTCAGATCCACGGACGAAACGTCGGTGCCATCCGGCTTAAGCGTGACGTGTTCGAGGCAGAAGTAATCGTAGGTGTCGTCAGAACCCATATACGCGACGACGTTGTACTTGGTCTGATCGTCGTACATGGCAATGAACTGGGTCTCGGTTACGGTCGTCGGTGAGGGATGGCTGTTGGCGCATCCCACTGCCGCGAGTGTGCCGGCCAGAGAAAACAACGTTGATCTCGTGCGGAGATACTTCATATGACCTCCCGATTGGTTGCGTCCGGCGCAGGCTCGAACGGCAGGGCATCGGCGTCGGAAAGGGGTAATTTTTCCGGGCGCTTAAGTTTCAGGTGATCATACGCGGCTGTGGTGGCGCGCCGGCCCTGGCGGGTGCGAATTAAAAAGCCGGACTGCAACAGATAAGGCTCGATCACATCCGCCAGCGTATCGACTTCTTCGCCGAGGCTGGCGGCAATCGCCTCAATTCCGGCGGGGCCGCCGTCGTATACGTCGATGACGGTGCGGAGAAAGGCGCGGTCCTGATCGTCGAGGCCGCGATCGTCAATTCCTTCGAGTTCCAGCGCTGCTTTTGATACGGGAAGCGTTATTGCTCCGGTTGCTTCCACGGCGGCGAAGTCGCGCACGCGCCTCAGGAGGCGATTGGAAATGCGTGGCGTACCGCGGCTGCGGCGTGCCAATTCGCCCAGTGCTTTGTCCTCGGTTTCCAGTTTCAGCAGCTTGGCGTTTTGGCGCAGAATCTCATGGAGAGCGTCGGGTTCGTAAAAATCGATGTGCTGTGACAATCCGAAGCGCCCGCGCATGGGGCCGGATAAGAGGCCGATGCGAGTGGTGGCGCCGATGAGCGTAAATCGTTGGATGGGCATGGTGATGGTGCGGGCGTGCATGCCGGCGTCGATGGTGACGTCCACCTTGTAGTCTTCCATGGCGGGGTAGAGGTACTCTTCAACCACGGCGGGGAGGCGATGAATCTCATCAATGAACAGGACGTCGCCTTCGCCGAGCTTGGTGAGAATGCCGACCAGATCGGCCCCCTTGGTGAGCGATGGGCCGTTGGTCACATGCACGGCGGCGGCCATCTCATTGGCAATGACATGGGCGAGAGTCGTCTTTCCCAGCCCCGGGGGGCCATGCAATAGAAGGTGCTCCATCGGTTCTTTTCGGCCCTTGGCGGCGTCCACGGCGATCTTGAGCTTACGGATGAGGGTTGGCTGTCCGATGTACTGATTGAATCGCCGGGGGCGAAGGGCGTAGTTAAACTGCTCTTCCTGTTCGGTGGCGGGTGACCCTGAAACGACGCGCTCGCGTGGCATGGTATGCAGAATGACGCAATCCACGCGGGGAAGCAAGGGGAGTATCCAGTGTTCAGTTTTCAGCTAATACCATTGGAGGCTTCCGAATTTAACTAAAAACTGAACACTGAAGACTTCAAAGTGTCTTCCCGTTAGGCGGGGAAGGCCAAATATCGGACTCAGTTTTTTTCGGCCCAATGATAAATAAGAAGGTACAATATCTGACCTGAGGAGAATCCCATGGCCAAAAGCATTCAAGACTGGATCAATGAGGGCGAGGAGCTTCACTCCGCCGCCGAAAAGGAACTGCACGATTTGGAGACACAGATTGCAGAACTTGAGCAGAAGCGTGCGGCCAAGGTCGCGGAGGTCAACCAGATCGCGGGCATCATCGGCAAGCCGCCGGCGGGTGGCGGGCACGATGTGACGCGCCGAGTGACAGCGCACGTCGTGGATGACCACCCTTTGAGCGGCGTGCCTAATTCCTCGGCAACGATTGCCCGCGCATTGACCGGCAAGGGCCTGGGCCGCTGAAGCCCGGCCATGGTCGTTGTTCGCTGACTCGCACGCAAAAGCGCCTATCCACCGCGCGGAAATTTCCCCAATGCACTGATTATCGGCTGTCGAATCGCAAATCAACTCATTCGTAGTCTTTTGCAATCTGTTAAACTGCCCGCTGCGCGCCTGCTACCCGCCCCATTTTTTCATAACCATTTAATCATTCTTTTCCACAGGGATTCAGGCAAGTTCCGTAAGGCCCGGCCTCGCGGCGCGATGCATCTTCCACCTCAACGAAGGGCAAATCTTATCGCTGGCATCGACTTTGCCTTTGTTGCGTGGCGTCGCCAGACGCTACAGGAATCATGGGAAAGTAAGCAACCTCCCAGTTGTCCGCGATTAAAAGTCGCCCGCGCTTAGACCCAATTTGCATCGTCCCCTGCGAGGGGGAGAGAGGATCATTGTAATGCGTTCAGGATCCACATCCCGGCGGCCGTTGTTTATGGCCGTCGCTTCCATTGCTTCACTTCTTGTTGCCAAAGGCGCTCACGCGGGCTTTAACGTGGTCGGGGCTGACATTCCCGAACTCGAGACCGCGCTCTTCACGGGGCAGACGACATCTCCCGTGGCGATGCCGCTGATTTGGGTGGCGACGGTATAGGTCCGCGGCAACTGGAAACTGCCGTCGCCGTTTCCCAGAAGGACAGTAATACTTCCATCTCCCGCGCCGACGGCCAAATCTAATTTGCCGTCGCGGTTAAAATCGGCGGTGGCGATTTCGGTGGCGCTGATGCCCACCTTGCCGGTGGGGCCGATGGCGAATTTGCGTGTGCCTTTGCCCTCGAGAACCGTGACTTTTCCAAAGATGGCGTTGGCATCGACCAGGTCCATTTTGCCGTCTTTGTTGAAATCGCCAACCGCGAGCGAGTTTTCGCCCGTCGCGTTGGGAAGCGATTTTCGCATGTAAGGCTGGAATGTGCCATCGCCGTTTCCCAGCGCCACGCTCAGGACGCCGTAGGAATTGGCCTCGGCGATATCGGGATGCCCGTCCCCATTGAAATCGCCTACAACCACCGAATACGGCGAATTTGGCGCTACACCGACCAATTTCGGTTTTTTAAATGCGCCACGGCCGTTATTAATGAGGACTGCGACCTCGCCGTTGGTTCCGCCGGAAGAAACGACCACGTCCGGCCGGCCGTCGGCGTTCAGATCCTCCACCGCCAGTGAAGTAGCGCCGTTCGCCAGCCCATCGTGGATCACGATGGGCGCCTGGAAAGTTCCAAATTTGTCGCCATTACCGAGGAATATCGAAACTGTTCCCAGGAAATCGGCGGTAACTATATCCAGTTTGCCGTCGCCATTAACATCTGCCGCCGCCACCTGGTAGCTCGGCTGCGTGCCGTTTATTTGGTGCGGCACGAAGTTCACGGAAAGCAGCGTGCGACGTTCGAGAGCCTCAATATGGGAGATGTCCTGGAAACGCGCAGACCGAGAGCGCCAGAATACAGCCACGGCGGACTCCTAAATTTTCTCCACTCCGGGTTTAGGGAATGGTTCTGCGGTTGGTCGATGAGCGGTTAAGGTATTATGCGGGACGCGGAGGCGATTTGCAAATGCTAATGAAAGTTTGAAGCCTTCGGTGTTGAGCTTTCAAACTTTGTATATCCGTTCATTTCGCTGCCACAGATTGTATCGCTTTGCGAACTTCTGACAGCAAATACTCCACCTTAAACGGCTTATACAGCACGGCCTGTAATCCCTCCTGGCTGGCGCGGACGATGTTGTGCTCCGGGTCGTAGCCAAACGCGGTCATCAGGATCACAGGCGTTTTCTGATTCCGCCGCCGCGCCGCGGCGAACACGTCATATCCGGTTTTGTCCGGCATGCGGATGTCGCTGAGGACAAGGTCAAAATCGCGCGTTTCCACCTGCGCAATGGCTTCAGTGCCGTTGGCGCACGTCGTTACGATCATGCCGAACTTGCGCAGAATGTCGCGGATGTCTTCCCGGATGCCGGCGGTGTCGTCGGCCACCAATATCTCGACCCCGCGAAGCAGCGGATCATCGCACGCACCCACCGGCCGCGCTCCCACGGTTCCCACATTCCCCTCGGCTACCTGCCGCAGCCCTTTGCGGATCGTCACCACGTTGTCAACGATCTGCTGCAGGCGGAAGCGCAGATCGTCATGCCCGATATAATCGCCCATCAGCGAATTGGCGTCAGATAAAATGTCATTGAGCGGGCCGGCCATCTCCGTTGTCACATCGTCGGCCACGTTATGCCGGACCACGACGCGCTCCACGCGCAACAGATCAAGCACGTTGAGCGCCATCGCAACGTAGCGGCCGAAAATCTCCGCGAATTGCCGGTCGTCCTCGTTGAACGCCGCCTTCTGTCGGCTTTCGATATTAAATATCCCCACGACTTTATCGTTCAATTGCAGCGGCACGGTCAAGCTGCTCAGGGCATTGTCCAGGCCGGGAATGTAACGCGGATCACGTTGAACATCAGGACAGATATAGCTGCGGCCGGTGGCGGCAACGTACCCGCTGATGCCGTTTCCCTCGGGCACGGCGAACAGATCAACGCTCAGCGCCTCAATCGGCAGCCCGGCGCTGATGACCACCTCCAGCTTGTTGCTCTTGCGATCAAGCAATCGGATGGCGAAATGATCAAAGTGCATCAAATCCCGCGTGAAACGGATGATCTTGTCTTCCAGGAGCTTGAGGCGCTGACCCACATTCAGTTCATTCAGCTTGTCGGGTTCCAGACGGACAAGTTCGCGGCCGCCGTTGTCGATTGCGTCGATTTTCTGCTGCAAGCGCCGCGTGCCTGTCGCATCCCATACCACCGCCACCACCTGCAAGACCTGCCCCGAGGGATTGATCAGCGGCGACGCCACCATCTCCAGGTACTGTTGCTCTTCAATGTTCAAGGCGTATCGTTTGGATCGGGAAAAGGCGGGCGATTCAGAGGGGGTCTGCGGCGAAACCTGGCGGGCGAAAAGATCGAACGAATCCTGACAACTCCGCCTGATTTTCTCCCGCACCGCCGGCGGCCAGGCGGCCATCTTCTTGTTCATCCAACTGACCTCCCCCTCGCCATTGACGATGCAGACGCCTTCGCCCAAATTGTTGAGGATGAGGTTGGCCTGCTGACTGACCAGAGCGCGTTCAAGTGGCAGAAAACTGTCGGCGTCGGAAAATATGGCGTAGAAGTTCCCCTGGCGGATCAGCTCGGATGCTTTTTCGGAATCGTCCACCATGACGATCTCGCCATGCATGCGAAGCGAGTCGATAGCGGCGGCGTCAGGCCCGAACGGGCCCAGGAGAACCAGAATCTTATGTCGCGTTCCATCCACTACGATGATGCCCTGGGTGAATGGGAAACTTCCATCTTAACGCCGCCGTACAGGCGGTTCAATCTCATTCCATATCGAGACGAGCCATTATAGGGCGCAAATATCCATTTGGTTAGAGTCGGAGTTTTATGAGTCGGAGTTTTACGTCACCGACGGGACCAGGGCAATCACATGTTCCCTCATTCCCCCTCTCTCCCGGTACTCTGGGAGGGCTGGGGAGGGTCTTTCAGTCGTCCTCTCTTAATCTTTCAAACGCGCCGCACTCGCCGCCGAAGAAATAAAGTTGCCACGCCGATCAATACTAGCGCCCCCGGCTCCGGCACCGAAATTGTAAAATCCGCCACCACCGGCAGGTGATCGTTCCCCACCGTATTATTCATCGACCCCAGCACCTGCGACGGCGTCAGCCATCCATTCCCCACAATATCGTTCAGCGAAGTATTCAAAGAAAAGTTGATAATGCTTCCCCCTTCGGCTGCCGTACCATTGTTGCCGAAGGCGTGGTACGAGCCGTTCACGAAATCCAGCGTACCCGGGGCATTGTTCTGGATGTCGCCCGTCATGGACTCGATGTCGTCGCGGTAGCGCAGATCATTCGTCGATTCCGTCATGATCCCCAGATAAGCCGAATTCAACTGCCAGATTTCGTTGTAATTATCGGTCGGATTGAGCGAATCGAATTCCTGCTCCTGGCTAACGCCACTCGGCGTCATCGGCGCCGCCCGCGCAAATCCGCGACTTCTCACGCGATATCACGGACTTCGCCGACACCGCGGCCCTCATCGCCAATCTCGATCATGTCATCGGCATCGACATGTCTGTTGCGCCTCTTTCGGGCGCTCGGCAAAACAACCTGGACTCTTCTACCGGTTGTCGCCGATTGGCGCTGGCTGCTGGATCGAGAAGAGAGTCCGTGGTATCCGTCCATGCGTCTGTTTCGCCAGAGGAGGCCCGGCGATTGGCCGACCGTCATTCGGCGCGTGACCGAAGAACCGGCCAATAGGATTTCCAAGTTGTCCGCGGCAGAGGATCGATGATGTACCCGCGTTTCATATCCGCGTTGCAGCAGTTCTGCCGCCGCAAGCAGAGCGGGGCTTTCGCACACGAGAATGACTCTATTCTGTCATCCCCGGGAGCAATCGCGCGTTCTCTCTTTCCCCCTCGCCCGGTACTCTGGGAGAGGGTTGGGGTGAGGGTTTTTGTATTCTTAAGCGAACAAATGATTCCCCCGGCATTCCGATCACGCCCACCCGCGTCGGCGTCATTTCAGAACCCCTCGAAGATCGCCGCCTGTTCAACGCCTTGGTGGTTCACAATCTCAACGACGGCGGCATCGGCAGTCTGCGTGAGAAAATCATCCTCGCCAATACGGCAGGGGGGACGCAGGTAATTCAGTTCATCGCGGGTCTCAGCGGCGCAGTCGATCTCGTCTCCGCGCTTGCAGTGCTCACCGCCAATGTCACCATCGACGGCCCGACCCCCGCCCCGATCGCGCTCCGCGGCGCGGGAACTCAAAGCTTCGGCAGCGTTCTCTCGATCGACCCCAACGCCGCCGCCACCCTCAACAATCTCGCCATCACCGGCGGCGATGCCCCCTCCGGCGGCGGAATCTTCAATTCCGGCACGCTGGCCATCACCGACTCCACCATTTTCGGCAACATCGGCGGGGGCATCTTCAGCTCCGGCCGTCTTACCCTGACCGCCTCAACCGTCAACGGCAACTTCACCTCCGCCGCCGGCGCCGGCATCTCCAACTCCGGCCGGGCCACCCTCATTAATTCCACGCTCACCGGCAACCTCGGGGCCACCAAGGGAGGCGGAATTTTCAGTAACGGCCAGGTCACCGTGATTGATTCCACGATCACCGGTAACAGCGCACAACATGGAAAAGGCGGTGGCATCAAATCCACAAGCTCAGTGATCGAGGGAACCATCGTCGCCTCCAACGCAGGCGGCGACCTTTCCGGCACGAATTTTGGCGGCGCGAATAATCTGATCAGCGATGGCAGCGACGCCTCCAACTTCGACAGCACGCTCGCCGGCACGCCCTCAAACCTACTGAATCCAATGACCCTCACCCTCATCGCCCACAACGGCGTCTCTCCGCGGGCAATGCAAACGTTCACATTGGCTGTCAGTTAAATGCGACCGCTTATTTCGTATTCAATTCTTCACCACCCGCGACCGAAGACGATCGCGCCAGTGATGGCGCCCGTATTGAGCGATAAAGCGGAATTCCGAGGTCTGCCCACACTTTGCCTATCCTTTTCTCACCGCGGCCACTTCATAATCGACGACGGAAGGAATCGTAAACTCCACCCGTGCGCCGTTCTGTCGAAACTCGACAGTCTTCCCCGCCCTCAATAACTCCACGGCCGCAATCTTCGCCCCAGCCGGGACATCCATCCTTACATTCTGCGGCCCGATCGGATAATGACGGCGTACCCATCCCTTGTGTAAGTTCGGATTATTGTAATTCACAATATGCAGCGAATACCCCGGCACTGTTTCCCATGCGAAAGTTTCAACAAGTCCTTCGCCTTCAATCGAGATCGGCGACGAGCCGTTGAGCAGCCAGCGCACGGAATTCTGCAATAGACGCGAAACGTCAGTATGGCAAGATCGCCAGTTCGTCCGGTCGATGTCGCCGGGGAAATGGATCAACCGGCTGCTTCCCCGGTCGAAGATGATCACGGCCGCCTCGTCGGTGTTCGGCGTCGGCGCGTAGCACATCTCGGGCGGATACGATGTGTACGCCGGTATCACCGTCAGGGGATCAGCTTTGTTCGCATACGAACTGACCGGCAGGCGATACTCCGCGTACGGCAAAATGCTTGTATCTTCAAAACCTTCGAGAATCGGATGTCGTTGCTCAATGCGGGCATAAGACGAATTGCCATTAGGCCCCTGGATATCGCCGGCGGGAGCGATGGCGAATAAATCGCCAAGGGCCAGCGTGTCGCGGCGTTTGCCGGTCTGGTCGTAATGGCCGGTTTCAAAGGTCGTCATCAGCGATCCGCCGGCGGCGACATACGCCTTGATCTGGTCGGCCTGTTCGTCGCTCAATAGCGCGACGTTCGGCAGGAGCAGGGCGGAGTATTTACTGAGCGTCTGGGCAGACAAATCGTCTTCGTGCACGAAATCAAACAAAAATCGGCCTTCCAAAAGAGCGTAGTAAAGTCCTTGCATAAATTCCGAATAGCCGCCACCGGCATTCGTCGCACCCGGCGGATGATAAAGCCAGTTCGGCCGCTGCGCCCAGACGACGCCGAGATTGGCGACCGACATTCCGTAGGTGAAATGCTCATCATGCCCGCTCATCCACTTAAAGAACTCGCGCCCGGCCTTTTGCCAGCGTCGATCTTCGCCCATGCCGGTTTGTCCGCCGAGCCAGTGATACCAGTTGGTCATGCCGCTGGCGGCAGATTGCGCCATCCAGAGCGTCGCCTCCGCCGGCGACTTCGCGGCGTTTCGCCAGCGAATGCCCGAGCCTGTGGACCAGGAGCCGGTGACATTGGTGATGGTCTTCCCCTTCATGACTGAGCGCGCCACGCGGCCCTGCTGGGCGCATTCCCACGCCGGGGCGGGGTCGCCGCCGCGGCCCTGGTTGTCGCAGTTGAACCAGTCGATGTGCTCGGCGAGTTGTTTGAGATTAAGCTGCGCGCGAATCCCCGCCCCAAGATTCGCAAAGTAAACGTTGTCGGGCTTCTTCTCCTTGGCGATGGAATCATAGAGCTTCCACAGTTCGACGGTGCGCGCCAGATGCCGATCCAAAAATGCCGGCGTGCCCTGCGCCGCCGTTCCGCGACAGAGCTCGCAATAGCAAACCGGCGGCGAACCCACGTCCGGCCAGCCGTTGGTGAAGATGCCGTCGATGTCGTAGCGCGAATTCACTTCGCGCATGATGGCCGGAATATGCTCGGTGAAATAAGTCGAGAACATGCAGGTGCTGTACAGGCCGGGAGATTCCGTGTGCTCAATGAATCGCCCATCTTGCGTCTTTCGGAACCACTGCGGTTTAACGCGCGTCGCCTCCTCCCATTGCAGATCTGGGCTCATGCGCGCGATGACGCGCATCCCGCGCGATTTGGCCGCCGTGCAGCATTCGCCGAAGAAATCCTTGTCGCCCAGCACTGACGAGCGGCGATGCAGCGGAACATTAGTGGGATAAAACGCGATGATGCCTGTCACGCTGACGAGGACGGCGTCGGCCTTCAGTTCCGCCCAGTAGTCGGCCCAGGCGTTTACATCGAGTTCGACGGGGTCGCGCTCATTGAAATTGATCTGGCCAACGCGTTTGATTTTCTGATGCCAGGGAACTCCGCCGGCCGTCTGCGCGGCGTGCGCCAGCGGTGCAGCCTCAAGCATGTGTTGAGCCAAAAGGGTTGCGCCGGAGAGGATGAGGAATTTGCGGCGGTCGATTTGCATGAAGTGCTCCTGGCTTGTGAATTAAATGTAGAGACTTTTCTGGAATTGTGCCAGAACTGTTGATTGTCCGGTTCAGGTGATGTGGGCTATACTCAATTGGCATGAGTGTATTCAAAGTTAATGTGACAGCGCGAAACCCCAAACAGGAAGAGAAGTTTACGCAGCCCTTTTTGGCGCTGGTGGATACTGGCTCTGAATTGACCTGGTTGCCGGGGGATATGTTGAGGGCCGCAGGCATTGAGCCACGGCGCAAGCGTGTATTTGCCGCGGCTACGCAGCAAAGAATCGAGCGCGATGTGGGCTATGCGATCCTCAGCGCCGAAGGTCGCCAAACGGTCGACGAAGTCGTATTCGCCGAGCCAGGCGACATGACCCTCCTCGGCGTGCGAACTCTGGAAGGCTTCGGAGTGATGGTGGATAATATCGCCCATCGCTTCGTCGCCACGACAACAATCGTCGCGTAGCGATTCCGCAATCGCCATGGCATTGGCGCCAATCGCTCAAATTTCACCTGACATCAAGCCGCATCAAGTGACGGGAACGAGGTACAGAAAAATGGCGAACCGATATTCCGCGGCGATTGGGTTGCTGGCACTTCTTTGTTTATCAGCGTCCGCGCCCGCCGCCGTGACCAGCGAGCCATTTGGCACAACGACTGACGGAACCGCCGTCGCGATATTCACGATTAGCAACAAGAGCGGCGCGGCCGCCCGAATCATGACCTACGGCGCCACCGTCGTATCACTCACCACTCCCGATCGCACCGGCAAGTTGGCCGACATCGTATTGGGCTACGACAAGATCGACGGTTATCTCCGCAACAGCCCCTATTTCGGCGCAACGGTCGGCAGATACGCCAATCGCATCGCCGGCGCAAAATTCACGCTCGAAGGAACCGAATACCACATCACCGCCAACGACCGGGCCAACACCCTCCACGGCGGGCGGCGCGGATTTGATAAGGTCGTCTGGAACGGCGCGAAGATTGACGACAACACCGTCGAATTCACCTATCTCAGCAAGGACGGCGAAGAAGGTTTCCCGGGGAATCTGCCCGCCAGCGTGCGCTATTCGCTCAACGACGCCAATGAGCTAAAGATCGAATTTCACGCCACCACCGACAAGCCCACCGTCGTGAACCTCACGAACCATTCCTATTTCAACCTTGCCGGGCAGGGCGCTCCCGATATTCTTTCCCATCAGTTGATGATCGACGGCGATCAATATACGCCGATCAACGCAAGCCTGATTCCGACCGGCACAATACAACCGGTGGCCAACAC
>Ga0208589_1000551_pt1 | contig 17468 bp, 10 predicted proteins | sample NGESurshal092012_2_FD_184486 | JGI IMG/M metagenome (GOLD analysis project Ga0208589, IMG submission 184486) | Arctic peat soil microbial communities from Barrow, Alaska - NGEE Surface sample F53-2 shallow-092012 (SPAdes) | ecosystem: Environmental > Terrestrial > Soil > Wetlands > Peat ... | reverse complement strand
GCCGGCACGCCGCCGCTGGGCTATGCACGGCTGGCGTTCGACTATGCCGGCGAGCGTCTGCCCGGCCGTGGTGGCGAGCCGCTGGTACGCCGCGTGCGCAACGGCCAGCTGGTCGAGATCACCCGCCGTCGCGCCGAGGAACTGTCCGCGATGGAGCAGCTCGAGCGCGCCGGCCTCACGCCGGGCGTGGACACCGAGGGTCTGCCGTGGGACGTGGCCGACACCTTGCCCGACGATGCATGGCTGTTTCCCGGCACCGGCTACGCCGGCGCGCTGGAGGTCAACACGCCGGCGCGCTGGCTGGCACTGCGGCCCAAGCTCGAGGCGGAAAACTTCCAGGTCGAATACGCGCCGAGTTTCCCGTTCGAGGTGCTGGAAGGCCCGGTGCGCTGGTATGGCCATGCGGTGGAAGATGCCGACGACCACTCCTTCGATCTGGAAATCGGCATCGAGGTGGACGGCCAGCGCCACAACCTGCTGCCCGCCGTGGCGCAGGCACTGGCCGAGCATCAGTTGAACCTGAGTCCGGCGCCGAACGAACCGGAAGATGCCGTGTGGTACGCGCCGGTCGACGCACGCCGTCGCGTGCCGGTGCGCCTGAAGGAACTGCGCGGCTTGCTGGCGCCGCTGGCCGAATACCTGGAGAAGCCGCGCAAGTTACTGCATCTGCCGCGGGTGCAGGCCGGTCGCTTGGAGGAGCTCGTCGCGGCGATGCCTGGCAGCGGCACGCTGGAGGCAGCGGAATCGTTGCGCGGGTTTGCCGCGCGTCTGCGCGATGCCGCCGAACGTGCCAGTGACGTGGTGCCGGAAGGGCTCACGGTGGAACTGCGGCCGTATCAGCGCGAGGGCTTGCGCTGGTTGAACGCGCTGGCCGAAGCCGGTGTCGGCGGCGTGCTGGCCGACGACATGGGCCTGGGCAAGACGCTGCAGCTGATCACCCATCTGCTGTCGCTGAAACAAAACGGCGCGCTGACTCAGCCGGCACTGATCGTGGTGCCGACCAGCCTTATCCCGAACTGGCAGTCCGAGATCGCCCGCTTCGCGCCGAGCCTGCATGTGCTGACCCTGCATGGCCCACAACGCGCCGAGGAATTCATCCAGCTCGGCGCGCAGGACATCGTGCTGACCAGCTATGCGCTGCTGCCGCGCGACGTGATCACTTTGAGAAAGCAACCCTTTGCGCTGATCGTGCTGGACGAGGCGCAGCAGGTGAAGAATCCGCGCACGCAGGCACGCCGCGCGCTGCTCAGCCTGCGTACCTCGCGCTATGTCTGCCTCACTGGCACGCCGCTGGAAAATCATCTCGGTGAGCTGTGGTCGCAGGTCGATCTGGCGGTGCCCGGCCTGCTTGGCGACGAAGGCGCATTCCGCCGCTACTACCGCGTGCCGATCGAAAAGCAGCACGACGAGGAATGCCAGCAGCGGTTGAACCTGCGCCTGGCGCCGTTCATCCTGCGCCGGACCAAGGCACAGGTGGCACAGGAGCTGCCGCCGAAGACCGAGATCACCCGCCGCGTGGTGCTGGAAGGTCGCCAGCGCGATCTGTACGAAGGTCTGCGCCTGTCGCTGGCCGAGGAACTGCGCGAGGTGATCGCCCAACGCGGCATCTCGCACTCGGGCATCGTGGTGCTCGATGCGCTGCTCAAGCTGCGCCAGGTCTGCTGCGATCCGCGCCTGGTGAAACTGGAAGCCGCGCGCGGCGTGCATGAATCGGCGAAGTTCGAGTTGCTGATGGACATGCTGCCGGCGCTGCTCGATGAAGGCCGCAAGGTGCTGCTGTTCTCGCAGTTCACCGGGATGCTGAAACTGATCGCGGCCGAACTCGATCGCCGGCGCATCCGCTACGTCACGCTGACCGGCGAGACCCGCGACCGCGCCGAGCCGGTGCAGCGTTTCCAGAACGGCGAGGTGCCGCTGTTCCTGCTGTCGCTGAAAGCCGGCGGCGTCGGTCTCAACCTCACCGCCGCCGACACCGTGATCCATTACGACCCGTGGTGGAATCCCGCCGCCGAGGCGCAAGCCAGCGACCGCGCGCATCGCATCGGCCAGGACAAGCCGGTATTCGTGTTCCGCCTGATCACCTCGGGCACAGTGGAGGAACGCATCGAAGAGCTGAAGGCGCGCAAGGCCGAACTGGCCGCCGCGGTGCTGGAAGGCGGTGGCAGCCGCGAGAAGCTCAGCTTCGATCAGGTCGATCTGGACGCGCTGCTGGCGCCGGCATAGCGCTACGTGCTTCGTGCGTGCGGCGCGACCCTTGTCGAATCGGTTTGATTGAGCCGGTGTGAGGTTTGTCTTGATTCCGTTCGGGCTGCGCGTAGCGCCGCAGGCGCGGAGTCGAAGCCTCACGCCACGCCCCTTCGACTTCCTCGCTCCTCAAAGCAGCGGCCATCCTTGGCCGCTCCCCGCGTGCGTCGCAACGCGGCTACGCTCAGGGCGAACGGTTAAAACTTCTTCGTACCCCATCAATTGCCGTGACGGGGCAACAGCGAGCCGCCTGATTCCACCACGGCCAGTGCGGCGGCGCCGATCAGGCCGGGTTCGGGATTCGTGATCGCCTGCGTGGGCACCTGTTCCATCATGACGCGGAAACGCCCCTTGGCCTCGAAGCGCTCGCGGAAACGGCCGCGCTCCATCCACGGCAGCAGGATCGGCACCAGGCCGCCGGTGAGGTATACGCCATCCCACGCACCCAGGGTCATCACCAGATCGCCGGCGACGCTGCCGAAGATGCCGGCGAAGGTTTCCATCACCTGCACGCAGAACGGATCGCTGTTCGCATTCGCACGCGCGCTGATGTCTTCGGGCTTCAACGCCTCGGGAGTCTGACCGGCGATTTCGCAGAGCACGTCGTACAGATTCACCAAGCCGTTGCCACAGACCAGCCGTTCGTTGGACACCCGGCCGTAGCGCTGGTTGAGACGCTTGAGGATTTCGATGTCCTCGGGTGTATGCGCGGCGAAACCGGCGTGACCACCTTCGGTCTGCAGCACGCTGCACTTGCCCTGGCGCAGCAGCAGACCGCCGACGCCGAGTCCGGTACCGGGGCCGACGATCACGAAGGTCTGTTCGTCCTGTGCGCCAAGCGTTGGCGGCGGCAACTTGCCGACCGGCACCAGGTCATTCGGCTGCAGCAACATCACCGCCATGCTCTGCGCCGCAAAATCATTGACCAGCTGGACGGATTGCAGGTTCAGTTCGGCCTGCAGCTTGTGTGCCGAGATGGCCCACGGGTTGTTCGTGATCTGCACCGTCTCGCCATCGCAGATGCGACCGGCGGCGGCGATCAGCGCATGCTGCGCGCGCAGTCCGCTGTCGGCGAAGTACTGGCGGATCGCGTCGGCCAGCGAAGCGAAATCACCGACCTGGTAGCGCCGCACGTTGTCCATCTGGAACGGCATGCTCGCGGCCGGATCCGAAATGGCAAAGCGCACGTTGGTTCCGCCGAGATCGGCGAGCAGGGTCGGGGCGGGAACGTGCATCGGGACTCCATGGAGTGAAGCGGAAACGGCAAGCCTGCCGGGAATGCTGGCCATCGTCCAGCATTCCGGCGAATCCGGATGCTGGCAGGCAGGATGATGATCCGGTCAGGTCGGCGATTTGCCCTTGGGATGCTTGCCGCCGGAAACGGGTGGTTTTTTCCTGGTGCCGCCCTTGTGTTTCTTGGGTGGTGCAGGTGCAGGCGCTGGCGCGGGGCTGCTCGATGTGCCCTGCAACGCGCTGAGCAGGGCCTGACCGTTCGGGCTGCCCAGTCCGGTGCAGGCGTCCCAGCCCGGGCCGGCCGTATAGCTGCCGTTGTTGCCCTGGGTGATGTCGCGGAACGCCTTTTCGCCGATGCCGTACAGGGCCGCATTCGCTGCGCCCAGCGAGTGGCCGAGCTGCTGGTTGAGGCGTGCCACCAGCGCGGCCCACAGCGGCGCGACGGCACTGGTGCCACCGACGACCTCACTCTGGCCGTCGACGCGCACGTCGTAGCCGGTGAGCGGGTCCGCATCGCCGGCGACATCCGGCACGCCGCGGCCGGCGAAACCACCCGTTGCCGCAGGCACACCCGCATTCGCCTGCCATGCAGGCAGCGCGAACACGGCACTGACACCGCCGCCGGTGGCGCCCTCGTTGCCGGCCGTTTCGTTCCACACCACTTCACTGTTGATCGTGCTGCCGCTGCCGAGCAGTCTGGTGCCGCCGCAGCCCAGCACGGACGGACTGGAGGCGGGGTAGTCCACCGTCGGCTGGCCGCTGCTGACGCCATCGCTGGAGCCGTCGTCGCCGGCCGCCACGGTCACCGTCACGCCCAGCGCGGCGGCATCCTCCAGCGCGGTTTCCATCGCATTGCGCGACGCCGTGCTCCAGCTGCTTTCGGGACCGCCCCAGCTGATCGACATCACCGTGGCCGGCTGGCTGCTGCTGTGCGCGGCCTGCGAGATCGCGTTGTAAAAACCCTGGTCGGTATTCGCGGCGAAGTAGACGACGAACTTTGCCGCCGGGGCCAGTGCACCGGAGACTTCGATGTCCAGCATCACTTCCGCATCCGCGGCGCCGCCGGGCTGGTTGCTGCCGGCGTCGACGGAAACGGCGGTGATGGACGGCGTCGCCAGCCCGAGGCTCTTGAAGTAGGTGTCCAGATCCGCCTGCACATAACCGCCACCGAGTTCGATGATCGCGATGGTCTGGCCGGTGCCGTCGCCGCTGGGGAAGTTGTACAGCTCGCCGACCTGCAGCGGCGTGTAGGTGATACTCGGCTGCGCCTGCGCGATGCGGAAATGCGGTTGCGCGACCGGCCGCCGGTCCAGCCCCAGCACGGCGATCACCGCCGGATCGGGCAGTGTCGGGGCCTGCGCGCAGCCGACGTACGACGTGCCGCCGGGCATCTGCGCGTAACGGCCCAGCTGCACGCCGAACGCCTGTTGCAGGGATTGCGCCGTGCCGCGCAGATGCAGCGTGCGGCGCCCCGGGTCGCAGGCCAGTTCCTGCAGACCGTGCTGACTACTGAATGCGCGCAGACGCTTCACATCGGCCGGATCGGCGCCGTAGCGCGCCACGAAATCGGCATGCCGGGCGCTGCGCGATGTCGACGGGGCCAGCTTGCCCAGCGGGCTCTTGCGCCGCAGCACCAGGGTCACGTCAAGCGTTTCGTCTGGGGCGTGCGAACCCAGATAACGAGCTCCGGCGGGCAGATGCCAGTGGGCCGTCGCGGCGGCGGGCTTGGTCTTGCTCATGAGGCTTCCTCCGGTGGGGAAACGGCGGGTCGTGGCGCGCAGGGTGCACCCCGAAGCGTTACGGCAAGGTGTCCTCGATGTTGGGTCCGTGGCGACAAGACGTGCCTCTCGATGCGCAGCGTGACCGCGGGCTTTCGTTGTGGCCTAAAATGCCCGGGATATGACCAGTCAGGATCAGCGATGAGCTTTCCCGCCATCCGCATGCGTCGCATGCGCCGTGACGCCTTTTCCCGCGCCCTGATGCGCGAGCACACCTTGCTGGCCAGCGACCTGATCATGGTCGCGTTCGTGATCGAGGGTAAAGGCCAGCGCGAAGCGGTGCCATCGATGCCGGGCGTGGATCGACTGTCGATCGACGAGTTGCTGAAGCTGGCCGGCGAATGCGTGCGTCTCGGCATTCCCGCGCTGGCGCTGTTCCCCTCGCCGGGTTCAGCGGTGAAAAGCGAGGATGCCGCCGAGGCGTGGAATCCGCAGGGTCTGATGCAGCGCGCCACCCGCGCACTGAAGTCGAAGTATCCCGAGCTGGGTCTGGTCGGCGATGTGGCGCTCGATCCGTACACCACGCACGGCCAGGACGGCCTGATCGACGCGACCGGCTACGTGATGAACGAGCCCACCGTCGAAGCGCTGATCAGGATGTCGCTGGCGCAGGCCGAAGCCGGCATGGATTTCGTGGCGCCGTCGGACATGATGGATGGCCGCATCGGCGCGATCCGCGAGGCGCTGGAAGAAGCCGGCTACATCCACACGCGCATCCTCGCCTACTCGGCGAAATACGCCTCCGCGTTCTACGGCCCGTTCCGCGATGCGGTGGGTTCGTCGGCGAACCTCGGCAAGGGCAACAAGCACACCTACCAGATGGACGTCGCCAACAGCGACGAAGCGCTGCACGAAGTCGAGCTGGATATCGCTGAAGGTGCCGACGCGGTGATGGTGAAACCGGGCCTACCGTATCTCGACATCGTGCGCCGGGTGAAGGACAGCTTCGGCGTGCCGACCTTCGTCTATCAGGTCAGTGGCGAGTACGCGATGCTGAAGGCGGCATCGCAGAATGACTGGCTGGATGAGAAGGCGGTGGTGCTGGAGTCGCTGACGGCGATGAAGCGGGCGGGGGCGGATGCGATCCTGACGTATTACGCGATTGATGCGGCGCGGTGGTTGCGCGGAGAGTAGGTACAGCCAGCTTTGCAATGTCCGCAACCAAAAGTGGACATTCAAAGGTCACTGCTTTGCCGGATGCTTTTGACAGACTGGCTGGAGCGGCCATTCAAAATGACCAGCGATGAAGTAGGTTCACTTCGAACTGCTCAATGGGTAGTCCAGGGGATAGACGATGAAGCAGGGCACGTTCCATGGGCTTTTACTGCTGTCTTTTACATTCACAGTGCTTGCAGCCCCAGGAGGGCGTGGTCTGGAGCTGGCTTACTCGCACAATGGGAGCGTTTGTAATGAAGCCAAGAGAATTTTAAGTACTGACCCAAGTTGCAGACCATTCGACGAAGGAACGTGTGGGACGTCCGCGGCATCGGGAATGGGTGCTTATCTAGGTGGTTCGTATGAGGAACTGGCAGTAAATGAATACAGCTTTACCCAAGTCGCTCGCTCAGGGATTCGAGCGCGTGATGGCGTAGCGGTTGTCTATGTTCAGGAATTCCACGGAGATTCGCATCCAAGGTTAATTGAAACCTGGAAGGTGGGCGCTGACGATCTCACTCAGATTCTGGCTCTACCACCTGGGCCAAAGATTGGAAAGAACGGGTCGCAGATTCGGGTTCCCAAAAACACAAATGCAGACGCGTTTGCAAAGCTGCTTGCTCGCGGGCTGAAAATCTCTGATGAATGGTCGCCCGTGGTGCTGATCGAGGGCAATCCATACTTGTTCGTGCGGGAGTGTGACGCCGCTTCCGCTGGATGGGATTATGGTCTGTACACGTGTGGCAAAGTTACGAAGTTGACTGTTTTTGACGTTAATCCACATCAACCGATGGTTCAGTGTCGCTTTGAGAAGAGGAGTGAAGCCAAATCCTCTGGCAGCAAATAACTGCTTTATTAGGACGGTGGATATCGGGGTGAGGTTTCGTTTTCGCGGCAAACGCGTGCTGATGCTCCGGGTCTCGTAGAGCAGCGGGCCATTGTGGCCCGCACTCGGTGAAAAGCTGAAGAGCCACGGCAAGAGCGAAGCGTGCTCTGCTGCTTTGTTCTTGATCTGGCTTTTCTGAGAAGTACGCGCAGGATGCGCGTTGCTCTACCCGGGGCCCCTCTGAAGCGGCGGGCGGGTGGAGGAAAAGCCCGCAGGGTGGTTCGCATGGAGGCGAACCAGTTTGTCGTCAGGGCAGGATGCCCTGTCGACAAACCCCGTAACCCGACCGCGGACCTTGCGGGCATGGATGCCTGCAAGGCGCGTAAGCGGGGTGTCCTTTCCTCTTGGTTACTTCTCGTTTGGACAAGCAAACGAGAAGTAACTCGCCCTCCGCAGGAGGGTGAAAGCTCTGTTTTATACGACGATGGAGTACGGCGGAGGCTCCGATCACGCTCGCGCGATACCATTGTCATCTGCAACCGCAAACCCGAGCCCGCAGTCCATGACCCCCACGCGTCTTGAAATCACCCGCCCCGACGACTGGCACCTGCACCTTCGCGATGGCGACGCGCTGGCCTCGGTGCTCGGCCACACCGCGCAGCGATTTGCGCGCGCCATCGTGATGCCGAACCTGAAGCCGCCGGTGACGACGGTCGCGCAGGCGGAAGACTATCGCCGACGGATACTGGCGAGTTTGCCGGCGGGCATGCGCTTCCAGCCGCTGATGACGCTATACCTCACCGAAAACACGCCGGTCGAGGAGATCGTGCGCGCCAAGGCGAGCGACAGCGTTTTCGCGGTGAAGTACTACCCGGCAGGAGCCACTACCAATTCCGATTCCGGCGTGCGCGAGCTGTCGCGGGTGTATCACGTGCTCGAGGCCATGGAGAAGCACGAACTGCCCTTGCTGCTGCATGGCGAGGTCACCGATCCGGACATCGACATCTTCGATCGGGAACGCGTTTTTATCGAGCGCCACCTGCTGCCGCTGCGCGAGCGGTTTCCTGCGTTGCGCATGGTGCTGGAGCACATCACCACCCGCGATGCAGTCGAGTTCGTTCGCGGCGCTCCGGCCAACGTGGCGGCCACCGTCACCGCGCATCATCTGCTGCTCAACCGCAACGCGCTGTTCGAGGGTGGCATCCGCCCGCACAACTACTGCGCGCCGATCCTCAAGCGCGAGACGCATCGCGCTGCCTTGCTGCAGGCAGCCACCAGCGGCGACTCGCACTTTTTCCTCGGCACCGACAGTGCGCCGCATCCGCGTGAAGCGAAGGAGTCGGCCTGCGGCTGCGCGGGGCTCTATACGGCCCATGCAGCGCTGGAGCTGTATGCCGAGGCGTTCGAGCAGGCTGGTCGGTTGGATCGGCTGGAAGCGTTTGCCAGCTTCCATGGCCCGGACTTCTACCGTCTGCCGCGCAACCAGGATCGCATCGCGCTCGAACGCACGTCATGGATCGTGCCGAACGAATATCCGCTGGCTGGATCCACCTGCAAGCCGATGCGAGCCGGCGAGTCGGTCGCGTGGTCGGTGGTGGATACGGCTTCTGCCTGATCGGCTGACGCGGAACCTTCCGGCGTAGCGCAACTTCTGCCGGACTTGCCGTTTGCGAGATATGACTGATCAGTGAGCAGCACCCGGCTGCGCGCGCAACGCCGCGAGAAATTTCTGCCCCGCGCGTCCATCGACCGGCATGCCCAGCTGGCCTTGCTCGGCGCGGATCGCGACGCGGGTCTTGGCGCCGATCAAGCCGTCGGGCGTGCCGATGTCGTAGCCCTGAGCCTGCAGCAGGGTTTGCAGTTCGCGGTTTTCGGCACGGGACAGGCCAGGATCGTCGGTGGGCCACGGCGTGACGAAATCGATGTTGTCGCTGTGGCTGCCGACCAGCGTGGACAACTGCGCGATCGCCAGCGCGTAGTTCTCGCTGGCGTTGTAGCTGTAGATGGTGTCGAAATTCTTGCCGGTGAGGAACGCCGGACCTTGCGTGCCGGTGGGCAGCAGCAGGCCGGTGTCGGGCAGGTTCGGTGGCAGCGGTTTGCCGTTGGCCTGGGTGATGCCCTGCGCGGTCCAGTACGCGACGTCGTGCTTGTTCCTGCGAGCGGAGCTGCCCGCGTAGCCGGCCGGCAGCTTCACCTCCAGGCCCCACGGCTCGCCCGTGCGATAGCCCGCCTGACGCAGGAAGTTGGCAGTGGAGGCCAGCGCATCGGGCACGCTGCCGACCACGTCGCGGTGGCCGTCGCCATCGAAATCGACGGCAGTGTGCAGGAAGGTGCTGGGCATGAACTGGGTCTGCCCGAATGCGCCGGCCCATGAGCCGTTGAGCTTGTCCGGCGCGATGTCGCCGTTCTGCAGGATCTGCAGCGCCGCGGCGAACTCGCCGCGGAAATACGCCTGCCGCCGTCCGAAGCACGACAGCGTGCCCAGCGACTGCACCAGCGGCCGGCCGCCGGTGATCTTGCCGAAGTTGCTCTCCACACCCCACACGCTGACCACGATCGCCGGGTCGACGCCGTAGCGGCTCTGGATCCGGCGCAGCACGGGCAGCCATTGCTGGTAGGCGGCGCGGCCATCGGCCACACGCTCCTGGTCCACCAGCATCGCGATGTAATCCCACGCCGGCAGCGTGAATTCAGGCTGCTTGTCGAGCAGCGGCAGGATGCTGCCGTCCGGTGTGAGGTTCGCTGTGTACTGCTTCCAGGTGCCATCGCTGATGCGCGCGAAGTTGTCACTGTGTTGCAGTCCGGCCAGGCACTGGTTGAAATCGGTTTGGCTGAGTACTGGCGCGGGCATGTCTTGCGCGCGGGCGACCGATGCCAGACATGGCGCGATCAACAGGGAGGCAAACGTCAAGGCGAAGCGGCATGCGTTGGGCATCGGGCATCCTTGTACAACTGACGGTAGTGCAAGCAACGATCATAACGGCTTGCGATGGAGCAGCACGGTCGCCGCGCTCCCTCCCCTGCGTGCAGGGGAGGGTTGGGGTGGGGTGCTCTTGATCTTCCGGCAAGCTCGGACAACCCTCTCCCAACCTCCCCCTGCTTGCAGGCGGAGGAGCAGAAAACTGCTCATCGCAGACTTTGAGGGTTCAGTACGCGAACTCGCGGAACACGGGATCGACGCTGCCGTTCCATGCACCGTGGAACAGTTCCAGCTTGCGCTCGGCCGGGGTCTGGTTGGCCTGCACGATCTCGATCATCGGTTCGAGGAAGATGCTTTCGTCGGCACCGTTCTTGTTGAGGCGCGCGCGGCGCTTGAGGCCGTTGCCGGCGATCTTCAGCGCTTCCTCGGCGAGATCGCGCACTGTGCCGCCGCGGAACGGCAATTTCAGCGCATGCTTCGGCACGCCATCGCGCAATGCATGGCGTTCGGTTCGACTGAAGTCCTTGACCAGATCCCACGCGGCATCCAGCGCCTCGTCGTCATACAGCAGACCGACCCAGAACGCGGGCAGCGCGCACAAGCGGTTCCACGGTCCGCCATCGGCGCCGCGCATTTCCATGTACTGCTTGAGCCGCACTTCGGGGAACGCGGTGGTGAGGTGATCGGCGAAGTCCTTCATGCTGGCGTGCGTGCCGGGCAGCATCGGCAGCTCGCCGGCCATGAACTGCTTGAAATCCTGCCCGGCGAGGTCGAGATACTTTCCGTCCTGCAGGCTGAAATACATCGGCACGTCGAGGATGTAGTCGACATAGCGCTCGTAACCGAAGCCGTCGGCGAACACGAAATCCAGCATCCCTGTCCGGTGCGGGTCGGTATCGGTCCAGATGTGCGAGCGATACGACAGATAGCCGTTTGGACGTCCTTCGGTGAACGGCGAGTCGGCGAACAGCGCGGTGGCGATCGGCTGCAGCGCCAGGCTCACGCGGAATTTCTTGATCATGTCCGCTTCGGACGAGAAATCCAGGTTCACTTGCACGGTGCAGGTGCGCGTCATCATGTCCAGGCCGAGCGAGCCGACCTTGGGCATGTATTCGCGCATGATCTTGTAGCGGCCCTTCGGCATCCACGGCATCTCGTCGCGTCGCCACTTCGGCTGGAAGCCCATGCCGAGGAAGCCGAGGCCCATGCCGTCGGCAATCGAGCGCACTTCCTCCAGATGCGAGTTCACCTCGCAGCAGGTCTGGTGGATCGTCTCCAGCGGCGCGCCGGAAAGCTCCAGCTGGCCGGCCGGCTCCAGCGTGATCGAGGCGGCATCACGTGAAAGAGCGACCGGGTTCTCGCCTTCGCGGGCCACGTCCCAGCCGTAGCGGGTAGCAATGGTTTCCAGCAGCAGCTTGATGCCGCGGTCGCCCTCGAAGGTGGGCGGCCGCAAGGTATCGGTGAGGAAGCCGAACTTCTCGTGCTCGGTGCCGATGCGCCAGGCTTCACGCGGTTTCTCGCCAGCGGCGAGGTAATCGGTGAGCTGCTGGCGATCCCGGATCGGGGTGCTCTTGACGGCACTGGGTATGGACACGGGCAAAGCCTCGCAGGGTGAGCGAGTCACTATGGGGGTGTTGCGTGACAACGAAAAGGGGGTGAGCGCAAATAATTGGACGGTGCGGTACAGATGGCGCGTCTGAGAGCAGCGGTCAATGGACTTGTGTGCTCGCCGTGTCAGGCGCAGGGCAGGTCAGTCGGGCGACCAGATCATCGGGCAGATTTTTGCGGCGACCAATCTCGGCATCGGTTGGCAACGTCTTCTTCTGCTTGTGATGTTCAGTCTGGTACGCGTCGATCCGCTGCTGGCGGCCTCGATATTCGACACAGGGGTCGGCGCCATGATCCAGCAAGAGCGTCACCATGGCGGCGTTGCCGCCGGCGATGGCCGTAATCAGTCCGTCGGAGGAGTTACCCAGTGCGTTCGAGGGGTCGGCGCCATGATCGAGCAGACGTTTGACGATGATCGGATTGTTAGCCATCACCGCCATGACCATGACATCATCGCTGTGTGGTATCCGTGCTTTCAGGTTGGCGTGATGGCTTAACGCGACATCCAATGTCGCCAGATCGCTGCATTGCGCTGCGATAGTCGCTACGGGACCCTCGGGGCGGCCGTCGAACAGAAAATCTGCGTCCAGCAACCGTGCTGTCTTCGGATCTGGATCGACGCTATCCCATTTAGGATCCTTCTTCACTTCAGCCAAGAGCTGATCGCGAAACTTGCGGTCGAGGGCAGGCAGCGTTCCCTGAGCATCGACCAAGGCGCCATCGTCCAGCAGGCCAGCCACCATTGTGGGCTCTCTCGCGTAGGCCGCGATGATCAATGCGGATTGCCGCCAACGCACTGCATCGCCCTTATTCATTTCGCTCAGCTGCTGACGTACTTGCGGCATTTTGCCGTCGATCACATTCAGCATCAGTGAATTGATGGCGGGAGGTACATCGAAAACGCCGCGCAGCGCAAGCTTGCGCATGAGCACCGTCTGATATGGGCATACCTGTGTCAGCGGAAAAGCTTTCTGATCGGCAGCGGCCGACCCTGCGAGTAACAGTCCAAGCACAAGCAACGCAACACGCAAAAGCATAAGTGTTTCCCCTTGGACTTCCGGCCGATTGAAGCCGAAGGAGGGCACTTCCGCAAGTGCGCACAAAGAGAAAGGCCGGCAAGTGCCGGCCTTTCTGGGTGATGCGTACTGACGATCAGCGCTTCATCGAATTGAAGAACTCGTCATTCGACTTGGTGTTCTTCATCTTGTCGAGCATGAACTCCATCGCGGAGAGCTCGTCCATCGGATGCAGCAGTTTGCGCAGGATCCAGATCTTGGCCAGCATGTCCGGCTCGATCAGCAGGTCTTCGCGGCGGGTGCCGGAGCGGTTGATGTCGATGGCCGGGTAGACGCGCTTCTCGGAGATGCGGCGGCTCAGGTGCACTTCCATGTTGCCGGTGCCCTTGAACTCCTCGTAGATCACCTCGTCCATCTTGCTGCCGGTTTCGGTCAGCGCGGTGGCGATGATGGTCAGTGAACCGCCTTCTTCCACGTTACGCGCGGCACCGAAGAAACGCTTGGGGCGCTGCAGCGCGTTCGCGTCGACACCACCGGTGAGCACCTTGCCGGAGCTCGGAATCACGGTGTTGTAGGCACGCGCCAGACGGGTGATCGAGTCGAGCAGGATGATCACGTCCTTCTTGTGCTCGACCAGGCGCTTGGCGCGTTCGATCACCATCTCGGCGACCTGCACGTGGCGCACGGCCGGTTCGTCGAACGTCGAGGAGATGACCTCGGCGCGCACGGTGCGGGCGATCTCGGTCACTTCCTCCGGACGCTCGTCGATCAACAGCATGATCAGGTGCGCGTCGGGATGGTTGTAGGTGATCGCCTGGGCGATGTTCTGCAGCATCATCGTCTTGCCGGACTTCGGCTGCGACACGATCAGGCCGCGCTGGCCGCGGCCGATCGGCGCGATCAGGTCGAGGATGCGGCCGGTGATGTCCTCGCTCGAACCGTTGCCGCGCTCCAGCTTGAACGACTTGCGCGGGAACAGCGGGGTGAGGTTCTCGAACAACATCTTGTTCTTCGACGCTTCCGGCGGGTCGCCGTTGATGTCGTCGACACGCAGCATCGCGAAGTAACGCTCGCCTTCCTTCGGATGGCGCACGCGGCCGGTGATGTAGTCGCCGGTGCGCAGGTTGAAGCGACGGATCTGGCTGGGCGACACGTAGATGTCGTCCGGGCCGGCCAGGTAGGACTCGTCGGCCGAGCGCAGGAAGCCGAAGCCGTCCTGCAGGATTTCCAGCACGCCTTCGGCCCAGATGCCGCCGCCGGAGCGGGCGTGCGCCTTGAGCACGTTGAAGATCACGTCCTGCTTGCGGGCGCGGGCGATGCCTTCGTGCAGGCCCAGCGATTCGGCGAATTCCAGCAACTGGATCGCGTTCTTGCGTTTGAGCTCGGTGAGGTTGATCACCCGGTCATTGCTGCCCGGATCGGCGTTGTCGTCGTCCACCGGCAGGCCGTTCGGGTTCGGGCGTGGATTGCCGCCCTGCGGACGCTGCTGCTGCTGAGGGTTGCCACCACGCTCGTTGCGGCGACGACGGCCGCGGCCATCGCGGGCTTCGCGACCGCCGTTGGGGTTGTTCGGGTTCTGGCCCTGGTTCGGATTCTGGCCGGGATTCTGGCTCTGTCCCTGACCTGACGCCTGGGACGGGTTCTGGCCCTGATTCTGGCCCTGGCCGGAACTCTGGAGTTGCCCCTGATCCGGATTCTGGCCCTGGGCAGGAGCGCTTTGGGCCGGAGCCGGTTCGCGCGATTCGTGCGGCGCGCGCTGCGGCGCCGCTTCGCTGTAGGACGGTGGAACCGACCCCGGGCTGGCCGCGGCTGGGACACCACGCTCGGCCATCGGCTGTGCGGGTGCGGGCGGGAGCGCTGGCCGGCCGGACTTGTCAGCCGCCGCTGCGGCTTTCTCGGCGTTCGCCGCCGCGATCGCGGCGGCGGTCCGGCGTGGCGCGCGCGGACGCGGCTCGGGCCTGGCTTCGGCGCTGGTGGCGTCGTTCGGGGTTCTATTATCGGTATCGGACACGGGCAATCCTCGCGGGGCGCCGTTGAATTACAGGAGGGAGGGTGTGCGTCGCGCGGAAGGCGCTAAGGGGACAGGACTGTCCCGACGGACGCGGGCAATCTAGCACCCGCCGCGTGCAGCCGTAAAGCACGCGGCGGGGAATGACGCGAAATCGTTCAGATGGCCTTGTCGATCATCTGGGTCAGCTGACCCTTGCTGACGGCGCCGATCTGGGTTGCCTCGACCTTGCCGTTCTTGAACACCATCAGGGTCGGGATGCCGCGCACGCCATAGGCTCGCGGGGTCTGCTGGTTCTGATCGATGTTCACCTTGACGATGCGCAGCTTGCCTTCGTACTGCTTGGCCAGCTCGTCCAGCATCGGCGCGATGGCCTTGCACGGGCCGCACCATTCCGCCCAGAAATCCAGCAGCACCGGGGTTTCGGACTTGAGCACCTGCTGCTCGAAGGCGTCGTCATTCACATGGGTAATCAGGTCGCTCACCGGGGATCTCCGTGGCTGGGGCAAAACGTGTGGTTGAAGTGGGGCGGCAAGTGCCGGAAAGCAAGCATGAAAACAAGGATCGATCACGCCCTGGGCGTCTGCCAAACCAGGCCCGAAAGACTCCGAGGGCCGTCATCAGCTACACTCAGGCGCCCATGAAGCGCGGGTTGGGCAGGAAGGAGAGGTGCCATGGCGGCAGGTCTTCATTCCAGCGCAACTCCGGGCACGATTCAAGGGCGGCTTGCACAGCTGCCCGTCAGACCGCCGGCAAACACGGCGTCGCTTGGCGCCTGGGTGGTAGAAAGCCAGCGAGCGAGGCTAAGCGGATTTGAGTCAGGTTTTTCGATCGTTTGAGGCGAATAGCCGTAGCTATTCAACGAAAAGGAGCGGAAAAGATGGCCAAATCCGCGCAGCCGCAGCCGCTGGTGTTTCTGCCACCCAGGCTCCCGACCGCGGCGCGGCCTTGTTGACCCTGACATTGAGCCGCTTCGCTGCGCATCGCGCACCCGTCCTGCACCGCCCTCCGCCGACGTCCGGCGTCTGAAGCGAGTGCAGCGCATCCCGCCGCCCGTCAGGCAAGGTTACCCATCCGCATATGTCACAAACCGTACTCACCGACACTTTTTTCGCCAATTTCGATTTGCATCCATTGCTGCAGCAAGGTCTGGACGACAGCGGCTTCACCCGCTGCACGCCAATCCAGGAGATGACCCTGCCGCTCGCGCTGGCCGGACGCGATGTCGCCGGCCAGGCGCAGACCGGCACCGGCAAGACCTGCGCGTTCCTGGTCGCGCTGATGAACCGCCTGCTGACCCAGCCGGCCGTCGCCGAGCGCAAGGACAGCGATCCGCGTGCGCTGGTGATCGCGCCGACCCGCGAGCTGGCGATCCAGATCGAGAAGGACGCCAAGGCGATCGGTCGCCACACCGGCCTGCGCAGCGCGCTGATCTACGGCGGCGTCGATTACGACAAGCAGCGCCAGCAGCTGAAGGACGGCTGCGACATCATCATCGCCACGCCGGGGCGCCTGCTCGATTACCACAAGCAGAACGTGTTCGGTTTCAACGGCGTCGAGGTGATGGTGATCGACGAAGCCGATCGCATGTTCGACCTCGGCTTCATCAAGGACGTGCGCTTCATCTTCCGTCGCCTGCCGGCACGCGAACAGCGCCAGGTGCTGCTGTTCTCCGCCACGCTGTCGCACCGCGTGCTGGAGCTGGCCTACGAGCATATGCACGAGGCCGAGAAGCTGGTGGTGGAGAGCGATCACGTCACCGCCGACCACGTGCGCCAGCTGGTCTATTTCCCGGCCAAGGAAGAAAAGATGCCGCTGCTGCTGAACCTGCTCGAGCGCACCAAGGCCGAGCGCAGCATCATCTTCGTCAATACCAAGGCCGCCGCGGAGCGCATCACCGAGCGGGTCAAACGGCACGGCTGCCGCGTCGGCGCGATCTCCGGCGACGTGCCACAGCTGAAGCGGCAGAAGCTGCTGCAGCGTTTCCAGGACGGCCAGCTGGACATCCTGGTGGCCACGGACGTGGCTGCGCGCGGTCTGCACATCCCCGCGGTCAGCCACGTGTTCAACTACGACCTGCCGCATGATGCGGAGGATTACGTGCATCGCATCGGCCGCACGGCCCGTTTGGGTGCGGAAGGTGACGCGATCAGCTTCGCCTGCGACCTGTATGCGATGTCGTTGCCGGATATCGAGACCTATATCGGCCAGAGCATCCCGGTGGCGAGCATGGATGCGGATCTGCTGATCATGCCCAAGCCGCGCGCGATGGACGCCGAGTTTGCGGCGAATGCCGCCGCCGACAGCGCCGCGTTTGGCGATGTGGTGGCGCCGCGTCCGGGCGAGGCGCCGCGTCGTGCGCATGGCTCCTCCAGTCGCAGCGGCGAACGCAGCGGCGCCGGCCGTACCGGATCTTCGCGTCCACCGCGAGAGCGCAAGCCGTTCGTGCCCGTCGTCGACGGTGGTGTCGCAGCCGCGACCGAGCAGCCGGTTGTCGTGGCTGTGCACAAGACCGAGACGGCTCCGACTGTGGATGGCAGTGACATCGCCGAAAGCACACGCAAGCCGCGTCGCCGCCGTGGCGGTCGCAATCGCCGTCGTGAAGGCGCTCCGACCGATGGTGTCGAGACGACCGGGCACACCGCCGCCGTTGCCGAGGTCAACCGCGCGCCGCGTGGCG
>Ga0208589_1000550_pt1 | contig 17477 bp, 19 predicted proteins | sample NGESurshal092012_2_FD_184486 | JGI IMG/M metagenome (GOLD analysis project Ga0208589, IMG submission 184486) | Arctic peat soil microbial communities from Barrow, Alaska - NGEE Surface sample F53-2 shallow-092012 (SPAdes) | ecosystem: Environmental > Terrestrial > Soil > Wetlands > Peat ... | reverse complement strand
AACCGAGCCATCGGCCCGTTGCGGTGGCTCCCTTTTCGGCGCGCGCCATGCGCTTAACTATCCCCCGCGCTGGCCCCCGATTCGATTCCCGTTTCCAACGCTCGCCTGTAACGCTCAGGTTTCCAGAATTGGCGGGCAAATTGAGGTCTATATCGAGCGTGCCCGAGGCTTCCACTTCTTCAACCGCCAGGGTCCATAGCGCCACGAACGACGCGGGGAATTCCGAACTCAGCGGCGTGTTGCCGTTGGTTCGATTGTTGCTTTGCGCTTGGGCCAGCAAATCACTGAATGTCACAGCACCATCGTAGGTAAAATCCGCGTGTGCCCAGTCGGCCGAAGTCGAACCCAGATTCTGCGATTCAACGAGGGAGTCGGAGAAACTGACCTGGCCGTCCAGTTTCGCGTCGCCCTGCAGGGTCAGCATCAGTTCGTTGCTGGCGGCGGCATTGAAATTAGTCCTGCCTTGGTAGCATCGTCGAACAACTGCTTGTATGCCGACCATTCTTTGTCCTCGACAATCACCGAACGCAATTCGTGGCCTTGAGTATATTTGGCCGCTGCCTCCAAGGTGGCGGCAACACGACTTCCGTCGCGAATATAGAACAATAATTCCCGAATACCACTGCCCGTCGTGGTGCCGACCATGAATCCCTTCGCCCCCAGCTCAAGCGCCTTAACCAATTCTTCCTCGATTGTCTCAAGCTCATTCGATTCGTCGCGGGTCGGCAGGCCATGCGCATTTGGCCGCAGGATGGGAATTGAAACCGTCATAAGGCAGGGCAATTCAGGATGGCCTTGAATTGCCTTGACGGCAGTATTGATACGTATGAATCTCAAGCGGCCTCCAGTTGCCGTCTGAGCGAGCGACCAACCCACATCGCTGCTGAATCCCGTCAGCGGCAATTGCTGACCGCGGGTAACCGGGCGAATCTTGGCTTCGATCCGCGCGCGGAATCCCTCGTCGGTACGATATAATTTAGCGTGATCTATGAATTCATCCATCTTGATACGATCGAATGCCATCACGTCATTTCGCGCTAGTTTATCTGCTGCAACGGCGACCGCGTTGTGCAGAGCCCCAATCACGAACGTGAATGATTCGTCGAACTTGTCGATAATATCGGTTGGAACTCGCACATTTACAAATACAAGTTTATGCGTTGCCCTAAAGTAGGCTTTGAGCCCCGCCGGGACCTTTGGATGAAGTGTGGTAGTACCTGGTACATAAAAGGCGACATGAACTCCGGGAATGCTCCCAATCCATCCATCCGGACAAGTTTCAGAAATTGCCAAAGAAATCCGGCACCATGCGTTATCGAACTCGCATTCGCGCTGCTCGGGGCCTCCCAAATATAAAACCATCGCAATCATAAATAATTCCTTCTACGGTCGGAGGTTCCGTGGCCCGGGGGCTACCTCCGTCATGACACGTTCGAGTTCTCGGATGAACCAACGCGGCCCCGATGCACCGGTCGGGATTGGTCTAAGACCACTGCTCAACGGGTAACGAGTCGCTGGATCCTGCGATATCCCCCACTTTAAGAAGGTGTTTGCCGCATCGAAAAGTTGATACAAATATGCCGTGCGCGGCGATTTGAGCGAATTACCATGTATTGATCCATCTTTGCATACATTATGCACCAGCGCCGGCAGATCGCCGACGTAGTACACATGATCCGTTTCAACGGTCATATTGTACACGCGATCCGTGCCCGGATCACGCGTTAATCCAGTGACCGTCAATACGCCGTCCGCGCCGCGAAAGCTAAAAAGGTGACATCCACCTTTTCAAAAAAATGAGGCCGCAATTCGGGCAGGATCCCCCCCCCTCTCCCGGCAGCCCCGGCGTGAAAATTCTAAGCCCTAAAAAGCCGGCATGTAGGAATATTCCCACCAAAGCCCCACCCGGCCCTCTCATTTCTAGCCCGCCCGACTTTCCTTCTCATTCATTTGAAATCCTCGGCGTCCTCGCGCCTCCGCGCGAGCCGGTTCTTGATTCTGTCGCGCTGAGGCACCGAGACGCGGAGAGGATTGGTTACACCGAACCCCGCCCAACCCCGCCGGGTGGCCTGCCGGGTGGCCCTCCGGCGGCTTTCGAGGCACATGCTTTTTGACGCTGCCCGTTCGGAGAGATAGATTGCTCGTCGCAATGCCATCCCTCCAAGGAGATTACCCATGACCCCCCAGGACGTTCTAAAACTCTGCAAGCAAAAAAAAGTCCAGTTCATTGACCTTCGATTCATGGACTTCCCCGGCCTCTGGCAGCATACCACGGTGCCGATCAGCGAACTCACGCTCGAAAGTTTCGGGCACGGCTTCGGCTTTGACGGCTCCTCCATCCGCGGCTGGCAGGCCATCAACGAGAGCGACATGCTCCTGGTGCCGGTATCGCACACCGCCACGCTCGATCCGTTCATGCTGCATACCACGCTGTCGATCATCTGCGATGTGCGCGATCCGATCACCAAGAAGGAATACAGCCGCGACCCACGCTCCATCGCCCGCAAGGCCGGCATCTTCCTCAAGAAAACCGGCATTGCCGATACCGCGTTTTTCGGGCCGGAACTGGAATTCTTTGTCTTCGACCACGCCTTCTACGACCAGGGCATCAATTTCGGCAAGTATTACGTCGGCAGCCGCGAGGGAATCTGGGGCCGCGGCGACGAAGATCCGAGTAACTTGGGCTACAAGGTCCGCCTCAAGGAGGGATACTTCCCCACGCCGCCGATGGACACCATGCAGAACATCCGCAGCGAGATGGTGGCCACTCTGATTGAACTGGGAATCCCCGTCGAGGCGCATCATCACGAAGTCGCAACGGGCGCGCAATGTGAGATCGACATGCGCTTTCAGGATCTGCTCACCATGTCGGACAACGTGATGATGTACAAGTATGTGTGCAAGAACGTCGCCGCCCGGCATGGCAAGGTCGTGACCTTCATGCCCAAGCCGCTGTTTCAGGACAATGGCTCCGGCATGCACGTTCACTTTTCCCTGTGGAAGGGCGACAAGCCGCTCTTCGCGGGCAATAAATACGCCGGCCTGAGCCAGATGGGCTTGTACGCCATCGGCGGGATTTTGAAACACGCCCCGGCGCTGTGCGCCTTGTGCAATCCGACGACCAACAGTTACAAGCGGCTGGTTCCCGGCTATGAAGCCCCCGTCAATTTGGTTTATAGCAGTCGCAATCGTTCGGCCGCCATTCGCATCCCCATGTACAGCGAAAATCCAAAAACCAAGCGCATCGAGTTCCGCTGCCCCGACAGCAGTTGTAATCCGTATCTGGCCTTCAGCGCGATCGTGATGGCCGCCATCGACGGCATCGAAAAGAAGATGGACCCCGGCGAGCCGATGGACAAGGACATCTACCGTCTCACCGAGGCCGAATACGAGAAAATCGGCTCCGCCCCCTCGTCATTGGAAGAAGCCTGCAACGAACTGGAAAACGACCACGATTTCCTGCTCAAAGGCGATGTCTTTACCGCCGATGTGATCCATTACTGGATCAAGTACAAGCGGGAAAACGAGGTCGATGCGATTCGCACACGGCCGCATCCGTATGAATTCTGCATGTATTTCGATATTTGACGGGGCTAAGATATGACCATGCTTCTGACCTATCCCAAACCGCGGCCTTGGAGCAAGGCGGAGTATCACCAGGCAATTGATCTCGGCTGGTTTGAGGGACAGCGCGCGGAATTAATCAACGGGGAGGTTCTATATATGCCGCCGCAACATCTGCCTCATTCCATGGCCATCCTTCTGGTTGAACGAGCTTTGCGCGAGGCGTTCGGAGCCGAGTTTATGGTTCGCGGACAGATGCCGATGATCGCAGGCGACCGGTCGGAGCCGGAGCCTGACGTAGCGGTTGTCAAAGGCAGTATACGCGATTTGAAGCAGCATCCGACCACCGCTGAATTGGTGGTGGAAATCTCCGAATCCTCATTGCATTTCGACCGCACTCGAAAAGCCGCTCTTTACGCAAGCTGCAAGGTTCCCGACTATTGGATCATCAATCTCGCCGAGCGGCAACTCGAAGTCCGCCGCAATCCCGTCGCCGACCGGCGCAAAGAGTTCGGGCACGATTACTCCGAACTCACCATCTATCAGCCGGGCGACAAAGCCGCGCCGCTCGCCCGGCCGCGTAACAAGATCAAGATCGCCGATCTATTGCCCTAATCACAATCCCGGCGGGGCAACCGGAGCTGGCGGCGGTTGCGTAGCCGGCTGAGTCGCCGCGGGCTTGTCGATCAATCCATCGGTCCAGTCCGTGCTCATGTTCACATCCTTGCTCTGCGACATTGAATGCCGCATCACGCTCACCTTTCCTTTTTCATCAAGCCCCACATACGTCAGTTCGTCAGGCGCGCGCCATGTCGGCACGCTGCGGAGTTTATCGCTGCTGTCATTGCTGCCGGGAGGCGTTGGCATTTCTTTGTCCTGAACCGTCTTCACGTCGCCGCCGGCCAGATCCATCACCATGATCTTGCCGGTTTTATCCGGGATGCTGGCCCATTTGCCGTCCGGGCTGATCTCAAAATACTGGGCGGCGTCGCCGATCTCTTCCACCGATTTGCGCGGAATCAGCCGGCTGACCGTCGCCTGCTTCCCCGGCATCAGCGCAAATAATTCCTGCGTTTGCGGCAGATCATTCGGAGTCGCCGGCAGCGTCACCTCAACGCTGTTGAAAATGATCCGCCCGTCAGGGAGGCAGCGCACGCGCGTCAGGCCGTTGGCAAGAATTCCCGCCAGGTCTTCCCGGTCGCCCGGCTTGTCGAGAAGCCGCCCCTTTTCGTCGGCAACGGTCACGCGGCTGATGCTGCCGGGCCACGGGCCGTTATCGACGCCCGTCATATCCGCCTGAACTTTACCGAAGACAACGCTTCTGCCGTCAGGTGTCCAGTCGGGGTACCAGGCGGCGGAATCGGTTATGTCCATCTCACGATTGGAGCCGTCGATAGAGAGTACCTTTAATGTCGTCTGATCCTGATTATCGCCGTTATCCTGAACTTTGCGGTTCGGAATCATGGCAATGACGGCGTTGCCTGTCGGCGACACGCGGATTTCGTACGGCGTTGCCCAGAACGTCTTGATGGTGGCGCCTTCGGTGAGGAGGGTGCCGTCCCAGGAATAGATCGCCATCGGGTAAATCTTCGTCGTGATATCGGCCAGTTCTTTCCAGCGATCCGGGGGCAGTTTGGCCTGCAGGGCCGCCTGATCGTGCTCGCGAAGGTAGATGCCGATGTTGCTTCCTTCGTCCTTGTAAACCTGGATATCGCGATGGGCGCTGGTTTCGGCGGCGTTGAAAGTTTCCATGAATTTGTCCCAGTTGGCCTGCGGTCCGGCCCAGCTAAAGGCCAGCGCCGCGGGAAGCACGCGATCGGCCGCGGAGATAACCGCGCTGGCGCGTTCCGGCGGCAGGTACTTGCTGATTTCGTCCCAGGTCTTGAGATCAACCGAGCGGACGGCGATCAGACGCTGCGAATCCGAAAACCAGACATCCAGCCCGGCGCCGGGGATAAACGCCTTGGAGAGAGAGCCGCTTGCATCAGTAATTCGCAGGCCGTCGTCACTGAGAACCGACATACAGCGCCCATTGGGCGACCACTGATATTTCTCGGGGATGCAGCCGCCGACAATCACGGCCGCGAGCAGGAATCCCAATAGCTTTTTCAGAGTCATTGTCCGCCTCGACTTCCATGTTGAAATGCCGGCCAGAAATTCTGGTTCGACTGTTTGTTTCGCTTTTCCGCCTTCGGCTCCCCTTGTGTCGCCCAGGCGATGAGGCGCTTCTCGGACCAGAAGTCGCTCACGCCCAGCGAACTGGTTTCGATCTGAGGTGTCGCAGCCGCAACAGGGCGCGCCACCTGCGCGGGGATTGATTCGGCGGCGTGCCTGGAGAGATACATTCCGATTCCCGCGCCGATCATGATCATCGCCGCCGCGCGCAGGCCCAGTCGCAATTGCTGCCAGAGGGGATTGGGCCGCACACGCAGCGATGGCAGCGATATTTCCTTTTCCATCGCGTCAACCCCAGGCAGCGCCTTCCGCGCCGCGTCGGCTACGGCCATCCACGCCGCCTGCTTCGGGTGCTGCCCCGTCGATTCAAGGTAGGCCGTCAGCAGCGTATGCACGTCCGGCGGCAGAGCCTCCAGGGCGTCATCAATCAGAAGTCGTTCAAGTGTGAGTTGATCCATGATCCATCACCTCGCGTAACCGGCACATGGCGCTGTGCAAACGGGATCGCACGGTTCCAACGGGAACTTCCGTTACCAGCGCGATCTCTTCGTAACTCAGCCGCTCGCGCAATCGCAGTTCAAGCGATTCACGCATGGAAATCGGAAGCCGTTCGATCGCTTCCCGCAGATCGGCCATATCCTCAGGGACAGCCGGCGCCGGAACTTCCACAAGCGGCTCCATCGGCCGGCGGCGAATATTGTTCAGGCCCACCCGCCGGGCAATTCCAAACAGCCACGCCCGCGGAGAAACCGCCTCGGCCAGGCGCTCCTGATCATTCAGTGCACACAAAAAGGTTTCGTGCAGCATGTCCTCGGCCGCGCCACGACGGCCAAATGACCGCCGCAGATACGAGAGCAGCGCCGGGCCGTGACTTCGGTATAGGTCCTCAATCTGCGTCATGCTCTCCATAATGGACGTGACATTGGGGGGCGGGAAAGTTCATTTCGAAATCTTCAACATCATAATCCTACTCTTAATCTTGCTCTTAATCCTCTTCCTAATCCTAATCTTCCTCCTAATCTTTCTCTCCTTCCCTGCATCCATTTCCGGAACGATTAAGAGTAAGAGCCGGATTATGATTAGGAAGAGGATTAAGATGAAGAGCAAGATTAAGAGTAGGAGGCTAGCGCGGATTATTCACCGCCCGCGAGGGCGTACCCTCGCTAGAGACGCGGAGGACGCGGAGAAAACACGGAAATTGGCCAGATATCCTTCGCTTTCATCGCGTCGACGAAATTCACGGGTTGCGCGAATTGAAAAGGTCCTCTAAAAGAGGTCTTCTCGGCGTCCTCCGCGTCTCTAGCGTACTCGCGGGCGGTGATTCCTGAATTTTTCGGGTTAGGAACAGGCGGCATACTCGGCCGAACGTCCTAAAAGGTTCAATCCGCGGTGTTTGGTTGGCCGATAACAGATGCGGATCGATCCATGGCCAACAAAGGCATCCGACGCATCTGGGGGAGCCTCTCTCGCCGCCTCGGCGGCAGGCCGCGGCCGTGCGCCGTCGATTTGCTTGACCTTCTCGGCCGCCCCGCGATCAACCTCGATACTCCCGAACTGCAACGCTTCCTCGCCGGCAAACGCATCCTTGTCACCGGCGCCGGCGGCAGCATCGGCTCGGAGATATGCCGGCAAACTTTGCGCTTCTGCCCCGGCCGGCTCATTCTCCTCGATCAGGCGGAAAACTCGCTCTTTGAAATCGACCGCGAACTCAATCACCGTTGGCTCGGAGCCGACATCGTCCCCTACATCGCCGACATCATTGATTCCCGCCGCATGAATTGCATCTTCGCCGCTGAAAAGCCGCAAGTGGTATTCCATTGTGCCGCCCACAAGCACGTCCCCATGATGGAGCTGCATCCCGGCGAGGCGATCAAGAACAACGTATTCGGCACGCAAATCACCGCCGACGCCGCGCAAAACGCCGGCGTCAGCGCGTTCGTAATGGTCAGCACCGACAAGGCGGTAAACCCCAGCAGCGTTATGGGCGCCGCCAAGCGTTGCGCCGAGCTTTATATCCAGTCGCTGAACAGCGAAAAATCGCGCACGCGATTCGTGGCCGTGCGCTTCGGAAACGTTTTGGGTTCCAGCGGCAGCGTCGTCCCCATCTTCCGCAAACAGATCGAAGCCGGCGGCCCTGTCACGGTGACACATGCCGAAATGCAGCGCTTCTTCATGACCATCCCCGAAGCCAGCCAATTGGTGATGCAGGCCGGCGCCATCGGGCAGGGCGGCGAAATCTTCGTTTTAGACATGGGCCGTCAGGTGCGGATTTTGGACCTCGCCGAGGAGATGATCCGCCGCTCGGGCCTGATTCCCGGCAAGGATATTCAGATTCAATTCACCGGCATCCGCCCCGGCGAAAAACTCAGTGAAGAACTCGCCGGGCCGACGGAACCGACCCGCCCCACCAGCCACCCAAAAATCCACATCTGGCAACTGCCCCCGGCCACCGCCCAGCAGTCGCGGCAGATGCTGGAACTTTTGCAATCCTCCGTCCACGGCACCCGCCAGCAGATTCTGAATGCGTTGCAAGAAGCCGTGGCCGAGTATCGCCCCGCTACAGTGCAGACGATTCCGCTGCATCCGGAGACCGCCGCGGCGGCGTAGGGTTCGCAACTGGCGTCGGTTCGGGCGTGCCCCTCTTTTCTGGCAAGACCTCCTTCTTACTCCCTCTCCCTTTACTCAGGGGGAGAGTTGGGGTTGGGGGTTCTTCGTCTGTTGCCGCAATTTATAGGCACGCCCGTCGGTTCCGCGTATTGACTCACTTCTGCCTCGACCTCTGAGTTGTGGTATAATTCGGGCAATCGTGCTCACGATCGAAATCCCGCCCACCACGGAAGAGCGGCTTCGCCGGCCGGCGGAGGCTGCGGGGAAGGATATGCCCGCTTACGTCTCGCAACTTGTGGAACAGGCGGCGGCGCGAAATTCGCTCGATGAAGAATTGGCTTCACTTCGCAAGCAGTTTGCTGACACAGGCATAAGCGACGAGGAACTCGTTCGGGATATCACCTCGGCGCAGGCTGAATATCGTGCTGAAAAGAATAAGAACGATTTCCGGGGACGCAGATAGTTTCGCCGCCGGACTTTCTGGCGGCGATCCGACGCCTGCCTTAAACCCGGCGCAAGAAGACGACCCGATTCTTCCAATTCGCCTTTCGTTCACTTTTCCAAAGTGATCCGATGGCCCGAACCAAACCGCCGAATTCCCTTGGCGCAAGGGTCTTCTCGTCCACGAATACAACGCCGGCGTGGTCGATACCCTGTTCGATCCAATCTTTGAGCAGCCGAGGGATGGTTCGCAGATCATACGAAACGAGCGTCAGGCCGTCTCGGGCCGCTTCATTTAAGATAATGTTGTCGGAATTAGCCAAAAAACCGCCGCCGCGCCAACCATGAAGCGTCTTGATGACGATGCCGGGGAATTTGCGCGTCGCTTGTTCCGCGACGATGGGCGAAATGTGCTCATCCAGCAGGAAGCAAAGCATCGCGGCTCACTTCCGCTTCGACACGGAAAGGACTTCGGCTTGCGGCAACATGCGCGAAAGCGATGTGAAGTCGGCGGCGGAATGCTCGGCAATTGCGATTCCGATTTCTTCGGCGAAAGCCTCGGCGTAATTCAATGCGGCCCGCACTTTGAGCGGCGGCAGGCGCAGATGCCCGGCCGTTTTCGCGATGTTGTTGCGATATCCCCTGGCGATCCAAACGACCTCCCAGATGGCGAGTGTTGAACCCTGAATATAAGCCTGGCGCCCGATGCGGGAATCGCGGAAGTCAATAAAGGCGAATTCATCGAGGCGAAGCCCCTCTTCGATCAGGAGAGCTCCCGTTTCGCTCAGGGGGCGGCCCAACTGGCGGGCCTTTCGCTGCAATCTTTTCTCCTGCTCCGGAGCCAGTCGCGTGCTGAGGACAACTGTTTTTGGCATCGAAAGAGCCTTTGTATGCTTTGTTTACATTGTATACAGACGCCTTCGCCAGTCAAATTGCACAGGGGGAAGGAGCTTCGAGAATCGCGCGCTTCTCATCAGTTATTCACCCCCAGAAGCCGCCAGTTCCTTGGCCACGGCGCCGATTACATTCTTCGCGTCTCCGAAAAGCATCAGGCAGTTTTCCGCGTAATACAGTTCGTTTTCGATTCCGGCGAAACCCGGATTCATGGTTCGCTTAATCGCCATCACCGTCTTGGCCTTGTCGGCGTCCAGAATGGGCATCCCATAGATCGGCGATGATTTGTCATGCCGCGCCGCGGGATTCACCACGTCGTTGGCGCCCACGACCAGCGCCACGTCGCACTGCGGGAAGTCGCCGTTGATTTCGTCCATCTCCAGCAGTTTGTCGTAGGGAATTTCCGCCTCGGCCAGCAGCACGTTCATATGCCCCGGCATGCGCCCGGCGACCGGATGAATGGCGAATTTCACATCCACGCCGCGCTTGGTGAGCTGGTCAAACATCTCGCGTACTTTGTGCTGCGCTTGAGCCACCGCCATGCCGTAGCCGGGGATGACGATGACGGATTGCGCCGCTTCCATGATCTGGGCCGCCTCCTCCGGCGTGCTGCTGCGGACGGTGCGTTTCTGCACGGCCGCCGCGGCGCTCGCCTGCACCTGTCCGAACGCGCCGAAGAGCACGTTGGTGAAGCTGCGGTTCATGGCTTTACACATGATGATCGACAGCACGAGCCCGCTCGCGCCGTCGAGCGCGCCGGCGATAATCAGCAGCCGGTTTTGCAGCACAAATCCCATCATGCTGGCCGAAAGTCCGGCGTAGCTGTTCAGCAGGGCGATCACGGTCGGCATATCCGCCCCGCCAATCGGCAGGATCAGCAGCACGCCGAACGACGCGGCCAGAAACAGCAGCACCGGAAACATGAATTGCAGCGTCGGATTGATCACCAGCACCACTCCCGACACGAGGGCCGCGCCGAGAATGAGGAAGTTGATCATGTTCTGGCCTTTGTAGACCATCGGCCGCGTCGGCAGCAGGTCTTGCAGCTTGCCGAACGCCATCAATGAGCCGGTGAAGGTGAGCGAGCCGAGCAATACTTCCAGGCAGAGGAAGAACATCGTGAGCGAACTGGTCTGTTGGGCCACCGGGTGGAAGAACAGGAAGTAGTGGGCCGTGCCGACCAGCGCCGCGGCGAGGCCGCCGAACGCGTGGCTCAGCGCGGTTCGCTGCGGGACCGCGGTCATGGGCATGAACACCGCCAGCGGCACGCCGATCACGGTGCCCACCGCGAATCCAACGATGATCCATTCGAAACGCACCACGTGATGGCTCAGCAGCGCCCCGATGACGGCGGCGGCCATGCCGATCTCGCCGATGAGATTTCCCTGCCGCGCCGTCTTGGGCGCGGAGAGCCATTTCAGCGCCAAGACGAAACACGCCGCCGCGAGCAGATAGGTGACGTTGCCGATGAAAAGCTGGAGATCGAATCCTGCGGCGGCGTCGGTCTGCGCTAATAGAAAAAGAGTGTTCATTTCCCAGCCTCCCCCGCCTTTTTCGCGGGATTGCGGGTCTTGAACATCTTGAGCATGCGGTCGGTGATCATGAATCCGCCGACGATATTTGTAGTGGCTGCGGCGACCGCGATGGTGCCGAGAATCGTCGCCAGCGTGGTGGTTTCGCCCTTGGCCAGTCCGCAGATTTCAATCGCCGCGACGACGCTGATCGCCGATATCGCATTCGTCAGCGACATCAGCGGCGTATGCAGCAGGGGGCTGACGCGCTTGATCACTTCCAGCCCGAGGAATGCCGCGAGCAGGAAGACGTAGAAGTAGGAGGAAAAATCGCCGGAATTCATGGCTTTACTCCAGTCGCCATGGATGTGGCGGTTTCTTTTGCCCCGGCGGTTGCTGCCGCCCGGCGTTCTTTTACTTTTTGGTGAACCACTGCCCCCTGATGCGTCACCAAACATCCGGCGATCACTTCATCCGCCGGGTCGATTTTCAATACTCCATCCTTGTTCACCAGCAACCCCAGCAGCTTGGCCAGATTGTTTGAGTACATCGCGCTGGCGTGGTTCGGAACCGTGGCCGGCAGATTGGTATGCCCGATGATCGTAACGCCGTGCTTCACCACCGTGCGGCCCGGCTCCGTCAGCTCGCAGTTCCCCCCGCGCTCCGCCGCCAGGTCCACAATCACACTGCCCGCCTGCATCTTCTCGACCGCCGATGCCGGAATGAGTTTGGGAGCCGGCTGCCCCGGAATCAGCGCGGTGGTGATCACCACATCGCTGTCGGCCACCACTTTGGCCATCAAATCCGCCTGCTTGCGCTGCTGGTCAGCCGACTGCGCCTTGGCGTAGCCGCCCTTGTCCTGCATATCGCCGGTCTCGACGGGCAGCTCGATGAATCGCGCCCCGACCGACTGCACCTGCTCCTTCACCGCCGCCCGCACGTCAAAGGCGCTGACGACGCCGCCGAGTCTGCGGCCGGTGGCAATCGCCTGCAACCCTGCCACCCCCGCGCCGATGACAAAGACGCGGGCCGGCTGCAAGGTTCCCGCCGCCGTCATCAGCATGGGGAAAATTTTCGGCAGCGCCTCCGCCGCCATGATGACGGCTTTGTACCCCGCTAAATTCGCCTGGCTCGAAAGCGCATCCATCGACTGCGCCCGCGTGATGCGCGGGATCAGTTCCATGGAGATCAGCGAAACGCCTTTCTGCGCCGTCGCCGCGATTTCCTGCGCCGATGAAAGCGGATCACAAAACCCGATGAGCAGGCAATCGGGTTTAATCGCCGCGAAATCCACCGCGTCGCCACTGAGCGTGGATCGCACTTGCAGCAGAATATCCGCCGTCGATAAAACCTCGCGCCGCGAGGCAATCTGCGCGCCCTTGGCCAGATACGCCGCGTCATCAAATCCCGCGGCCGCTCCCGCGCCCGACTCAACAACAACAGTCAGCTTGCTCTTAACGAGCAGTGCCGCCGTCGCCGGCGTGATCGACACGCGCGTCTCGCCCTTGGACAGTTCTTTAGGTATGCCCGCTATCATATTGAAACGCCTTTACCGCCGAAAAACGGCTTCGGCTCCATGAGAAGGGTCGTACTTATGCCGGGAAAGATCAATCGGGGAATAAAACTCGGGTGATTGACCCATCCCGGCATCGAGTCCGGCCATATTTTTCAACAAGCTGCCCCTTTGATCTCCCTCTCCCAGTACAAGGGGGAGGGTTGGGGCGGGGGTTTTTCTCCTTGCCACAATTTGTGGCCACACCCTAGGCATCGGGGCTCGCATCGCTGAATCCTGCCGAAAATGACGATTTTCCCACAAATAACATTACCGCGAAGTGACGAATTCGTGGATACGGTGTACAATAAAGGCAGCGGCGAGGCTAGGGTTGTCCTCGATAGCTACACAACCACCTTTTGATAAACGACTTATCGCAGGAGATGTATATGGGCGTGAAACTCAAAAAGAGTCGGTCTGTTTCCCACGGCGCAATGATCGAGCCGCTGGAAGGTCGGCGGATGCTGTCAGCAAGTACAACCACTGAATTGAGTCTTTCGACTTCGAGCATCAACATTGGGCAGACCATCAGCATGATGGTAACAGTAACGCCGACCTCCGGGTCTTCGTTCCCGACTGGAACGGTCCAAATTGAAGAGCAAAACGGCGGCGGTGACAATCTCCTCGGCACGGTAACACTGAACGCTCACGGCAAGGGCAGGCTCAGCACGTATCGCTTCTATAAGGGTACGGACCCCATCTTTGCCGTTTACCAGGGCGATTCTAATTTCACTTCCAGCACTTCCGCCACGCAAAACGTCGTGGTAGCCAAAGGGGCCACTATCAAGACCAACGACGGGTTGCGCGAGGTAACCGCCGTGGCCGGCACTGGTGTCGGCGCCGTAAGTGACTACGGCATTACCATGAATTACACCGGATACCTCGATTCGGGCCGAAAAATCGGCCACGAATTTCAGAGTACCCTTGATCCGGGTGGTCAGCCCTTCCATGTCATCGTCGATCAGACTTCTTTGATTCCGGGCTTTACCGAGGGGATACATGGCATGGAGGTCGGTGAAGTGCGCGTATTGTTTATTCCCTCTGCGATTGGATATGCGGGCGCCAAGCAGATGGGCATTCCTGTCAACTCCGATCTTATATTTATCCTTCAGGTTCTGTCCATCGACCTGCCACAGCTCGGCGTAACCGGCAGCAATTCGACTGCTTTGAGTAGCGGGGCCGCTCCTTCGGCAAACGCCGGCACTGACTTCGGCTCCGTGGGCGTCGGATCGTCGAGCGGTTCGACCACAATTACTCTCATAGCCTCTGATACAAATGCGGGACTGAAGTTTACCTCGACGCCGGGCGACATTCTTGCCGGCGCTGATCCAGGAGACTTCGTCCTCGGCCAGCTCACCAGCAATCCCAGCGGAGGCGTTGAGTTCACGTTGACATTTACACCGAAGGCGCACGGGACGAGAACTGCGCGCATAAAGATTCTCACGGACGACGCCGAGCATCCAACGTTCACTATTAACATTCAAGGCGTCGGCTCGTAACTTCGCACTGCGTCTAAATCCCCAAATCCCCCAGCGTCACCAGCGGCCGGTACGGCACACCCAGTGCCGCCAGCGCCTCCGTTGCCCCCGCGTTGCGGTCCAGCACCGAAATCGCCAGCAATACCTCGCACCCCACCGCCCGCGCCGCTTCGATTGCCTTGATGATCGACCCGCCGGTTGTGATCACGTCGTCGATGATCACAACCTTGCACGGCGCGTGAAGCGGCCCTTCGATGGCCTTCTGCGTGCCGTGCTTCTTAACTTCCTTGCGAACCACAAACACCGGCAGCGGCCTCCCCGCGGCATAAGATCGCACCGCCACCGCCCCCACAATCGGCGTTGCCCCCATGTCCATCCCGCCGACGGCGTCGATGGGCATATCCTTGATCTCTTCCAGAATCGCGTCGGCGATAAGCGTCGCCCCTTCGGGGTCGAGGCACGTCATTTTGCCATCAATATAAAAGCTGGATTCCGCCCCGCTGGCCAGGATGAACTTGCCGCGGCGCAGGGACTTGGCTTCGAGTAACTTCACGAGCTTGGGATATCGGCTTGCCATAGACCCGGCGACAATAGCGAAGTCGCACGCGACTGCCAAGGTCTCGATGCGATGGGCCGCGTAATTTGAAGTTTTCACTGTTCAGCTTTCAGCTTGGAGCAGCCTGTCTTAGCTGAACACTGAAAACTGCGGATTATCCCTTCCGCATGATCGCTCCACCGACCAGCATCGTGATATAGCCGGCCAGAGGGTATGTCGGAAAAAAGCGAAAAACGTTTCCGCACCAGAGAAACGCGCCTGCCGCAAATATCGCTCCGCCAATGATCTTTCCCATGATAAGCCCCTTATGTAGTGGTGCCGAAATTCTAATGGCCAATTTGGCGAAATCAAACGAAAAATAGAAAGGATTTGAATTGCGGAAAAAGCGGATAGCCCGAATGGGATTGGATGGGAATTGTTTCTGTATTCATCCGCGCCATCCGCGATATCCGCGGTTGAAAATGAACCTGAAATGCAACCGGCAGGACTCGAACCTGCGACCGGTGGATTAGAAATCCACTGCTCTGTCCAACTGAGCTACGGTTGCCACGGGTCGTGATTATAACGTGGACGAGGGCCGGGAGAATCATTCGACGGTTGGGATCGGATTTTCGGTCATCGGCGCGGCAATCGCCGGCGGCGCGTACACAATGATGAGGGCGGGGCAGTTCAGTCAGAAATACGAGGAGTATCAGCGGGAAAGGCAGCGGCTGGACGAGTCTATGACTGCGAGTCGGGATTCTTAGATTTCACCCACCACTTGCTTCTCATTGAATTTGACCGGTTCGACAACCCGCGGCGGAAGCGACAATACCGTACTGCCGGAGCGCGCAGCCTCCTCCGTTCGCCGACGCAGATCCTCGCAGGCCGCATGAAGATCGAAATTGAACTGCGCGAGATATCCTTCTCCGGCACTGCGAGCCTCTTCTACAATTGGATCTTCCATTAAAACTCCTCCATCAGTTCGGATGGATCGCAAAGCACCGGAGGTTCAAGGCCAAAAGCCAAACAAACCTTCTCTATCCTTGGCCTGAAAATAGCGTTGGTCAAATGCCGGCAATTCCAAGTCAGTAAATAATCCACGCCGTTGGTCGCGGCGACGGCAACATGCAAGGCGTCGGTCATCGCCCGTTTTGGGAGAGGAATTCTGGCCACCAATTCGGTAGCCAGGTCTGCAGCGCCCGCAGTCACCGCAAGAAGAGGAATATCTCGCAAAAAAACCATTCGCTCCTCAGCGGCGGTCGGATCACCCGCGGACGCCTCCCGAATGACCACCTCTGAGCAAACGATCTGAAAATCATCGCGCCGCTTATTCCACCAATCGCGTGTCTGCCTCTGATGGGCCAGCCGTACGATATCTCGGCTGGGTCTCGCTGCCAAATAGCTGACCACGGTAGTCTCAATATAGACAGTCGCTTTCATCGCGTCGTTGGCTCCTCAAACATTAAACAAGAAATGCACAATATCCCCATCGTGCATCACATAGCTCTTGCCTTCCGCGCGCATTTTCCCCGCCGCCTTGATCGCCGGCTCCGTCTTAAACTTCTTCAGATCCTCAAGTGTATAAACTTCCGCCCGAATGAATCCCCGTTCAAAATCTGTATGAATCACGCCCGCCGCCTGCGGCCCGGTCGCGCCGACCGGAATCGTCCAGGCTCGGATTTCATCCGGCCCGGTCGTAAAGTAGCTCTGCAACCCCAGCAGGTGATACGCCTGCCGGGCCAGGGTTGCCAGCGCAGGTTCATTCAGGCCCATGCTGGCGAGCATCTCGCGGCGGTCATTTACATCCAGCTCGGCCAGTTCCGCTTCCAGCTTGCCGCACACCACGACCACCTCGCTCTGTCCGCCTTCGGTGGCGGCGCGGTCGCGCACTTTCTGGACCATCTCTCCTTTGCCGGTGATGTCGGTCTCATCGACGTTTGAAACGTACAAAACCTTCTTGCCCGTGATCAGCCCCATCGGCTTGAGGATTTTCTTCTCTTCGGGATTGAACTCCAGCCCGCGCACCGGCTTGCCGTCATTGAGAACTTCCTTGCAGCGTTTGAGCACGCCGGCGCGGATGATGGCTTCCTTGTCGCCGCTGCGGGCCAGCCGCTCGGATTTATCCAGCGACGACATCACGGTTTCCAGATCAGCCAACGCCAGCTCGGTATTGATGATGTCAATGTCGCGCAACGGGTCGGCGGAGCCTTCGACGTGCTGAATCTCGGTGCCGCCAAAGCACCGGACCACATGCAGGATGGCGTCCACTTCGCGGATATGCGATAGGAACTTGTTGCCCAGCCCTTCTCCGGTGCTGGCCCCGCGCACAATGCCCGCGATATCGACCACGCGCAGCGCCGCGGGCACGATTTTCTTGGTTTCCTGAAACTGGTTGAGGATGGCAAGGCGTTCATCCGGCACCGCCACCACACCGACATTGGGGTCGATGGTTGCGAACGGATAGTTCGCCGCCAGCGCTCCCGCCGCGGTGAGGGCGTTGAAGATGGTGCTCTTGCCAACGTTCGGCAGACCGACGATTCCGACTTCTAAAGCCATGGGGCGGATACTATACAGCGAACGGGGGCGGGTTTGAAATGCGGGAAAGACGTTTGAACCCCCTGACGGGTGCGTGACAGTTTATGCGGCCATGCCTTTCGTCGGCCACCCCAACCAGTAGTATGTGGACTGTTCATCCTCGCTGAGCCATTTGCTTCGCA
>Ga0208589_1000549_pt1 | contig 17504 bp, 15 predicted proteins | sample NGESurshal092012_2_FD_184486 | JGI IMG/M metagenome (GOLD analysis project Ga0208589, IMG submission 184486) | Arctic peat soil microbial communities from Barrow, Alaska - NGEE Surface sample F53-2 shallow-092012 (SPAdes) | ecosystem: Environmental > Terrestrial > Soil > Wetlands > Peat ... | reverse complement strand
GCCTTGAGCTGGAGGGCCTGCCACTGGGCGGGCGATTGCGCATGGCTGAGCGTGGTCGCGCATTCGAACAACAGCACGCCGCTGAGCATGAGTCTGGTGCGACATGAGGCCATCAGGCGGCTTCCTCTGACTCGGTGGGCTGTCGGCAGTTTTACCAGTCTATGCGGCCGCTGTCGCGTGGAGGATGGGAAGCACCTGCACTGAAGGCATCCCGGTTCGCGAGGTAGCCAGGAAACGAGGCGGATACGGGAGCATGCCAACCGGCACTGGGCCACCGCGGCGATCCGGGAGCAGAATCCCGGCCAACTCTCTCACTAGCGGAGTACGTCATGCGTCCGACCATTCTTGCCGTGTTGATGGCCCTCGCGCTTCCTTCCGTGGCGCTGGCCCAGGTTTCGAATCCGCACACCGGCGCGATCCGGGCCTACGTGGCCAACGCGGTCAACGATCCGGCGCGGCAGGCCGACAAATCCATGGATGCTCGCCGTAAGATCACTGACGTGATGAGGTTTGCCGAGGTCAGGCCGGGCGAGAAAGTGCTGGAACTGATTCCCGGCAGCGGCTATTTCACCCGCGTGTTCAGTGCGATCGTGGGGCCGAAGGGTCATGTCTATGTGGTCTGGCCGAACGAATACGCAAACGAGGACGCTCCCGATCTGGCCGGTTCGCAAAAGCTCGCGGCCGACCCGCACTATGCCAACGTCAGCGTGCTGACCCAGCCGGCGAATCAGCTGAGCTCGCCCGCGCCGGTCGACGTGGTATTCACTTCGCAGAACTATCACGATTACCCGGACAAGTTCATGGGGCACGTCGATCCCGCCGTGCTCAACCGGCAGGTGTATGCCGCGCTGAAGCCCGGTGGCCTGTGGGTGATCATCGATCATGTGGCGCCGGCCGGCTCCGGCATGGCCGATACCGACACGCTGCACCGGATCGATCCGGCGATCGTGAAGCAGCAGGTGGAAGCGGCCGGTTTCGTCTTCGACGGCGAAAGCAACGCGCTGCGCAATCCGGCCGATCCGCACACCATCAAGGTGTTCGACAAGTCGATACGCGGCCACACCGATCAGTTCATGTATCGCTTCCGCAAGCCCGCGAAATAACCGCAGATTTATTGCAGACCCTGCCACACCGCATCGAGCAATTCGCCGTGCGGATCCTCGCTCTGCTCCCAGTACATGATGCCGCCAAGGTGCTGCGCCTTCACGTAGGCCGCCTTGGCGGCGATCGACTGCGGGTCGTCGTAGCTGATGAAGCGGTGTGTCGTGGCGTTCCATAAGTAAGGCGCCTGCGCCGCCGCATCCCAGTAACGGATGTAGCCGTTGCGGTTGATGAATTCGGCCTTGAGCTGCGGCCACGGATACGTACCCTGGTAATGGCCATAAGCCTGATAGAGGCCATCGTGCGCCGGTTGCACATCGGCGAATTCGAGACCGTAGAACGCCGCGCCGATCAGCAACTTTTGCGGTGACACACCGACGGCAAGAAACTGCTGCACGGCCCGGTCCGTGCTGCGTGCGTCGGCGGGTGCGAGCGCGGAGGCGTGCAGCCCGGTGTGATGGCCGGTGGTCGGCGTCAACGAGTTGACGAAGTCGTAGGTCATCAGGTTGAGCCAGTCGAGGCTGGGTTCGACCGCCGCGATATCGATGCCGTTGACGAATGCGCTGTCGGCGATAGCGATGCTCAACGTGTAATGATCGGCGCCGCGATGTCCGTGGTCGTTGCCCGCCTGATCCAGCGTCGCACGAAGGTTTTTCAGCAAGAGCGTGAAGTCGCCGCGATCCTGCGGGCTGGCCTTGATGCCGGCTTCGGCATGCTCCGGATATTCCCAGTCCACGTCGAGCCCGTCGGCATCGTTCGTCGCCAGCAGCTGTGCCGCGCTGTCGGCGAAGCGTTGCCGCCCCGCTGCCGTGCTGGCTGCCTCCGAAAAGCCACCCATGCCCCAGCCACCCACGGAGATCACCACCTTGAGCCGGGGATGCGCCGCCTTGAGCGCGATGAGTTGATGCAAGCGTTGTTCACCGGCCGGATCGAGCACGACCTCGCCGTCGTCGAGCTGGGCGAACGCGAAGATCAGTGTGTCGATCTTGTCGACATCCTGTGCAGCGATGTCGTTCTTCACCGTGTCATAGCCGACCACGCGATAGTGCGCGGTGCTGTGCGGCGGCTGCATCGCATGCATGCCGCAGCCGGCCAGCATGCTGAAGATGACGACCATCCCTGCGCTGCGCCACCGCGTGAGCAGCCGCATGGCGGAGTGGTTGCTGGTTCGCATCGTGATTGCTCCGGAGTAGCGTCGATACGCTGATCTTCGCAGCCGCCTGGCGATCTGCCAATGACGGGCGTCCATCTCTTCAATGCCCGGCATGCTTGAGCTGCGAGCCTGATTGGTCGCACCATCCGGTATTTATCTGAACATGTAGCCGAATACATGGTGATGCCGTGGACCCTGCAGCGGGAGAGAAAACCGTGAGCCCGGTGAGCGACGATCCAGCTGATTCGGCTGACCCGCCGCCAGTCCGCCCGGTCGAACCGGATGCGGCAGACTGCTGCGGTGAAGGCTGCGCGCGTTGCGTGTTCGACATCTACGCGGAAGCGCTCGAACGCTACGAGTCCGCGCTGGCTGTGTGGCGTATCCGTCGTCCCTGAGCTGCGACAGTTCTGCTGTATCTGCCAAAGCGAAGAGTCATGTAGGTTGCCGTAATCCGTGAAGTCAGTTCGGCCCTCGGCGGCTGTGAGTTGTCGTATATCCCGCGCGTCGCGGGCGACATCATCGGCGTGGACACGACCCACCTCACGTTCGACGCGACGCATCAGTTGCTGAGCCTGCCCGGTGTGGAGACCTATGCCTACGATGCGTCGGGAAGGCGGGTCATGAAGGCTCCGGCAGCGGGCGGCGTCGCGGCGGCGACCTTCAGCTTCTACAATCATGCCGGCCAGTTGATGTACGCCTACAATGCCTCCAGCGGGCAAAGCACCAACTACATCTACCTCAACGGCAAGTTGATCGCGCGCCACGCCGGCAGCACGATCACGTACCTGCTGACCGATCGGCTGGGCAGTCCGGTACGGGAGGCGAATACATCCGGCACAGTGACGGCGAGTTTCAGCTACCGGCCGTTCGGCGGCTTGTTCAGCGGACCGGCCCAGAACCAGCCGGGCTTCACCGGACAAGTGTACGATCCGGAAACGAGCTTCGTGTACATGCAGGCACGCTACTACGCCGTAGGCTTGGGACGCTTCCTCAGCCCGGATCCGGTGGGGCCAGCAACTGGGAACACGTTTAATTTCAGTCGATACGCATATGCAAGCAACAATCCTGTCATCAACACTGATCCGGACGGTCGCGATAGTGTTGGTGAAAACATCGATGAGAATGCTCAAGCGTCGGCAGATGCCGGAGACAAGGCTGCAACATTCGGCTGGTCATTTGCAGGAGTACTGTGGAAGGCGTTAGGAGCCGAGCCGGTTAGCCAAGTTGCCGATAAAGGGAGGCAGGCCGAAACTAGCGATAAAATTATGGCGGTTGTCACTATCGTTACGCTTGGCAAGGGTGAGGAAGCTGCTACGTTTGCCAAGGACGTCACGCAGGGAGTTGAAGATGTTGCAAAGGGAGCACCAGAAGTTTCAAAAGCATTTAGCAGCGAAAAACAGGCACTTGTAGAAATGGCGAAATCGGACAAGAAAACAGGAATGACTTCAGGTGATATGCAAGCATACAAAGACTTGAACAAAGAACTTCCAGATCCCTTTCTAACTAAACAGATTCATGGACCGGAGACACATAAATTTGGTGCTCCCACTTCTCGGCAACCGCATGGACATGTTGGACCCGTTAAACACATTCCAATTCGTGATCCACCACAACAATGAATAGACTTACAGATTGGCTAGTCAAAGCGTGCAATGAACTTGGGCTTCACGCTGACGTTGGGTTTTTGGTCGTTTTAGCCGATGGGCATAAGGTGCATACCGTCGCGCGTATTCGCGATCTGGGTGATGAAAATGGGATGTTGGTAGTTTCCACCTACAATGAAGTAAAGGCTTATTTGGATGAAATCGCCCGGTCTGGATATGGCTTCTCAGTTCTAGAAGAGCCGTCGGCACACGAGATTTATGATCTTGATTCTCACAGAGAAATGTTTCGTGATTGGGGGTGGTCTGGAATTGAAACCAAGCGACCTTCTTGGCTGTGATGCGTAATGACCCAGCGGAGCCCAAAGAAACCTCAGTGAACCTCAGGGACGGAGGGAATTGTCTAGTACCGCCTGGTTCTTCGATTTCCTGACGAATCAATCTCGGGATCGGGTCTTGTTTCACAATAAAGCAGTTTGATCAAGCACGCACAATGTCAACTTCGATGCCAACAACTGTCTGATCAGAAAGACGATCGGCAGCATCCTGTCCGACACCTACGCCACCTACGTACGCCACCTACGCGGCAGGCGACATCATCGGGGTGGGCACGGCCAGCTTCACGTTCGATGCGAAGCATCAGTTGCTGGCCCTCCCGATGTGGAGAGCTATGCCCGACGCGCCCGGCAGGCGGGTCATGCCTGGATGCTTCGGAATTTTCTCGGCGACGAACATCACGGCGTTGCCGCCTCGGACGGGGATGGACGCTTGATCACGATGCCGCTTGGTGCGGTACCAACGATCAGCATGGGCAGTCGGTCCGCACGGAATCTGGAAAGCAGATGCGGATCGATCACGGCGATGGCGTCTGGCGCTGCGCGCCATCGCATCTCGAATGCGTCGAGACTGGGCACGAAACCCTCGGGGCGAGATGGCGCTCCCGCCAGAATATCGTCCGGATTCTCATCCGCAACGGTGACCAGCCGCTGCAGGTAAAAGGAAAGGCCGCGCAGATACGCATGCACGGTAAATACCTCGGTGTCAGCACGCATGTTCGGCAACATGAGCTTCGCCACAGGTACGGCAGAAAGATTGTTTGCGAGGATCCCCACATTCGCGAACAGCATCTGCCACACGAGCAATGTTGCGAATCCGAGCAGACCCACTACCGTGGTGGGATGATATCTGCGCGCGAGCATGAAAGCGCAGATCGCGCTCACGATCGCCAATACCCCAAGTCCGCGCATCAACCACATCTGGGCAGGATGCATGTCGGTGTGCTGCGACAGGTGCCGAGTGCTGAAGGTTATCGTAAGTGCGATGACCGCCATGACCACGGCCAGGACGCTGATCCACACGAAACGCCACTCAAGAGCGCGAACCGTCAGCGTCGATATCCTCCTTGCTATCAGCATGGCCAGCGCTGGAAAGATCGGAAGAATGTAAAGCGGCAGCTTGGAGTGCGACACAGAGAAAAATGCAAACACGACCGCAATCCAGCAAAGCAGGAAGCGCTCGGAACGCTTTCCCGCATGCACATCTCGCCAGCCACTGCGGCTGAGGGGAAGGAAAACCACCCATGGAAAGAGACCGAACAGTACGACAGGTATGAAGAACCACCATGGACGATCGCGATCGTAGACATTCGTGAGGAAGCGGCTGAAATGTTCCTTGATGAAAAAATAATCGAAGTAGCCTGGGTGCCTGAAGCTGATCGCCATGAACCATGGGGCAGCGATCAATAAGACGACAAGCATGCCCCAGCCCATCGTCATGCGGCGAAGAATGCTCCCGTCCCTCTCCCAGAGCATGAATACCATCAGCGTGATGGCCGGAAAAACCAGACCAATCAGCCCCTTCGAGAGCACGGCAAGCGCAAGGCATGCCCATCCGAGAAGGTTCAGACGGACGCGCTGTTGTTCGGCATGCGGGTCAAACTGCGCCACCAGAAACAGGCAGATGGCGATACCAAGGAATGCGGCAACGCCCATGTCCATGGTGTTGATGTGAGCGCCAGCGACAAACAGCAGCGTACTCCCGAGTACCAAGGCGGCTATCCAGCCAGTACGCGCGCCGTAGAGGCGCTTGCTGGCCCAACCCACGGCGAGTATGGCCAGGAGCCCGGTGATGGCCACCCACAAGCGGGCGGTCCACTCATGTACGCCGAACACGTCATAGAAAAGGGCGCTGGCCCAGTATTGAAGTGCTGGTTTGTCGAAGAAATTGAAGCCGTCGAGTTTCGGCGTCAGCCAATTGCCGCTGGCAAACATCTCCCTGGCGACCTCCGCATAACGCCCCTCGTCGGGTTCGCCCAAGGGTCGCTGGTTCAATCCAGAAAACCACAATGCAAGCCACGCGAGCAACAGCACGCCCCAAAGCCACGGCGCCGCGGGCCGCTGCGACAACGACTCGCTTTTCCCGGTGACGCTCTCTGGTGCTGAATCAGGAACCGGATATCTGCTCATTTATCGAGTCCGGGTCCATCCACCACGGCCACGACCTCGCCGATGCGACGAATACCGATGATGTAATGGTCCGGCCCCTGCGATCCATGCATCGATCGACCATGGATGAAAATGCATCTCGATAATGCGGCAGTAGGGACGTGCCTGCTCGCGCGCAGCGCTGAAGTCATTCCATCACTTCCCGGGATGACGCTTCGCACTTGCGCATGCGCGTAAATGCCAATCACGACTGATGTGCATTGATTTGTCATTACCGCCATAAAGCTGCTCAAGCCGGGGAATCAAAGGCGTCAGCAGATCGTTCTGCTCGGACGATGACTGAGCCGATACGCAGGAATGTGGCGTATCTCGTTTCCTGGTGCGGGATCAGGACAAGCAAATGTGTCAGGTGCGTTCAAGAGACACCGTGGCGCTGGATAATCGATGTAATTTATTTTGTACAAATAACTTAAATGGACGTTGTAACTTAATTGAAGATAATCGTGGGACGCAGCTGCCTATTGTCTACAGAAATTCTTTGGGTCCGCTTAGCGCGTAGTTTCCAGCTTTCAATAAATGATTTGGATGAGAATCAGTTGCACAATCCTTGCGAATCAGAAAATGCAGCCTGTTGTTAAGTAAATGTTTACGCCGTGGACCATGACTTCACAGTGCCATGCCCGATCTCCTGCAAAATGATTTCTCGTATCGCTGCGGACCCAAGTTCCTTCAATTCCGTTGACATGGCGTTCAAACGGGCCGACGGCCGATGGCGCTCGGGTATATTGGCGCGATGGCATTGCACGCTGAGTCCAGACCGATCTTCTCTATCCGTCGTATCGAGGATCTACGGGCTGTGTGGCCATGGCTGCCGATTTGGCTGGTGATTGCGACGATCGCGATCTTCCAGCACGGTCCGATGCCCATGTTTTCCACCCGCGCGCTGTCCGTTGCGTGGGAGATGTGGCATCGACACAGTTTCCTTGTGCCATATCTCAACGGCGCACCCTACAGCGAGAAGGCGCCGCTGTTGTTCTGGCTCATTCAACTGGGTTGGGCGATTGGCGGCGTCGGCGACGTCTGGCCTCGTTTGCTCGAGGTGATGTTCGGCGGTACCCAGCTCGTGCTGGCTGCGGTCCTGGCTCGCCGACTTTTTCCCGAGCGCCCATGGTTGGCACGGGCGACACCCTGGCTGCTGCTGGCTTTTACGTATGGATTCCTGTTCGGGCTGCAGATCATGTACGAAGTGCTGCTGGCGGTTTGCGTGCTTGCCGCGCTATTGGCGCTGGTGCCCGGTTCCCGCCACGAAAGGCCGCGCTTCGTCTGGTTCGCACTGGCAGTGGGGTTCGGATTGCTGACCAAGGGACCGGTCATGCTGCTGCACGTGGTGTTCCCATGGTTGCTGGGCCCGTTATGGAGCGACTGGGCGCAACGCGAGCGTCGTCGCTGGTATGCGCATGGAGCACTCGCTCTGCTGGCCGGTTGCGGCATGCTGCTGGCCTGGGCGCTTCTGGCCGCATGGGCGGGTGGCGCGGCGTATCGCGAACAGCTTCTGTTCCACCAGACTGCCGGTCGAGTGGTGAACGCATTTGCCCACGCCAAGCCCTTCTGGTGGTACTTGCCGTTGTTGCCGATGCTGGTGTTTCCGTTCGTGCTCTGGCCGCGGCTGTGGGTGGCCGTATGCGCATTGCGACGACCGTTCGAACCCGGTTTGCGCTTTGTGTTCGCGTGGCTGGGCCCGGCACTGTTGGCTTTCTCATTGATAAGCGGCAAGCAGCCGTACTACCTGTTGCCGGAATATGGGAGCTTCGCGTTGCTGCTGGCCGCAGCGCTGGCGCATCTGTACCAGCATCATGCGCCATCGGCCCGCAGCGCATGGCTGGGACCGTGGCCGCTGGCACTGCTGAGCCTTGGATTGGCGCTCGCCTTGATCATGCTGCCGCAGCTGGTCAGGGACGGTTGGGTCCATGAACGCCAGTTCATCGCACTTGCACCGGTCAGCGCGCGTTTCGGCGTGATTTATGTGTTGCTGGGATTGCTGTTGCTGGTACGTGGCAGAGGCGAGTTGCCTCGTATCGCTTTTGCCGGCCTGATCGGTGCGGTGGCTGCCAATGGTTTATTCAGCATGGCTCTGTGGCCAGCGTTCAACCTCAAGCCTGCCTCCGCTTTGCTGGCGCGTGCCGAAGCGAATGACCAGCCGGTCGCCAATCTTGAGTCTTACGATGGACAGTTCCATTTTCTCGGTCGGCTGACGCAACGGATCGAGCCACTGCTCAATAACCGAGAACTGCAGGACTGGGCGAAGGCACACCCCAATGGGCTGATCGTTACCTATCCCCAGTCCCTGACTTCAGCCGACTTGCACAATGCTGTATACGTCCAGCCATTTCGCGGCGTGTGGCTGGCGATCTGGCCGGCGCCGGCCCTCGCAGCCATCGATGCGGATCGTCTGTGGCCAGATGCATCGCCATGAGCATCAGATGTCCCACTCGAGCGCTTCAGTCAACGAAGCCGAGGCACGGTACGCTATGCGGATCATTCACCATTGATCGAGGAACATCCATGAACGAGGCCATGTACGCCAGCTCCATTCCCGTATTCAGGCAGATGCTTGGCAGCCTTGCCGCGATCCTGACCAAGGCCGAGGCGCATGCGACGGAGAAGAACATCGAGCCGACGGCGCTGACGCAGGCACGGCTGTTTCCGGACATGTTCCCGTTGGGCAAGCAGGTGCAGATCGCCTGCGATTTCGCACGTGGCGTGTCGGCGCGTCTGGCCGGCGCCGAGGTACCGAAGTACGACGACAACGAGCAGACGTTCGACCAGCTGCGTGGATTGATCGTCCGCAGCATCGGTTTTATCGACAGCTTCAACCCGACACAGTTCGAAGGTTCTGCACAGCGCGAGATCGTCGTACGGCCGGGTACGCCGAAGGAACGACGCTTCGATGGCCAGAGTTATCTGCTGAGTTACGGCCTGCCGCAGTTCTTCTTCCACGTCACCACGGCGTATGCGTTGCTGCGCCACAACGGCATCGAGATCGGCAAGCGCGATTACATGGGCCAGTACTGACGCTATGCCGGGCAGGGCGCTGAACCTACCCGGCATATTTCACCTCGACAGTTGAGGCGGTTACTTGCTCTTTTTCTTTTCCTGCTTGGCCGCCTTCTTCTCCTTCATGGTCTTGGCCGGTTTCTTTTTCTCGCTCTTCTTTGAATCCAGACCCTTGCTCATGCTGTTCTCCGTCGTTTGGGTAGGTGGTTGCGACACGTGACACACAGGCAAGTTTAAGCCGTTCCGATGGTTGTTGGGCAGAGTCCGGCGATGAAGGCAAACGGTGGGGCACGACGACACGCGCCGGGCTTTCAGATGCGTTCGTGCGGCGCCAGGTAACGCCATTGACCCGGCGGAAGTTTCGCCAGCGGGACGCGGCCCACGCGCAGACGCTTCATCGCCAGCACCTTGAGGCCGACCGCCTGGCACATCGGCTCGATCTGGGTGGGCTGCAGGACCTTGAACGCGAAACGCAAGCGCTGCTCGCTCTGCCAGCTGACCTTGATCGGCGGCATCGCGTAGTTGTTGAAGCGCAGGCCGTGATTGAGCAAGGCCAGTCCGTTGGGGATCAATGAGCCGCTGACATCCACCACGAACTCCTGCTCGACCCGGTCGATGTCCTCGGTCAGCTTGCGGGTGACGCGCCAGTCCTGGGTGAAGATCAGCAGACCGCTGGCATGGGTCGGCAACGGCAATGGCGAGGTCAGCCGCATCAGATGCCGCTTCAACGGGAGTACGCCGGAAGGATCGTCCGGTGCTCGGGTCTCGGGAGTGACCAGTGCGCTGGCCGGATTCGGACCGCTGCCGGCGTCGTAGCCGACGGGCTTGTGCAGCACCAGAGTGGCCGGTTCGGTGGGGATCAACTTGGCGTTGGGGTCGAGTTCAACGCTTTGCGTGTCCACCATGAACTGCGGCTCTTCCACCACGATGCCGTCGACGCGCACCCAGCCGCCTTCGATATATTGCTCGGCCTCGCGCCGCGAGCACTGGGTCAGCGCGACGACACGTTTGGCGAGGCGAACGGGTTCGATCATCGAGGTGCCATGGAGCGAGGGTGGATCATTGTAGACGCCTGGGGGAGCGACTTCAGTCGCGATGCTTCTTCGTTGATGTATGCAGGAAAAGCGATCGCGACTGAAGTCGCTCCCACAAAAAAGATGTCCGCGGCGGTGGCAATCGGCGCGACAGTCCCCAGATCGGGAGCTTCGTTAATGGCGAGAGCCCGACATGATTCCGTTTTCCATCCTCGACCTGGCGCCGGTCACCGCAGGCAGCGATGCCGGGCAGGCGTTCCGCAACACGCTGGATCTGGCCCGGTTGGGCGAGCGGCTGGGTTACCGGCGCTACTGGCTGGCCGAGCACCACAACATGCCGGGCATCGCCAGCGCGGCGACCGCGGTGCTGATCGGCCACGTGGCCGGTGGCACCTCGACGATCCGCGTCGGCGCCGGCGGCATCATGCTGCCGAACCACGCGCCGCTGCAGGTGGCGGAAGCATTCGGCACGCTGGCGTCGCTGTATCCGGGGCGCATCGACCTGGGCCTGGGCCGTGCACCGGGCACCGATCAGCCCACCGCCAAGGCATTGCGTCGCTACTTCGACAGCGCCGATGCGTTCCCGCACGACGTGGTCGAGCTGCTTGGCTACTTCGAGCCGGCCAAACCTGGGCAACAGGTCCGTGCCGTACCTGGCGCAGGCATTGAGTTGCCGGTGTGGCTGCTCGGTTCCAGCCTGTTCAGTGCGACATTGTCGGCACAACTCGGCCTGCCGTTCGCGTTTGCTTCGCACTTTGCGCCGGATGCGATGGACGAGGCGCTGGCGCTGTACCGGCGCGATTTCCAGCCATCCGCGCGCCTGCGGCAACCGTACGCAATGCTCGGCATCAACGTGGTCGCCGCCGACAATGATGCCGAGGCGCGACGGCTGTTCACCACCCAGCAGCAGAGCTTCATCAACCTGCGCCGTGGCCGGCCCGGCCTGATTCCACCGCCGATCGACGATATCGACGCGTACTGGACGCCGCCGGAAAAACTGATGGTGCAGCATGCACTGGCCTGCGCCGTGGTCGGCGCCGCGGGCACCGTGCAGGACGGTATCGATGCCTTCATCGCCCGACACCAGCCGGACGAACTGCTGATCACCGCCAACGTGTTCGAGCATGCGGCGCGACGCAACTCATTCGAAATCGCCGCAGCGGTACGGGATCGGCTGGGCGCATCGAGATTGCACACAGGCTGACCGGCGCGGTGGCAAAACAACGGGCGAAGCCGCCGATCGGCCATAATGGGCGTTATTCCTCGAATCGTTGAAGTTTCCCCACGCATGAAAACACCCAAGGGCCTGCAGGCGCTGATCGAGGAGGGCGTGATCGATCAGGTGCTCCGGCCGCTGAAGAGCGGCAAGGAAGCCTCCGTCTACATCGTCCGTTCGGGCGAGGATATCCGTTGCGCCAAGGTCTACAAGGACATGGCGCAACGCAGTTTCCAGGCGCGCGTGCAGTACCAGGAAGGGCGCAAGGTGCGTGGCAGCCGGCAGATGCGCGCGATGGGCAAGGCAACCAGGTTCGGCCGCAAGGAGGCCGAGGCCGCCTGGAAGAATGCCGAAGTCGATGCGCTGTACCAGCTCACCGCCGCCGGCGTGCGGGTGCCGAAGCCGTATGGCTATTTCAACGGCGTGCTGGTGATGGAACTGGTCACCGATGCGGACGGCTATTCCGCGCCGCGGCTCGGTGAAGTGGAATTGTCAGCGGACACCGCGCGCGAGTACCACCGCTTCCTGATGCGGCAGGTGGCGCGGATGCTGTGTGTTGGCCTGATCCACGGCGATCTGTCCGAGTACAACGTGCTGGTGGGGGCGGAAGGCCCGGTGATCATCGACCTGCCGCAGGCGGTCAGCGCCTCCGGCAACAACGCGGCGCGCGCGATGCTGCGGCGCGACGTGGGCAACATCACCATCAGTCTTTCGCGCTTCGCGCCGGAGCTGCTGGATACCTATTACGGCGAGGAGATGTGGGCGCTGTACGAGCTGGGCGAGCTGCACCCGGACAGCGAACTCACCGGCCACTTCGAGTTCGACGAGAGCATCGCCGATGTCGACAGCGTGATGCAGTCGATCATCGACGCGCGGGAAGAGGCGATCATCCGCCAGCAGGGCCGCGAGGCGGCGGCGCAGGAAGATTGATTCGTCTGCTGTGGTGTGGGAGCGACTTCAGTCGCGATGGCTCTTCGCGCTACATGTCAGAGCATCGCGACTGAAGTCGCTCCCACAGTCGATTAGCTCATAGCCGCTCAGCCGCCAACGGCACCCAGCAGTTCCACCTCGAACACCAGCGACGCATTCGGCGGGATGTCGTCGCCGGCGCCACTGGCGCCGTAACCGAGCGCCGCCGGAATCAGCAGGATGCGCTTGCCGCCCACCCGCATGCCGGCCACGCCCTGGTCCCAGCCGGCGATCACGCTGCCCTGGCCGAGCATGAAGGAGAACGGCTCGCCGTGATCGCGCGAGCTGTCGAACTTCTTGCCGTGCTTATCCCTGGCGCTGTCGTCGTACAGCCAGCCGGTGTAATGCACGGTCACCTGCATGCCGTCCTTCGCGTCGGCGCCGGTGCCGACTTTCTGGTCGATCACGGTGAGCTTGTCCACGCTGCCAGTGGCATGGGCCGGCGGTGCGGCGGTGCAGGCGGCAAGGGCAAATACGGCAAGCAAGGGCAACAACCAGCGCATAGGTGACTCCGGGACAAGTGAAGGGAGGGGTGTCCGGTGGTGATTATCCGGTAAATCACTATGTCAGGACGGTCATTGGCGTTGCTTGCGACGAAGTTTTGCTTGCAGCGAGGCCGAGTCAGTTCACCGTTTCAGCCGGGGCCATGCGTTTCCGCGGGTCCACCGATACCGAATCGGTGTCGTTCATCATCTGCAGCTGGCCGTCCTGGATCAGGCACTGCAGGCGCATGCCACGCTGCAGCAGCTCGACCAGTTCGGCCACGTTGCTGGCAGGAATGTCGAGCACGGTGAGGTTCTTGTTGCGGCTCAGCGAGGCGCCGATCTTGTTCCACCAGATCTCCGCCGCGTTGCCACCGTAGCCGATCACCACCACCTGGCGCGAACGACCGCAGGCCTTGCGGATGCGCGTCTCGTCCGGCTGACCGACCTCGATCCACAGCTCGATCTCGTCGGTGTACGCCTTGCGCCACAGCGCCGGCTCGTCCTCGTCGCTGATGCCCTTGCCGAACTCCAGCCGGTCGTCCGCATACAGCGCGAACGCGAGCAACCGCACCATTAGCCGTTCCTCGGTTTCCGACGGATGCCGCGCCAGGGTCAGCGCATGGGTGGCGTAGTAATGCCGGTCCATGTCGCTGATCTGCAGTTCGACCTTGTAGATGGTGGAGTTGAGTGCCATGGACGTGCCTTGAGACAACAGCCGCCCATTCTACGCGGTGATGCGGCCAATGCCCCATTTGTGGTGAGGAGGGCGGAAGGTTGGTTTCTGTGGGAGCGACTTCAGCCGCGATGCTTTGCTCTTGGCTGGTGGTTTGAAGCAGAGCTTTCGTCCTCCTGCGAAGAGCAAAAGCTCTTCGCTTGTAAACCAGATTGAGAAGAGCTATCGCGACTGAAGCCGCTCCCACAAAACAGCAACATCGGATGCACGACGGTCAAGCCGGCAACGCGCATTAGACTGGTGGCAACCATGAATCCATCCACTCATTCCTTCACCCGCGACACTCACGCCAGCACCGTGCACTTGCCATCAGGCGAATGGCCGACCGTACTCGACGGTCTGTGCGCACAGTTCGCCGCGATCAGCCGCGATCAATGGCTGGATCGCATCGCGCGTGGACGTGTGCTGGATGGGCAGGGCATCGCGATCACGCCGCACACGCCGTATCGGGCGGGACTGCGCATCCACTATTACCGCGAAGTGGTGGACGAACCGCCGATACCTTTCACCGAAACCATGCGGCATGTGGACGAGCATCTGGTGGTGGCGGACAAGCCGCATTTCCTGCCGGTGACGCCGGCCGGTGGTTTCGTCGAACAGACGTTGCTGCGGCGGTTGATCCGTCGACTGGACAACCCCGAGCTGGTGCCGCTGCACCGGATCGACCGGCTTACCGCGGGACTGGTGCTGTTCTCGGCGAACCGGGGCAGCCGGGCCGCGTATCAGGCGCTGTTCCGCGAGCGCCGGATCGACAAGCGTTACGAGGCGCTGGCACCGGCGTTGCCCGGGCTGTCGTTTCCGCTGCTGCGCCATTCACGCATCGTCGCGGGCGAACCGTTCTTCCGCATGCAGGAGGTCGACGGCGAGCCGAACAGCGAGACGCGGATCGACGTGATCGAGCGTGGCGAGAACGGTTGGCGTTATGCGCTGCATCCGGGCACCGGCCGCAAACATCAGCTACGCGTGCACATGGCCGCGCTGGGTGCGCCGATCGTCGGTGACACGCTGTATCCGACCTTGGCCGAAAAGGCCGATGACGATCACCGGCATCCGCTGCGACTGCTGGCGCACAGCTTGGCGTTTGTCGATCCACTGTCCGGTCAGCTGCGACGATTCGAGAGCCGGCTGACGTTGTAATGCATGGCACGCCGGAGCGCTGAAGCGCGTGAGGTAACCATCGGCGGCCATTCCACGCTATCTTCCACCGCAGCATCCGTCCGGGGGAGAAACAAACGTGAGTGCACAGCCCATGTCCAGCGCGGCACCGCGCACCGAGTTCACCCTGCGCGGGCTGATCATCGGGATCTTGATCACCGTGGTGTTCACGGCCGCCAACGTGTTCTTCGGCCTCAAGGCCGGCCTGACCTTCGCCACCTCGATCCCGGCGGCGGTGATTTCGATGGCGATCCTGCGCTCGATGAAGAACTCCACGATGCAGGAGAACAACATCGTGCAGACGGTCGCCTCGGCAGCCGGCACCTTGTCGTCGATCATCTTCGTGCTGCCGGGTCTGATCATTGTCGGCTGGTGGAACGGTTTTCCTTTCTGGGTGACGTTCGGCATCTGTGCCACCGGCGGCATCCTCGGCGTGATGTACACGATCCCGCTGCGCCGCGCGCTGGTCACCGATTCGGACCTGCCGTATCCGGAAGGCGTGGCCTGCGCCGAGGTGCTCAAGGTCGGTTCCAGCAATTCGCAGGAGGCTGCCGAGTCGGTGGAGTCTGGCGGCGCCGGGCTAAGGGCGGTGGTGGCCGGTGCGATCGTCTCGGCGGTGTTCTACGTGATCGTGCAGACCAGGGTTTTCGCCGACGCGGTGTCGAGCTATTTCCGTTTCGGCGACAAGGGCGCGGCCACCGGTTTTGATTTCAGCCTGTCGTTCGCGCTGTTCGCGGTAGGCCATCTGGTCGGTCTGTGGGTGGGCTTGGCGATGCTGCTCGGCGCGGTGATCGGCTGGGGCTGGGCGGTGCCGCATTTCCTGCTGCTGCATCCGGATGCCGGCATGGCGGCGGCGGCGGCGCAGGGCGCGTGGAGTCATTATGTGCGCTTCGTCGGCGCCGGCACGATCGGCGTGGCGGCGATCTGGACGCTGGCCAAGCTGGTCAAGCCGGTGATCAGCGGCCTGACCAGCGCGATGGCGGCTTCTCGCGTGCGCAAGGCGGGCCAGCTGGCCACGCTGCCGCGCACCGAGCACGACATGCCGATCGGCATGGTTGGGCTGATCACGTTGCTGTGCCTGATCCCGGTCGGCTGGCTGTTGTGGCACTTCAGCATGATCAGCGGCCTGGGCTCGCACGCGTGGCTGCTGGCGCTCGGCGGCGTGCTGTTCGTGGTGATCCTGAGTTTCCTGGTGTCGGCGGTGTGCGGCTACATGGCCGGCCTGATCGGTTCGTCCAACAGCCCGCTGTCGGGCGTGGGCATCCTGGTGGTGATCATCGCCGCAGTGCTGCTGGTGCTGGGCGTGAAGTCGATGATGCCGGCCGACGCGGGCAAGGCGCTGGTGGCGTTCGCGCTGTTCATCACCTCGATCGTGTTCGCGGTGGCCTCGATCGCCAACAACAACCTGCAGGATCTGAAGACCGGCCAGCTGGTCGACGCCACGCCGTCGCTGCAGCAGTGGGCGCTGGTGATCGGTGTGATTGCCGGCGCGCTGGTGATTCCGCCGGTGCTGGATCTGCTCAACCAGGCCTACGGTTTCGTCGGCGCGCCGGGCGTCGATCCGGCGCGCGCGCTGCCGGCGCCACAGGCGGGGCTGATCTCGGCGCTGGCGCAGGGCGTGATCACCGGCAATATCGACTGGAGCCTGATCGGCATCGGCGCGGCGATCGGCGTGGCGATCATCGTGCTGGACGAGATCCTTGCGCGTACTTCCAAGTCGGTGCGGCTGCCGCCGTTGGCGGTCGGCCTGGGCATCTACCTGCCTACCTCGACCACGCTGATGGTGGTGGTCGGCGCGCTGGTCGGCGCATGGTTCGACAAGCGTGCCGAGCGTGGACCGAAGCCGGAGGCGACCAAGCAACTCGGCATCCTGCTGGCCTCCGGTCTGATCGTGGGCGAGAGCCTGCTCGGCGTCTTCGTGGCGGCATTGGTGGCGTTCTCCGACAAGCTCGGCTTCGCCAACCGCAATGCGCCGCTGGCGCTGGTGGGCGACGGTTTCCACACCGCGGCGATCTGGATCGGCGGCACCGTGTTCGTGGTAGTCACCACCGTGCTGTATCTGTGGATCGCGCGGATGGGTCGGGCTTCGACGGCGTAGCTGGCCACGCGGGTCGCCGCCGCATGCTGATCGGGTGCAGGTCTTCGTTCATGGCCTGAGACGAATGAAGCCGTACACTACGCAGTTACCAAGGGGGTTTGTCGCCGCGTGGAGCAGGAAAAGGTCGAGCAGGTTCAAGACGCCGGGGAAGTCCTGACGCCGCCGAGCCAGCGCACGGTGTTGCTGCGCCGGCTCGCCGGACCGCTGCTGTCGGTGGCCATGCTGTGTCTGGCGCTGTGGGCGCTGCACTTGCTGGCCAGGGAAGTGAACTATCACCAGGTCCGGCGTTACGTGCAGAGCATTTCGCGCGCGCGTCTGCTGCTGGCAGCGCTGCTGACCATGCTGGGTTACGGGGTGATGACGCTGTACGACCGTTTCGCGCTGACCTCGATCGGCCGCAAACTGTCGTGGCGTCGGGTCGCCATGATCTCCTTCATCAGCTATGCCTTCAGCAACGCGGT